>Ga0116186_1004340_pt1 | contig 11589 bp, 7 predicted proteins | sample AD_JPNNA4_MetaG_FD_89806 | JGI IMG/M metagenome (GOLD analysis project Ga0116186, IMG submission 89806) | Active sludge microbial communities of municipal wastewater-treating anaerobic digesters from Japan - AD_JPNNA4_MetaG | ecosystem: Engineered > Bioreactor > Anaerobic > Digestate | place...
AGCTATAGAAGGCTCAGTAAAGACTACGAATACTTGACGGGAACCAGTGAAACAATGATCCAATTGGCTATGATCAGATTAATGCTTAACAGAATTGAAAAATAAAATCCAAACAGTTTCTTAATTTTTATGTAAATTTTTTTCTAATAAATTTGTTTTTTTTAATTATATATAGTAATATTGAACTCAAATTTAACTATTAACCTAAAACAAATCTTATGAGAAAATTTACATTGTTAATTGTAATTCTGCTATTTTCAGGATTACAGATGGCTTTTGCCCAACAAAAGACCATCACAGGTAAGGTAACCAGCAAAGATGATGGAACTACTTTGCCCGGAGTTACCGTCGTTGTAAAAGGTACGACCATAGGAACGGTTACGGACATAAATGGGAAATACACTATTTTGGTTCCGCCCAAATATGATGTACTTATATTTTCCTTTGTGGGAATGAAATCCCAGGAAATTAAAGTAACCGCGAGCGCAACACTAGATGTTATTATGGAGTCCGACGTAATGAACATTGAGGGAGTTGTTGTTACCGCCCTTGGTATTGCCAGAGAAAAGAAGTCTCTAGGCTATTCCACCCAGGAAATAAAAGGTGACCTGGTACAAACTGTTAAAACCGACAATTTCATCAATTCTCTTTCGGGAAAAGTTTCCGGTGTGCAGATAAAAAAGAACACCAACATTGGAGGCTCCACCAACGTGCTTCTGCGTGGTAATAAATCGCTGACAGGCGACAACCAGGTGCTTTTCGTGGTAGATGGAGTGCCCGTTAACAACAGTAATTTTAACACTTCTTCGCAAACACAGGGCGGCATGGGATACGACTTTGGAAATATGGCCTCAGATATCAACGCTGATGACATTGAGTCGGTCAATGTACTTAAAGGTGCCGCTGCCACTGCTCTTTACGGCTCACGTGCTGCCGGTGGTGTTATCATGATTACCACCAAAAAAGGAACGACTACCGGTATTGGCAGCGGGGTTGAAATAAAAAAGAAAGGCATCGGCGTGACACTTAATTCCGGTGTAACCATGGGTTTTGTTGATAAGAGTACTTTCGTAAAGTACCAAGAAGACTATGGCGCCGGCTACGGACATTATTATGAAGGTGATCCGAACGATGAGTTCTGGTATTTCCGTGATGTGAACAATGATGGCATTGATGAACAATGGGTAGTAACCTCTGAAGATGCTTCCTATGGGGCACCTTTTGATGCAAGCCGTTATGTGTATCAGTGGAATGCGGTTGATCCTGAATCGCCATGGTATATGACACCCACTCCATGGATTTCTGCCGAAAACGGCCCCATTACCTTTTTCCAAAAACCGCTCACATTCAACAATTCGGTTTCAATTGACAATGCCGGCCCTAAAGGTTCTTACCGTTTGGCATATACCAATTTTACGCAAAAAGGCCTTTTGCCCAACAGCAAATTAAATAAAGACAATGTGTTATTAAATGGTTCATGGAATGTTACTGATAAGCTCACCGTTTCGGGACAGGGTAATTATACCACCACCAGGGCTACCGGCCGTAACTCTACCGGTTACAGCGACAACATCATGACCTCATTCCGCCAGTGGTATCAGACCAATGTTGATATCCAGCAACAGAGAGAACTTTATGAACTAACCGGAAGAAACATAACCTGGAACTATGCCGACCCGACAGTGGCCGAGCCTATTTTCTGGGACAACCCCTATTGGGTAAGATATGAAAATTATGAAAATGACAACAGAAACCGTTTTACAGGCTATATGGCTGTTGATTATAAAGTACTGAAATGGTTAAGCCTGTTTGGACGTTTTTCGGCTGATACCTATAATGAACTTCAGGAAGAAAGAAAGGCCGTTGGTAGCATAGCCGGCCCATTTGGAATCGGTACCGGTTCTGACGGAAGTATTGGCAGAAGCGACCAGGGATCCGGGTATCTGAGAAGAGATATTAGTTTCAGCGAATACAACTTCGACCTGATGGCCAATATCAATAAAGATTTCGGAAAAAACTGGAACCTGAGAGGCATAGTTGGATATAACGCCAGAAGAACAAATTTCAACAGAATTATTTCTGCTACAAACGGCGGACTGGCTGTGCCCGGTTTGTATTCACTGCAAAACAGTGTCGGCCCACTGCCGCTTTCAAAAGAACTCGCCTCCAAAGTAGGTGTAAATGGTATCTATGCCAGCGCCTCGATAGGCTACAAGAGCCTGATATACCTTGACGGAACTATACGGCGCGACCACTCTTCCACGCTACCTGTTGGAAACAGCGTATATTATTATCCTTCAGTGGCTGCCAGTTTTGTATTCTCTAACCTGATACCTGAAAATAAAGTTTTATCTTATGGTAAGGTCCGTTTGAATTATGCTATGGTGGGCAATAGCGCCAGCTATGATCAATTAACCGACAATTACAATATTATAACTCCGCTGAACTCCCCCATAACTTCAGTAGCCGGTACAAAGAAAAACAGTGAATTGTTGCCTGAAAAGACCAGAAGCATTGAAGGCGGACTTGAAATGTATTTCTTCGGAAGACGTATTGGTTTTGATGCTGCTTATTACAACAGCAACACCTCCAACCAGATCCTGCCGCTGGCTGTATCCACTGCGACAGGCTACACCTATAAAATTATCAACGCCGGACAAATTCAAAACCAGGGCGTGGAAATCTCTTTAAATGCCACACCGGTAAAAACCAAAAAATTCCAGTGGAACATGACCATCAACTGGGCAAAAAACTGGAGTAAGGTTTTGTCATTGGCCGAAGGTGTTGACAACCTGCAGTTAGGCTCCTTCCAGGGCGGTATTACCATCAATGCCCGGGTAGGCCAGCCTTACGGTGTAATCTGTGGTACCGACTATGTTACCATCAACGGCAATCCTGTTGGCGAATCCGACAGCGCCCGACTGATCAATCCCGCCAACGGCAGATACTACAAAACTGCCACTTCTGACAATATAATCGGAAATATCAACCCCGACTGGACAGGTGGTTGGTTAAACTCTTTCTCCTATGGTGGATGGAACCTGAGCTTCCTGATTGATGTCTCCATGGGTGGAGATATTTTCTCTCTGGATATGTATTATGGCCTTGCTACCGGCTTGTATGATGAAACTTCATATCTCAACGACCTGGGAAATCCTGTAAGAGACCCGATTACTTGGGTTGATCCTAATGACCACAGCCTGGGTTATGCTTCCAATAGCGGTGGTTATATCAACGAAGGTGTAAATCCAGACGGATCGGAAAACACGACCAGAATTGCCGCCAACAACTATGGAGCATTTGGTTATGTAAGAAATCCTGATGCTGCTTTTGTTTATGATGCTTCTTTTGTAAAACTGAGAGAAGTTTCTTTATCATACAACCTTCCCACTAAATGGTTGCAAAAATGCTTCCTCACCGGCGTAACACTTTCTGCCGTAGCTTCTAATCCCTGGATTATATATAAAAACCTTCCTTATGCCGACCCCGAATCAGGTCTTGGTTCCGGAAACCTTCAGGGCTATTCAGTAGGATCACTGCCTTCAACCCGTGATTTTAGTTTCAATGTTAAATTAACCTTTTAAATAATACAACTATGAAAAAGATATTAGCATTATTACTCGTAATTCTAATGTTTTCCGGCTGCAAAAAGTTGGAAGACCTGAATGAAAACACGAAAGACCCCGCTGATGTTACCGGTGAATCATTATTTACAGGAGCTCAGAAAAACTTTTTCGACCAGATGGTAAGCACCAATGTGAATCTGAATATTTTCAGAATGTTTGCTCAATACTGGACGGAAACTACTTACACCGATGAAGCAAATTATGATCTGGTAACACGTACCATTCCCGATAACCATTGGGATATTCTTTACCGTGATGTTCTCAAAGATTTTGACGAATCGGCCAGAATAATAAGAGAAACTACCTATGGAGGAGATGCCAGCCCGAGTATTAAAAAGAACAAACTGGCTATTATTGAAATAATGACAGTTTATACTTACGCAGTCTTAGTGGAAACTTTTGGAGATATCCCCTATTCACAGGCACTGGATATCGAAATTCCATCTCCTAAATACGATGACGGACTTACTGTTTACAAAGATCTGATTGCCCGCCTCAATGTAGCTATCGCGGAACTTGATCCCTCCTGGGGCAGTTTTGAAGGTGCAGATAATATGTATAATGGAAATGTAAACCAGTGGATAAAATTTGCCAACTCACTAAAACTGAAAATGGCTATGGTGATTTCGGATGTTGACCCGGCTTTTGCTCAGGCACAGGCAGAGGCAGCAGCCCAAAATGTAATTGCATCAAATGCCGATAACGGAAGCCTCATTTATTTATCCGCTCAACCCAACTGCAACCCTATCTATGATGACCTGGTAGCCAGCGGAAGACATGATTTTGTAGCTGCCAACACCCTGGTGGATGCCATGGTCGCATTAAACGATCCACGGCTGCCATTTTACTTCACTATGGCACCTGATACCAATGCTTACATTGGTGGTGTGTATGGCGCATCAAACGATTACACGCAATATTCGCATGTTGCCGATGTAATTCAACTTCCTACATTTGAAGGAATCATTATGGATTATGCCGAAGTAGAATTTCTTCTGGCAGAAGCAGTAGAAAAAGGCTTTGCCGTGGGTGGTACCGCTGAAGACCATTATAACAACGGTATTACCGCCTCTATTACTTACTGGGGCGGAACAACCACCGATGCCGCTACCTATTTAGCCAACACCAATGTGGCTTATGCCACTGCAACCGGCACCTGGCAACAAAAAATCGGGACACAGGCATGGATAGCTCTTTATAACCGCGGTTTTGAAGCATGGACAAGCTGGAGAAAATTAGATTTTCCCGTGCTGGTAGCTCCTCCCGATGCCGTAACCGATATTCCTGTTAGGTTTACCTATCCCATAGCAGAACAAACCCTGAACGGGAATAACTATAACGCCGCATCAAGTGCTATTGGGGGTGACGATGTGGCTACCAAACTTTTCTGGGATCTGCATTAAGGTTTTTAGCTGTGTAAATCAGCACCTTTATTATCAAAGGGGATTCCGGCCGGAATCCCCTTTTTTATTCAAAAATAAACACGTAAATAAATTTGGTTTATAAAGAAAACCTATAACTTTGTAAAAATTTTTATACAAATTCCTATGACACAAAAGAAAAATAAGGCAGAAACCAAAGAAGATGTTGTGGTTAAATTTGTTGGAGATTCCGGCGACGGAATGCAACTTATCGGCAACCTTTTTACAGATACTGCCGCCATGGAAGGCAACGACCTTGCCAACTTTCCTGACTACCCTGCCGAAATCAGGGGACCTCACAACACGATTGCCGGTGTCTCCGGTTTTCAGGTACATATTGGAAAAAAAGTGTACAGCTCGGGAGATCTTTGCGACGTGTTGGTAGCAATGAATCCTGCCTCTTTAAAATCAAACCTGAAATGGGCTAAAAAGGGCGCCACCATTATTACCGACCTGGATGCCTATGACGAAAAAGCCATTGAAAAATCAGGTTACACCAGCAACCCTCTAGAAGATAACTCCCTGCAAGGTTATAACCTCATCAAAGCACCCATCACCACCCTTACCAAAGATGCCTTGAAAGAGTTAAACCTTGACAGCAAAACAGCCGAAAAATCAAGAAATGTGTTCGCGCTGGGTATGATGTATTTCCTGTTTAACTGGAAACAGGACATTGCTTTTGATTTTTTTGCAAAAAAATTCAAGAAAAAACCGGAACTCATCACTTCCAATAAATTAGCCCTGCAAGCCGGTTATAACTATGCCGAAACCGTTGAAGCCATCAGCGTTACCTATCAGGTGCCAGCAGCTACATTAGAAAAAGGCAGGTACCGTAATATTTCCGGTAATGTGGCTACCGCATGGGGTTTTCTGGCAGCTTCAGAACGCTCGGGCAGACCATTGTTTTTAGGTTCTTACCCTATTACCCCGGCCACTGATATACTGATAGAGCTTGCCAAGCACAAATCACTTGGAGCAAAAGTTTTTCAGGCAGAAGACGAAATAGCAGGTGTATGCTCGGCTATTGGCGCCAGTTTTGCCGGCTCCATGGCACTGACCACCACCTCCGGACCCGGTTTATCCCTTAAAAGTGAAGCTATAGGATTAGCCGTAATGACCGAATTACCTTTGGTCATTGTGGATGTGCAGCGCGGCGGCCCTTCCACAGGGCTACCCACCAAATCGGAACAATCAGACCTGCTGCAGGCCTTATATGGCAGAAACGGCGAATGTCCCTGTATCATCGTGGCAGCTCAATCACCTTCCGATTGTTTTATGGGAGCCTATGAAGCTGCCAAGTTGGCCATGGAACACATGACGCCCACCTTCCTGCTCACCGACGGGTATATAGGACAGGGATCAGAACTATTTAAAATACCCAAAGTAGCAGATCTTCCCAAAATCACACCTCCCATAGCCGAACCCAATGACCCGGATTACAAACCCTTTAAAAGAGATCCCAAAACACTTGTAAGAAAATGGGCCCTCCCGGGAACCGAAGGTTTGAGGCATAGGGTAGGGGGTCTGGAAAAAGAAAATATCTCCGGCAACGTCAGCATGAACCCCGAAAATCACGAACTGATGACCGAATTGCGTTACAACAAGGTGATGAAAGTGGCCGACTCGCTTCCCGAACAAACAGTTCATGGTAACAAAGAAGGCGAACTTCTTGTGGTAAGCTGGGGCGGCACCTATGGCGCTATCCACACTGCCATTGAAGAGTTGCTCCAGGAAGGTAAAGACATAGCACATGCGCATTTCAGATATATTATGCCCTTACCGAAAAATACCGAAAAACTCTTAGGAAAATATAAAAAGATTATTGTTCCCGAACTAAATTCCGGACAGTTTGTAAAATACCTCCGGATGACTTTCCCGCAATACCGCTACCAACAATATAACAAAGTACAGGGATTGCCTTTTAATGTTTCGGAACTGAAAGATGTGTTTAATAAAATAATAAAGGAGAAATAAGCTATGGAAGAAAATTTAACAGTTGACAGATCAAGAGTTCCTCTGAGCAAAGAGGATTTTGTAAGCGACCAAATGGTTAAATGGTGTCCGGGATGTGGAGATCACGCCATTCTTTCTTCCCTGGCCAATGTTTTTCCCAAGATAGGCTACCGTAAAGAAAATTTCTGTGTTGTTTCCGGTATCGGCTGTTCCTCAAGGTTCCCGTATTATGTTAATACCTATGGTTTTCACGGAATTCATGGAAGAGCAAATGCTATAGCCACCGGTGTAAAAATTTCCAATCCCCACCTCAGTGTATGGGTAGCCACCGGCGACGGCGATTCTATGGCCATCGGCGGGAACCACTTTATTCACATTATCCGCAGAAATGTGGACCTCAACATCATGTTGTTCAACAACCAGATTTACGGCCTCACCAAAGGGCAGTATTCACCTACTTCGCCTATGGGCAGCGTTACTAAAACCTCCCCGCAGGGTACCATTGAACATCCCTTTAATCCAGGTGAACTGGTATTGGGAGCGCAAGGTACTTTTTTTGCAAGAGGAGTGGACACCAACCCCAAACTGATGACCGAAATTATGTTTGAAGCCACAAAACACGATGGTACTTCTGTGGTAGAAATTTTGCAAAATTGCGTGATATTTAATGAAGGTTGCCATTATGAAATCACAGCCAAAGACAAAAGAGACGATAACCAGATTGTGCTGAAAAACGGCGAACCAATGATTTTTGGCAAAAATAAAGATAAGGGTATCATGCTGAAACAGCACGGGCTGGAAGTAGTTACCATTGGCGAAAACGGAATTACCGAACAGGACCTGCTGGTTCACGACCAATATTCTCAGGATCCAGGTATCCACTTGATGCTTGCCAAGATGGCGCCACCCTATTTCCCCATTGCTTTAGGGGTGATACGTTCAGCATTATTCCCCACTTATGACGACCTGGTGGAAGAACAAATAAAAAGATCCAAAGCAAATACCACCATTAAAAACGTTGATGATCTGCTCAACAGCGGAGATACATGGGAAATAAAATAACTATTCCGCCATCAAAAAAAAATCCGGCCTTTTCAGCGCCGGATTTTTTTTGGTTTTTCTTCATACTTCATTTGTTGAAGCTCAAGTTCGGTAAGAAAAGTGTTTATATCTTTTATTTTGGACATATCTACAAAAAAAACCGTAAGCACATTGCTTATTTTTTTTAATGATAAAATCAATTCTTCGGTTTTTTTATCCGAAAAAAGACCTTTTATAACCATCAGCAAATCGGCCTCCGGCACTTTATCAAGTAAGACAGAATTGTTGCTTTTGTTGGCCAGCAGGAAAATTTGGTTATGTTGATTATGGTCGTTAAAATAATAAATAGAATGGTTTGCCGGTTCGGAGTTTTTTCCGGCATATATAAAATCTTCTTTTTTAACCAGGTTGCAATTCAGCACTTTATTTAAGTGCCAGCAAAATTTATATTCCTTTAAATGGCTACAAATTCCAATGATACGGTATTCATCGGTCAGGTCGTAAACAAAAGATATTTTTTTCTTCATTATTTAATGCCTTTTTTATCTTTCCACCATCTGTTGAATGATTTGTCTTTTATCAGGGGCAGGTCTCTTCGTTTTCCCCAGCTATACCTGGCAAACAAGCGTATGGCTGTATTTTTTAGTTTTGCATTTGGTTTGTCAATAATCCAACGGTTCAACATCATGGTGCGCCATCCAAATTGAAAAAGAGTATCTGAAATACCGTACATTTTTTGATTCACAGTGTCTCTTCTGTTGTACAACAACAGTTTGTGCAATTTAATGGCAGACGGACACACTTCAGTGCATTTGCCGCATAATGACGAAGCAAAACTCAAGTGTTTGTATTCTTTTAATCCGTGCATATAAGGTGTAATAATTGACCCAATAGGACCGCTGTACACTGTTTCATAGGTATGTCCACCAATGTTACGATAAATGGGGCAGGCATTCAAACAGGCACCGCAACGGATACAGGTAAGCGCTGATTTTTGTTGTTTCTGATTCAGCAGGTTGGTACGGCCATTGTCGAGCAATATAACATACATTTCCTCGGGACCGTCGGTTTCGTTTTCTTTTCGGGGGCCGGTGATTATGGAATTATAAACAGTGATATTTTGCCCCGTCCCATGGCTGGCCAAAACAGGCCAAAGCAGGGCAAGGTCTTTAACTGAAGGGATAATTTTATCTATGCCGGCGATAACGATATGTATTTGGGGAAAAGAAACGGTCATCAGGGCATTTCCTTCGTTTTCGGTAAGCGCTATGCCGCCAATATCGGCCAGGATAAAATTAGCTCCCGTAACTCCAATTTTGGCTGATGTAAATTTTTCCCTCAAAAGTTGTCTTACAAAAGCCGTTAATTCCTCCGGTGTACTTTGTTCGGGCGTATTGAATTTTTCATGAAACAGCCTGGCTATATCTTCTTTGGATTTATGCATTGCCGGAGTAATGATATGGTAAGGCTTTTCGCCGGCAATCTGAACAATGTACTCCCCCAGGTCAGTTTCTACTGATTCAATATTATTGTTTTCAAGTTTATGATTCAGTGCTATTTCTTCCGTGGCCATAGATTTTGATTTTACGGCCATTTTAACCTGGTTTTTAATAAAAATTTTCAGTACTTCTTCGGCAGCTTCGGCGGCATTGGTAGCCCAAATTACCTTGCCTCCGTTTTTCACAAAATTGTATTCAAATTCCTTCAGGTGATTCTCCAGATTATTAATAGCCCGGTGCTTTAAAAATGACACACGTTGACGGGCCACAGGAAGATTTGAAAACTGTTGCTTACCTTTTAATACCGCGGCATCATATTTTGAGATATTATGATTTATTATTTTCCGGTGATTTTTGTCAAAGGCTTTTATTTCGGCCTTTTTAAGAAAATCTTTATGTTTTTCGTTCATGTCAGTTTAAAATATTTTTAATTTTTTCGACTCTCACAGCATGTCTGCCACCCTCAAAATTAGTAGATAAAAATTTGCGCAAAATCTTCCATGCCCTGCGTCTTTTTAAAAAACGTGCAGGAAGCGCCAGAATGTTGGCATCATTATGTTTACGTGCATAAGCCGCAATTTCGGTATTCCAGCACAAAGCAGCCCGTACATTTAAATATTTGTTGGCTGTGATAGCTACGCCATTTCCTGTACCGCAAATAATAACAGCCACTTCCAGTTGATTTGTATTAACCTCATGAGCCAGCGGGTGTGCTATATCAGGATAATCGGCTCTTTCCATTTTAAAAATTCCGAAATCCTTTACTTTGCGGCCTGTAGCAATTAAATTTTCTTTCAGATATTCTTTTAATTCATAACCGGCATGATCGCATCCAATTCCTATTATTTGATCCATTTTTGAGTTGTTGAAAAGTATTTACTTTATAATTTATTTATCTAACTAATTTTTAAGCTTTTAATTTTTTTGGGTATTTATAAGCGTCTAATAATAAAAATACTACGTTTTAAACAATTTCGTTGTTAAAAAAACTACTTTGATGTTAATAATCATTTGATGTTTTTTTTCGGTGAATAAAAAGTGATGTTTTCAATAAATATCAACAAGTTTTCAAGGTAAAATTAATCAAATTTTATCAAATGAAAATGTTTTCAATATACTGTTGATATTTTTTTAATTTTTTAATTTTGAATATTTTATTGTAAATTTATTGTTTTTATCGTGTTAATAACTTTTAATAATTCAATTTAAAAAGCAGTAGAAAAAAAATTTTAAACACAATTAACAGCTTTTATTAATAATGATAAATTTTAAAAAAAATAAATTATTATTATTGAAGAAAAAATAATGTAAAAATAAAACGTCGTATTATTGCAAACATTTTGAAAAATCATGAATTACCAAAAAGAAATTTCATTACTCAAAGAACAGAAAAATGCAGTAATTCTTGCTCATTTTTATCAGATTCCCGAGATACAGGACCTGGCGGATTATGTAGAAGATAGCTTGGGCTTATCTCAAAAAGCTGCTAGTACTAATGCAAAAATAATAGTTTTTTGCGGTGTAAAGTTTATGGCCGAAACAGCAAAAATTTTAAATCCTGATAAAAAAGTGTTGTTGCCCGATCTGGAAGCCGGATGTTCACTGGCAGATTCCTGTTCTTATGAAGATTTAAAAAAATTTAAACAACAGCATCCTGGTCACATGGTAGTATCCTATATAAATTGTTCTGCCGAAGTAAAAACCTTGTCAGATATTATCTGCACATCGGGAAATGCCGTTAAAATTATTAATTCAATACCCAAAGACCAGCCGTTAATTTTTACTCCGGATAAAAACCTGGGTAGCTATATCAATAAACTTACCGGCCGCAATATGGTTTTGTGGAATGGGTCCTGTAAAGTGCATGAGCAATTGACACAGGAAGAAATTATCCGCTTGAAAATAAAAAATCCTGATGCCAAATTGATTGCTCATCCCGAATGTCGGGCGGTGATATTGGAACTTGCAGATTTTATAGGCTCTACGGCTGCCATGCTGAAATTTATTGAAAAAGATGATAATAAAAAATATATAGTTGCTACCGAAACG
>Ga0116186_1004341_pt1 | contig 11589 bp, 12 predicted proteins | sample AD_JPNNA4_MetaG_FD_89806 | JGI IMG/M metagenome (GOLD analysis project Ga0116186, IMG submission 89806) | Active sludge microbial communities of municipal wastewater-treating anaerobic digesters from Japan - AD_JPNNA4_MetaG | ecosystem: Engineered > Bioreactor > Anaerobic > Digestate | place...
CCTCGGCCTCATCGACCGCGCCTACATCATCCATTCCGGCGAAGTGCTGATGGAAGGCTCGCCGCACGACATCGTTTCGAGCCCCGAGGTGCGCCGCCTTTATCTCGGCGAGGGATTTACCCTTTGAAATCCTCTGTGCGATAACATTGGTCAAGCAAGACACGGACCAATCCGGATCGACAGGATTTCACTAAGCGCGATGGCGTTGTCACCCAAGCTCGAGATGCGTCAGAGCCAGTCGCTGGTGATGACGCCGCAGCTGATGCAGGCGATCAAGCTGCTGCAGCTGTCCAATCTCGACCTGACGGCCTATGTCGAATCCGAACTGGAGCGCAATCCGCTGCTCGAACGCAGTGACGCGGAGGGCGGCGGCGAAGGTGCCGGCACGGCAAACGAGGGCGGCGAGGCCGAGCCGGTCGACCGCAGTGCGGCGGACCGCGAAAACGGCACCGAGCCGTGGCTCTCGACCGATCTTCCCGACAATGCCGCGACCATCGCCGACCGGCTCGACACCGATCTCGGCAACGTCTATCCCGACGACAATGCCGGTCCCGACCAGGCCGGCCAGCAGACCTACAGCAGCGATCCGTGGAGCCAGGTGTCGAGCCGCGGCTCCGGCGGCTCGGGCGAGGACTACAATCTCGAGGCCTTCGTCGCCGGCGAGACGAGCCTTGCCGACCATCTGTCGATGCAGCTGGCGATGGCCCTCGACGATCCGGTCGACCGGATGATCGGCCAGTATCTCATCGACTGCGTCGACGAGAGCGGGTACCTCAGGACCGACCTCGCCGCGGCCGCCGAGCGGCTCGGCGTCTCGATCGAGCGGATCTCGTCGGTGCTCGCCATCCTGCACGGCTTCGATCCGGCCGGCGTCGCCGCCCGCGATCTCGCCGAATGCCTGGCGCTGCAGTTGATCGAGCGCGACCGCTACGACCCGGCGATGCAGACGCTCGTTGCCAATCTCGAACTCGTCGCCAAGCGCGACTTCGCCCAGCTCCGACGGCTGTGCGGCGTCGACGAGGAAGACCTCACCGACATGCTGGCCGAGCTGAAGCGGCTCAACCCGCGGCCCGGCAACGCCTTCGGCTCGACGCCGGTGCAGCCGCTGGTGCCGGACGTGCTGGTGCGGGCCGGACCGGACGGTGGCTGGCTCATCGAGCTGAATTCGGAGACCCTGCCGAAGGTGCTGGTCAACCAGGTCTATTTCACACAGGTGGCGCGCAACGCCCGCTCCGACGCGGAAAAGAGCTATCTCAACGAGTGCCTGCAGACCGCCAACTGGCTGGTCAAGAGCCTCGACCAGCGGGCGCGCACCATCCTCAAGGTATCGAGCGAGATCGTCCGCCAGCAGGACGGCTTCCTGACGATGGGCGTCGAATATCTGCGCCCGCTCAACCTGCGCACCGTCGCCGACGCGATCGGCATGCACGAGTCGACGGTGAGCCGGGTCACCTCGAACAAGTACATGGCCACCAACCGCGGCATTTTCGAGCTGAAATACTTCTTCACCTCGGCGATCGCCTCGTCGGAGGGCGGCGAGGCCCATTCGGCCGAGGCGGTGCGCCACCGGATCAAGCAGCTGATCGACGCTGAGTCGCCCGACGACATTCTTTCCGACGACACGATCGTCAAGGTTCTCAAGGATTCGGGCGTCGATATCGCCCGCCGTACGGTCGCCAAGTACCGGGAAGCAATGCGCATTCCGTCCTCGGTGCAGCGCCGGCGGGAAAAGAAGCAGCCCTGACGGCCGCCCGGCGCCGCGCCATGGCGCGCGCAGCCGTTGACTTTGGTTACCCTTCACCAATAAAAGTCCCGCACCAAACCGCCGCGACCGGCTATAATATGGGCGAGCGGAAAACGCTCGCGGCAAGGGACCGCGGCCAAACCCAGCCATCATGCCGGAACAACCGGCAGGCCATTTCCTAGAGGATTTCGATGACCCTTCGCGTTTCGGGCAAGCAAGTCGACATTGGCGACTCCCTGAGGACCCATGTCTCCGGTCGGATCGACGAGGCGCTCGGCAAGTACTACGACGGCAGCTATTCCGGTCACGTGGTCGTCGAGCGTGAGGGTTCCGGTTTCAAGACCGACTGCCTCCTGCACCTCGATTCCGGCATCACCCTGCAGGCCAGCGGACGCGGCCTCGACGCCTATCAGAGCTTCGATCAGGCCGCCGAGCACGTCGAGAAGCGCCTGCGCCGCTACAAGCGGCGGATCAAGGACCACCGCGCCGACGAGAGCGAGCGCGCCTCCTACCAGGTTCTGGCCGCGCCGGCCGCCGAGGAGGAAGAGGTCGTCGAGGCGGCGCCGGTGGTGATCGCCGAGAGCACGACCTCGATCAAGACGCTCACCGTCAGCGAGGCGGTGATCGAGCTCGATTTCACCGGGGCGCCCGCTCTGGTCTTCCGTCACGCCGTCCATGGCGGTATCAACGTGGTCTATCGGCGCAACGACGGCAATATCGGCTGGATCGACCCCCAGCTTTCCGGAAATGCCGGCGCTGCCTGAGAGCGGCCCCGCGATACTGACGGAACCGGGTCACAATCGGAGCCTGGGTGGAGCATGGACCTCAGCGATCTCCTCTCGCAGGACGCGGTGATTCCCGTCCTCAGGGTGCAGAGCAAGAAGCAGGCGATCCAGGAACTGGCGGCCCGCGCGGCGGAGCTGACCGGGCTTGCCGAGCGCAGCGTGTTCGACACGCTGTTGCAGCGTGAGCGGCTCGGCTCGACCGGCGTCGGCCAGGGCATCGCCATTCCGCATGGCAAGCTTGCCCAGCTCGACTACATCGTCGGCCTGTTCGCGCGACTCGAGCGGCCGATCGACTTCGAGGCGCTCGACGACGAGCCGGTCGATCTCGTGTTCCTGCTGCTGGCGCCAGAGGGCGCCGGCGCCGACCATCTGAAGGCGCTCGCCCGCATCGCGCGGGTGCTGCGCGATCAGGCGACGGCGGCCAAGCTGCGCGCCTCGAACGACGCGGCGGCGATCTACACGCTGCTGACCCAGGCGGCCGAACCGAACGCCGCCTGAGCGCCCGCTTCCACGACGCAACGAGACGCCGCCGGAAACGCAGCCGGAACCGGCGGCGTTTTTTGTCCGGCCTCACTTCGCCGCGAAGGTCCCGAGAAAATGCACCGTCAGACCGCGGGAATGCGGCCGGGCGCGATGCTCGACGAGATAGACGCCCTGCCAGGTGCCGAGGTCGAGGCGGCCGTCGAGGACCGGCACGGTCAGGCTGACGCCGGTCAGCGCCGCCTTGACGTGGGCCGGCATGTCGTCCGGCCCCTCGGTCGAATGGCGCCAGCCGGCATTTTCGGGGGCGAGGCGATCGAGCGCCGTCGCGAGGTCGGCAAGAACGTCGGGATCGGCATTTTCCTGGATCGTCAGCGACGCCGAGGTATGGCGCAGGAACACCGTCAGGAGGCCGTCCCGGGCGCGGCGGTCGGCGAGGAAGCGATCGAGATCGCGGGTGATGTCCACAAAGCCGCGACCGCGCGTCCCGAATTCGAGGCGCCCGACGGCCTGACCGAGCGCCGGATCGATGGCACGCAGGCTGAACTCGGTCATTGGTATTTCCTCTCATGCGACCACAGGAAGCAAGCGGAGAGACCCGGCACGGCTCTCGCGAACCGCCATTATCACTTTTGATTTCAGGTATTTCCAGCCGCCTGCCGAAGAAACGGGCAGACCTTCCGGTGACTGGACCGCGCCGGTGTTTTCCGGTCTGATGTTCGGCGGATTTTCGCCGCAGCCGGGAGCCGCCCATGTCCAGTCCCATCATCGTCGATCCCGCGGTCTTCCTCGCCGGCGCCATCGACGAGGAAACCCGACAGCTCAACCGGGACATCGAGGAGCGGCTGTCGGCCCTGCCCGACCCCTGGACCTTCGAGCCGGCGGTGATCCGCGAACGGCGGCGCCAGGGCCTCGGGCCGTTTCCGCTGCAGGCGAAGTCGGCGCGCGCCGAGACCATCACCATCGAGGGTCCCGGCGGACCGCTGGCGCTCCGGGTGATCGCGCCGGAGCGGCCGACGGGCATCTTCCTGCACATCCATGGCGGCGGCTGGGTGCTCGGCGGTGCCGACGAACAGGACGAACGGCTCGAGCGGATCGCCGAGGAATCCGGCTTCGCCGTCGTCTCGGTCGACTACCGCCTGGCGCCGGAGCATCCCTATCCGGCCGGGCCCGACGACTGCGAGGCCGCCGCGATGTGGCTCATCACCGAGGGTACCAAGCGGCTGCGCGCCTCGCGCCTCGCGATCGGCGGCGAATCGGCCGGCGCCCATCTCGCGGTCGTGACGCTGTTGCGCCTGCGCGACCGGCACGGCATCGGGCGGTTCTCAGGCGCCGTGCTGATCGCCGGCTGCTACGACCTCGCACTGACGCCGAGCGCCGCCAACTGGGGCATGCGCAAGCTGGTCCTCAATTCGCGCGACATCTGCAAGTTCACCGAGGCGTTCCTCGGCGACACGGCGACCGCCGTCGACCCGGACGTCTCGCCGCTGCGGGCCGCGCTGCACGGGCTGCCGCCGGCGCTGTTCTCGGTCGGCACGCTCGATCCGCTGCTCGACGACAGCCTGTTCATGGCGACCCGCTGGGCGGCGGCCGGCGAAGCGGCGCAGCTGTCGCTGTGGCCCGGCGGCTGTCACGTCTTCCAGAACTTCCCCTCGACCATGACCGATCGGAGCCTTGCCGAAATTGCGAGGTTCCTTGCCGACCTCGCATGAGGAACCAGACGCCAATGACCCGTACCGAAACTGCCAAGAACTACGTCAACACCTGGGAATGCGACGAGAACGATCATCTCAACGTACAATCCTATTTTGGCCATTTCGACGCGGCCGATGCCCATTTCCGGGCGATCACCGGCCTGCATGAAGCGCTCCTCGGCCCACGTTCGCAGCGCCATGTGCGCTACATGCGCGAGCTGCGGGTCGGCGAGATCCTCAACGTCATCAGCTATCGGGCGAGCGATGCGCCCTATCCGCTGACCATCGCCCACGAGCTCTACGAGACGGGGACGGGCGAGCTCTCGGCGACTGCCCTCGACGTCTACTTCCCCTCGCATCACCCCGAGATCGTCGATGCCTTCACCGCCGGGACCGATCCCCGCGCCATGCCGCGCGGGCTGCCGGTCACCCTGCCGGATCTGGCGACCGACGAGGCGCAGCTGCTGGCGCGCGGCGGCGAGGTCAGCCATCGCGGCCTCGTGCTGCCGGGGGATTGCGGCGCCGATGGCCGCATCACCGAGCGACAGATGGTCGGTCGCTTCTCCGACGCCGCCGGACATGCCTGGGAGCAGGCCGGCCTCACCCGGGCCTGGCTGCAGGAGAACGGCTGCGGTCGCGTGGCGGTGGAACTGCGCCTGTCGATGCGGGCGGCGCCGAAGGCCGGCGATCTCATCCACGTGGTCACGCAGGTCGTCGAGCTCGGCCGCACCACCTTCGTGCTCCGGCACGGCGTCTTCGACAGCCACACCAAGGCGCTGGTGGCAACCGGCGAAGTCGTCTCGCTGGTCATGGACCTGACGGCACGCAAGGCCGTGCGCCTGCCGGACGACCGTCTGGCGCTGCTCTCTGCGAAGCTCGAGGCGACGAAGGGCTGAAGGCCGCGACCGCGGTCAGATGCGGTCGTCGTTGTAGTCCCGCTTCAGCCGATCGACCATGTCGAAGAAGCGGCGCATCATCTTTTCGGCGAAGTCCATGAACTGGTCGACTTCCTTGTCGCCCGGCATGGGGTTGATCGGCGGTACGGCCTCCGGCGGCAGCTTGGCCGGCTCGTCCGGGTTGGCGCCGGCCGCGGCGAGACGCTTCTTCAACTCGTCGTTCTCGGCCTGGAGGCGGGCGATCTCGTCCTCGAGCGCCTGCCGGGCATCGGCCGCGGGGACGCAGGTCCAGCCGTCCTGGCGCTCGTTGCAGAAGGAGACGGCGCCGGTCGTGCGATCGAGTCTCAGGATGCCCTTCTCGGTGCGCTCCAGCGTGAAGCGGCCGGCCTGATCGATCGGCACCGGTGTCGCCGACTGGCCGAGGGCAGCGGCCGGAACGAGACCGGCAAGAACAGCGACGATCGCGATTTTTCCCCACATGATGCACGCCTCCGGGGCTCGCGCGCCCCAACCCGACCCTTTCGTTCATTCTACACGCAGATTTGCGGGCGCACAGGCGATATCCGGCGATCCCGGGCATTGCCCGATGGCATTGCAGCACATACAGTCTGGAAAAGTTCTGAAGGCGCGAAGGGGCGATCGCGTCCTCATGCCCAGCCGGCGACATCGCGGCCACCAAGGCCTGTGCGTCCTCGCGGGTATGATGGCCATGTCCAAGTGTTCGCGCCCGCACCCGGGAATGTCGGCATGAAGGTCATCGAACTCGAACAGAACGCCGTCAAGGCGACCGCCTTGCTCAAATCCATGGCCAACGAGCGACGGCTGATGATTCTCTGCCATCTCTCGGAAGGCGAGAAGACGGTCGGCGAGCTCGAGCAGCTCGTCGGGGTCAGCCAGTCGGCGTTGTCGCAGCATCTCGCCATCCTGCGCCGCGAACGCCTGGTCGGCACGCGCCGCTCGGCCCAGTCGATCTTCTATTCGCTCTCGGACGGCAAGGCGGCGGCGATGATGGGAACGCTCTACCAGCTCTATTGCGCGGGCGGTGCGGGGGAAGCGGCCTGCGCCCCGGCTCTCGTCGGCGCCGAGGACTGAAGCTCACGAAATGTTAGAGCCGTGGCGCTAGGCTCTCCGCTCGGCGACAACGGGAGCGGATCGATGGCGGGCGCCGATTCGGTACGGCCTCATAGACCGGCGCGCGGCGCGCTGCGGGCGGCGATCCTCGCCGTCGTTGCGCTCGCGACCACCTCGACCGCCTCGGCCCGCGACTTCCTCCTCGGCATTCACCTCGGTTTCGACAGCGCCGCCCTCCTCGCCGAAGCCGGCGGCGACGAGACGGAAGCCGTCCGGCGCCATGTCGACAAGGCCGCGGCACTCGGCGCCCGGCTCGTGCGCATCCCCGCCGACTGGCGCCAGCTGCAACCGCGACCCGGCGATCCGGCGACGAGCTTCGACCGCGACCGGCTCGCTCTCGTCGTCGCGGCGGTGCGGGCGGCGGCGACGCACGACATGAAGGCGGTCGTCATGCTCGCCCAGTCGCCCTGCTGGGCGGTGCCGGCCGGGCTCGACTGCGACAGCCCGGAGGCGATCTGGCATGCCCCCGTCGACCCGCATGCCTATGGCCGTGCCTTCGCCTTCCTTGCCGGCGAGATTCGGCGCGCCGGTCTTGCCGCCACGGTGATCGGCTGGGAGGTCTGGAACGAACCGAACAGCATCGCCTTCTGGCCGACGGCCAAGGTTCGGGCGGGCGCCAACGTGCTCGTCGATCCGGCAGCGGCGGACGATTATGTCGCCCTGCTCGATGCCGCCTATGGCGCGCTGAAGGCCGCCGACCCGGCGGCGACGGTCCTCGGCGGCTCGCTCGCCAGCGCCGACACCGCCTATCTGGCGCGCATGTACGCGGCGGGCGCCCGCTACGACGGCCTCGCGATCCACCCTTACGCCAAGGCCGACCCGGCCCGTGACGGTGTCGCCTATGGGCCCGACGACTGCGGCGCCGGACACGATCCGCTCGCCCCGCCCTGGTGCTTCGAGGTCGGCGTCGAGGCGCTGCGCGCCGAAATGGGGCGCCAAGGCGACGCGCGACCGGTCTGGTTCACCGAATTCGGCTGGTCGAGTTCGGCCGCGTGGGGCGGGTCGGGCAGCGCGGAGGCGCAGGCCCGGAACCTCGCCGACGCGCTCGGCATCATCGAAGGCTGGGATTTCGTGCCCGCCGCGATCGTCTACGAACTCGTCGACGACAGCGAGAAGATGGGGCTCCTGCGCGAGGACCTCGGGCCGAAGCCGGCGGCGGGGGCGTTCACCGGCTTCGCGCTGCGGCCGGGATCGATGCCCGACATCGGCGAGCTGCGCGGCACGTCCGGCAAGGACTAGCCGCGAACGGCGCGCCCCGACGGGCCGTTACACGTCGACCTTCAGGGCGGCGATGAAGGCTTCCTGCGGGATCTCGACCTTGCCGAACTGGCGCATCCGCTTCTTGCCTTCCTTCTGCTTCTCCAGAAGCTTGCGCTTTCTGGTGATGTCGCCGCCATAGCACTTGGCGGTGACGTCCTTGCGCAGCGCCCGGATGGTCTCGCGGGCGATGATGCGCCCGCCGATCGCGGCCTGGATCGGGATCTGGAACATGTGCTGCGGGATCAGGTCCTTCAGCTTCTCGCACATGGCGCGGCCGCGACGCTCGGCCTGCGAGCGGTGGACGAGCATCGACAGCGCGTCGACCGGTTCGGCATTGACGAGGATCTGCATCTTGACGAGGTCGCCCGCCTGATAGTCGGTCAGGTGGTAGTCGAAACTCGCATAGCCCTTGGAGATCGACTTCAGCCGGTCGTAGAAGTCGAAGACGACCTCGTTGAGCGGCAGGTCGTAGGCGGCCATGGCGCGATTGCCGACATAGGTGAGGTCGACCTGGACGCCGCGGCGCTCCTGGCAGAGCTTCAGGACGGCGCCGAGATATTCGTCCGGCGTCATGATCGTGGCGCGGATCCACGGCTCGGCGATCTCGGCGATCTTGACCGGATCGGGCATGTCGACCGGATTGTGCAGCTCCGTCGTCGAGCCGTCGGTGAGCCTGATCTTGTAGACCACCGAAGGTGCGGTCGCGATGAGGTCGAGGTCGAACTCGCGCTCCAGCCGCTCCTGGATGATTTCCAGATGCAGCAGGCCGAGGAAGCCGCAGCGGAAGCCGAAGCCGAGCGCGGCCGAGGTCTCCATCTCGTAGGAGAAGCTGGCGTCGTTGAGGCGCAGCTTGCCGACGGCGGCGCGCAGATCCTCGAAGTCGTTGGCATCGACCGGGAAGAGGCCGCAGAACACCACCGGCTGGGCCGGGCGGAAGCCGGGCAGCGCCTCCTTGCAGGGATTGCGGTCGTCGGTGATGGTGTCGCCGACCGCGGTGTCGGCGACTTCCTTGATCGAGCCGGTGAAAACGCCGATCTCGCCGGCGCCGAGGCGGTCGGTGACGAGCAGCTTCGGCGTCATGACGCCGACGCGGTCGACCTCGTAGGCCGCGCCGGTGCCCACCATGCGGATCTTCTGGCCCTTCTTCAGGCTGCCGTCGACGATGCGCACGAGGACGACGACGCCGAGATAGGCGTCGTACCAGGAATCGACGAGAAGCGCCTTCAGCGTGGCATTGGGATCGCCGACCGGGGCCGGCAGGCGATGGACGATGGCTTCCAGCACCTCGTCGACGCCGACGCCGGTCTTGGCCGAGATCGGGATCGCGTCCGAGGCGTCGAGGCCGATCACGTCCTCGATCTGCTGCTTGATGCGCTCCGGCTCGGCGGCCGGCAGGTCGACCTTGTTGAGGACCGAGACGATCTCGTGGTCGTTCTCGATCGCCTGGTAGACATTGGCCAGCGTCTGCGCCTCGACGCCCTGGCTGGCGTCGACGACGAGCAGCGAGCCTTCGCAGGCCGCAAGCGAGCGGTTGACCTCGTAGGCGAAGTCGACATGGCCCGGCGTGTCGATGAGATTGAGGACGTATTCCTCGCCGTTCCTTGCCCGATAGACGAGGCGCACGGTCTGCGCCTTGATGGTGATGCCGCGCTCGCGCTCGATGTCCATCGAGTCGAGCACCTGCTCCTTCATTTCGCGCTCGGTCAGCCCGCCGGTCATCTGGATGAGCCGGTCGGCCAGGGTCGACTTGCCATGGTCGATATGGGCGACGATCGCGAAGTTGCGTATATGGGAAAGGTCGGTCATGGCCGGCTAGATATCATTGCCCCAATGCGGCGCCAAGCGGCTTGACGCGCAAGGGACACGGGAGCCATGCCTTCTCGCGCAAGATTTGCCGGCAAGGCCCGCTCGCGGAGACCGCGGCACCCTCAAAAATCGCCTCTGGACCCCGGCGCGGTGTTGCATATATTCGCGAAATCGAAAATAAAGGCGCCGCCCATGCGGCAACCGGTGCCGCAGAGGAATTCGGAGGCAAGACATGCTGACCGCGGACGTTGCGCACGAACAGGCGGTGAAGGGCGAGGTTTTGCTCGTCGACATCCGTTCCCCGCAGGAGTGGATGCAGACCGGCGTCGGCGAGGGCGCGGTGGCGATCACCATGCACAGCCACGATTTCCTCGACAAGCTGATGGAGGCGATGGAGGGCGACCAGTCGAAGCCGATCGCGCTCATCTGCGCCACAGGCAACCGGTCGCGCTGGCTGCAGTATCAGCTGATGGCGCACGGCTTCACCTCGGTGGAGGATGTCGGCGAGGGCATGCTCGGCGGGCCGAACGGTCCGGGCTGGCTGAACCGGCGCCTGCCGGTGGCGCGCCCGGGCGGCGGCGGTGCGCCGGCCGGCAACCCGTTCCTGCGCTGATCCCGCCCGGGTAGCGCCCGCTTCAGCGCTAGATGCTCTCCCAGCGCGGGCCGAACCGCCCCTCGCCGGCGCGCCTCAGCCCGAACACCCGCTCCAGCCGGTCGTCGGCGAGCGCCTCGCCGGCCGGGGCATAGGCATCGAGCCGACCGCGATCGAGCACCGCGATGCGATCGGCATAGCGGTCGGCAAAGCCGAGATCGTGGATCGCGGCAATGACGATGCGGCCGGCATCGGCCTCCTTCCTCAGGATATCGAACACGGCGAGCTGGTGACGCGGATCGAGCGCGGCGGTCGGCTCGTCGCCGAGCAGCACCGGCGCGCCGACGGCGAGTGCCCGGGCCAGCAGCACGCGGGCGCGCTCGCCGCCCGACAGCGTGTCGATCCGCCGCTCGGCGAAAACCATTGCGTCGGCGGCGACGAGGGCAGCATCGATCGCCGCGTCGTCGGCGGCCGACAAATGCGAACCGGCAGCGTGCGGCATGCGGCCGAGGGCGACGAGCTCGCGGGCACGGACCGGCCAATGGCTGGCGCCGCCCTGCTCGAGATAGGCAAGGCGGCGGGCGCGGGCGCGCGGCGCCATCGCCTCGATCGCCACGCCGTCGAGGGTGACGCGCCCCTCGTGGCGGCCGAGCGCGGCGATCGCGCGCAGCAAGGTCGTCTTGCCGGCGCCGTTCGGCCCGACGAGGGCGACGAAGCTGCCGCCGGCGATATCGAGCGAGACGCCGTCGAGCAGGCGGGCGCCGCCGCGCGTGACGGCGACGTCGTCGAGGACGAGATGCGGGCTCATGGCGCGGCGAGCGCGTCGCGGCGCTCCCTCACGAGAAGGGCGAGGAAGAACGGCAGGCCGACGAGCGCGGTGACGATGCCGAGCTTGATCTCACCGACGGTCGGCAGCAGGCGCACGACCACGTCGGCGAAGGTGAGCAGCGCCGCGCCGGCAAGCGCCGAGGGCACCAGCGTGCGATGCGGCGCATGGCCGACGAGGGGCCGCACCAGATGGGGCACGACGAGGCCGATGAAGCCGATCACGCCGGCAACCGCGACGGCGGCGCCGATGCCGAGGGAAATGCCGGCGACGATGAGGTTGCGGGTCCGGGTCACCGAGACGCCGAGGGAGCGCGCGGTGTCCTCGCCGAGGGTGAGGGCGGCGAGGGCCGGCCGGGCGGCGAGCAGCAGCAGC
>Ga0116186_1004344_pt1 | contig 11579 bp, 10 predicted proteins | sample AD_JPNNA4_MetaG_FD_89806 | JGI IMG/M metagenome (GOLD analysis project Ga0116186, IMG submission 89806) | Active sludge microbial communities of municipal wastewater-treating anaerobic digesters from Japan - AD_JPNNA4_MetaG | ecosystem: Engineered > Bioreactor > Anaerobic > Digestate | place...
ATATGACTTTGTTAGAATATAACCGAGAAATAATCATCGTTGACATGGGTCTCCAATTCCCTGAAGAAGATATGTTGGGAATAGACTATATCATTCCCAATACTGATTATTTAGTTGGCAAAGAAGATTGGATTAAAGGCATTATTATTACTCACGGTCATTACGATCATATTGGAGCTATTCCTCATCTATTAGGTAAATTAAAAAATCCGCCCATGTTTATGGGTCGGCTAACCGCCGGATTAGTAGAGAAAAAAGTCAAAGAACAACCCCAGTGCCCCAAAGCTTCTATTACCATAATTGAAGAAAATAAAACAATTCAATTAGGTAAAAATTTTAATATTGAATTCCTAAGAATGAATCACTCTATTCCTGATTGTTTTGCCCCAATTATCCATACCCCACTAGGGACTATTATGCATACGGGTGATTTTAAGATTGATTATTCTCCAGTTAATGATAAGCCGGCCGACCTCCAACGCATTGCCCAATTTGGCAGCCAAGGGATTCTTATGTTAATGTCTGACTCTACCGACTCAACTCATCCAGGCTACCAAATTTCTGAGTCCAGTATTGGCGATGAAATGAGCCGACTTTTTGAAAAAATTGAAGGCCGCATTATTATTTGTACCTTTGCTTCACAAATTAGTCGTATTCAAGAAATATTTTCTCTGGCTGAAAAATTCGGCCGCCGTATTTATGTCCAGGGCCGCAGCATGAATGATAATATTGAAATAGCTAAACAAATTGGCTATATGAAATTTAACCCTCAAACCATTATTCAAGAAAATGAAATACGCCACATGCCAGACAGTAAAACAATCGTCTTAGGCACTGGGGCCCAAGGTGAAAATAACGCTTTTTTAATGAGAGTAGTCAACAATGAACATCGCACTATCCATCTTAAGCCGGGGGATACAGTTATTTTCTCTTCATCGGTTATCCCAGGCAATGAACGAAGTATTCAAAACCTTAAAGATCAAATTGCTCGACAGGGAGGTAGGGTTATTCATTATGAAATGTTAGATGTTCATGCCGGAGGCCACGCTAAACAAGAAGATCTAAAACTCATGATGCGCCTTCTGAAACCTAAATATTTCATGCCTATTGAGGGTAGCCATTATATGCTGCAGGCCCACGCTGAACTAGCTCAACAAGTAGGTATTCCTACTGACAAAATCTTCGTCCCTGATAATGGCCAGATAACTACTTTTGAGCAACGTGGTCATGAAATTATTGGACAATTAACTAAAGAAAAGGTGATAACTGATTATGTCATGGTTGACGGTCTGGGAGTGGGTGATGTGTCAGATATTGTTTTAAGAGACCGTAAGACCATGGCCGAAGATGGCATGATTGTGGTTATTGCCACTATTGACTCCAAAACTGGCGATCCTATTGGCAATCCAGATATTATTTCCCGTGGTTTCATTTATATGAAAGATAACAAAGATTTAATTCAAGATACCAGAATGCGGGTCAAAAAAATTATTAAAGAAACCGATCCTTTACTGCTAACAAGCACTAGGGGCTTGGGAGAAGATGACCAATTAAAAAATAAAATTAGGGCTGACGTCAGTCAATTCTTATTTAATAAAACTAAAAGACGGCCAATGGTTTTGCCGGTGGTTATTAAAGTCTAGGGTTTTCTGGACTAAAAAACAAAAACGCCCTAAAATGGGCGCCTTCGTTTGTAAAAACTTTGACAATAAAGCTTTAATGATTAAAGTATAACAAAAATAAACAGTACGGTCAAATTATCTGTTATCTCCACTGCCGTGAAGCTGACCTCTCTCCTGACGAGATAGCAGTTTATCTAAATTATTTTGAGCAATATTATCTAAGTCTAACCCTAGCTCAGTGGCTAACTGAGCTAAATACCACAAAACATCACCTAACTCTTTGCTTATTGCTTCACGCTGTTCTTCACTCACCGTTCCATCTCCATCACGAAAAATTTTTTTAATCTTTTCAGCCACTTCACCGCTTTCACCTACTAAACCTAAAACAGGATAGACAAAACTGCGTTCCACTACCGGATAAACTGCCGTTCTCCGGCTTTTTGTTTGATAGTCTTTAAATTCCATAAATTTATGTTATTATGGCCGTTGCTCCAACGGTCAAAAGAGTAACAATAATACCGGCGGCTATAACGCCACCAAAAATTGGCCAGAAGGCCTTTTTTAGAGGAAGGCCGAATAACCAAGCGGCAATAGAGCCAGTCCAGGCACCTGTGCCCGGCAAAGGAATAGCTACAAATATAAACAAAGCTATAAGACCATACTTTTCTAATTTTTGCCAAGTTTTCCGGCGGGTACGCTTAAAAATTGACTCTAACATCTTTTTTAAAAAAGGAGAATATTTCTCGGCTAACTCCACTAATTTATTAAGACCCAGAATAATAAAAACAATAGGAATACTATTACCAATAATGGCTAAAATTAAAGCCATAAGTGGTGGCACATGCCAGACAGTAATAGCTAGGGGAATAGTTGCTCGTAACTCAGTTACTGGTATAGCTGAATAAATTAAAGTAAGCAGTTCCTTTGAACCAATAAATTGTTGTAAAAATTCCATATTATTTTCCTCCTAAAGATAGGGCCTTAAGTTTGGAGGCCAGCTCTTTAAGCTGTTGCGGATCAGCTAGAGAACCGCTAGCCGAAGAAAGCCAACCTTCATAAGTAGAAAACCATTGTACTGGCCCAGAGGAATAGGGGTGCCACTCACCTCGTTTTAGATCTTCAGTCCCATGCATCGGAATAAGCTTGAGATGGGCATGATTAACACCAGTTCCCTCCATAATAACCCCAATTCGCCCAACATCGGCATAATAATTTTTAAGGATTTGGGCTACCTGTTTAGCAACTACCATAAATCTACATAGCACTTCATCGGGCATAGCTAGTACATCACTATCATAATGCTTTTTAGGAATGACGCAAGAAAACCCTTCAGTATTAGGGTCAATAGCTAAAAAGGCCATAAAATCATTGTCTTCCCAAAAAATACCCGGAGTAGTCAACCGACCAGCAGCTATATCACAAAATAAGCAAGAGTCATTATTTTCTTTTTGAGGGTGATCAGTCATACTATTAATTTAAATAAAAATAAACCACAGAACCATTAATAGATTAACATAAAATCAGAAGATTACCAATACTAAAAACTAATAAAAAAACCCGCATCAATTATACATAGATGCGGGCAAAGACAGACCCCCAAATACTAAATACACCAAACTAAATCTAACTAATATTGGCCCTAATTATTTTCTCCTTTCTGACAGACACCGGTATAAAAATCATCAGCTAAGCAAGAAGATCCATCATCAAAAGTACAGACAGCATTAGGAACGGCTAGAGTATGACCACCAGACCAAGCACAAAATTTTTGAGCCTCAGTATCATAACCGGTAGTTTTAACTCCACCAATAGGACAATCACCACGAAACATCGCCCATTCCTCGCAAGCTCGATTATCGTCAAAATAACATAGTCCATATTGGCTATTATCCGGACGTGAAGCTATCTCTAGTTGCCCTCCTTTTTCTTGGCAATAAATACTAGCTGGATTAGCAACTGCAGTTATGTCAGGGGTAGTAGTGGCCGGCAACTCACTCGACACACAGTCGTTTAGAGTGATTGCGCCATTTTCTTCAATAAAAGCCTTATCACCCTTATTCCAAAAGACAAACATCTCATTTTCGGTAGCATAACGCGCTCCATCAGCAGATAAGGCTTGAGGTACACGGAGTATGCGTCCATCAGGTAAGGCTAAATCAACAAAACTATTTTCTCCATTATGAAAAACTGCATTTATCATTTCGCCACCCGGACAAATAAAGGTAGCATGAATTAGTGATAATTCCTCATCTATATCTTCAGGGGCTGATGAACTTACCACATCTACTGTAGACGAACCAATTGAGGCTGACGGTACCGACGGAGCGCTAACTGGACGGCTGGAAATTAAAACAATAATGATAATAACCACTAATACAGCAACAAGAATCCAGATTAATTTTCTTTTGTTAGAAATCATAAAAAATTATTAAATAATATCTAATTAACCTATTTACCATCCTTCAATCTAAAAACAATTTTACCACTGTTTTAATATTATCACTAATCTTATTTAGATAAAAATTATCCAAAATAGTGACCAACAGAAAAACCCATTCAACAAAAATTACAATCATCATAAAATATTACAGGATGGGCGTTTCCGCTACACAATATAAAATTAAGACCCTTTTAATTAACTAGCGAATAATAACGAACTTTATTTGGTAAAATTATTACAATGAGCATGCCAGATTCTTGACCTGCGCTAGTACATCTCTACTAGTAATCACTGACATAATTTCTTCCTACATAACCTCATTTATTACTACCAATAAATCCACCATCCATAATAATGGCCTTTTAATTTATAGTAATTCAGATTGAATATAAATCAATTATATTTAAAAAGTAGGATAAAAATAGCCGAATTTTACCTATCGGGGGAGCCAACCAAGATAAGAAGTACAATACCCCCTTAAATAATTTTTAGGGGGCATTTTATCAATAGGGTGAATGCTATACATTAAAAACAATAATTCCAACGAAAAACTATCTATGTTCAAAAACGGCTAACTGATTAAAGCCTAATTGAAATTTTTTAAACCTTTTTATAACAAAGCCTGTTTCATTGGCAAGCTGGTATATCTCTTTTTTACTCCAATAATGTTTATGTTCTACGATACTTCCCCGATCTATAACACCTAGAAAGGCCCAAAATTCCAAAACAGGTTTTGCCATTTTAGTTGGGGTTGTTAAAAAAATTCTTCCTTCTCTATTTAATATTTTTTTGAATTTATAAAATATCTTGAACACTTCATCAAATTCTATATGCTCTATTACTGCTAAACATACGATTGTATCAAAATGAGTATTTTCCATTACAGAATGATCATAATTAACATTAAGATATCTACCTTCTACAAATCTTTTTAATTCTCCCTTGTTTCCTCCAAAATCCATTACATCACCAATTAAATATGGCCTGACCATTTTAAAGCGGTAACTTTGTAGAAGTTTATCCAAAAACATTGGATTGTCAATCATATTCTTATTATAAAATAAATTATTTAAGGATTAATTCATTATATCCGTTAAACTTCCTAAAGGCAATCTATAGACAAATTGTGCAATGTTGCAAATATTCAAAATCACAGACGAGCTAGGCGGATTTAGGCAAAGGCACAGCATCGGGGGAGAGTCAGCAGATACTTATTGTTGCTAAATATCATTCAAAAGTTTTTACTCTGCAAAATAAATCAATATCCTAGCTATCTTTTATCTTTTTACCAACTAAAATAATTCTTTTGCTATTAATATCTAAGCTATTTTTCTGGTAATCACCATAAATTGACATTACCTTAAATCCATAATCTTGAAATAACGTTTTAAGCTCGGGAACAACATAATACCTGCTTCCTTGATCATCTTTTCGTTTTTCCCTAAGCTCCATATCAACAAAGTCAAATTTATATGGAGATCTGGGGTGTTTTATTAAATATTGGATTAAACGAAATACATTATCACCATCCAATAAAAATAACCCATTAATTTTTAATATTTTTGAAACATTTTCTAATACTTTATTGGCATCAAACAACCCAAATTCAGAAAAAAACAAAAAAATTTTATCATACTTAAGTTCAAGACTGATATTATGAATATCTTGTTTATAAAAATTGATCTGTAAGTTTTTTTGTTTTGCTTCCTGTTTCGCTACCTTAAGTAAAAAATTAGAAAAATCTAGTCCATCTATATCAAAACCTCTGTTCTTAAATTCAAGAGTGTGCCTGCCATGTCCACAAGCAAGATCTAAAATTTTATCTTGCTTTTTTAGACTTAAAACATCAATTAAAAAATTAACATCTTTCTGAAGCTGTTCTTCAGAAAAATAATTCCTATGTTCTTGGAGATATTTACCTTGAGAACTGTAGTATTTTTTTATTTCCATATTTAGATCTTAGTTTAATTTTATTAAATTTATGACAAAAATAAAAGAGGGCTTGTTATCTTCTAGAAACAACAAGCCCTTGTGGATGTGGTGAGGCTAAGGACAAATCTTTTGGTATAGATTTTTTACTTTATCTTGAAAGAAGGTTGGTTCTTCGGTGAGCATCCACATTATTTTAAATATGGTTCTTCTAATTTCTTTACAGTTGAAATGTGGAGATCGAAGTTCCTTAGTAATGTGATAGTTTTCTCCGCGACATCCTCCACTACAAAAGTACCGGATGTCACATTTTGCGCAAATTGAATTCATAGAATCAACCTCTAACTGGCGTAATTCACGTAAAAGTAAAAAATATTGCCAAATGTTCCAAAACTATTTATTTCTTACATTACCCAGCCGGCATCTTAAAAAAAACAGTATTTTTAGACACAGGTAAAAATTACCACAACTTACACAAGACTTGATGTTAAATGTTAAAAAACTAATATAGTTTTATCACTTACCATCTATTTTGTTAAGAATTATCTAGATAACCAATAAAGGCCTCCAAAAAATGATACTTAATCATTAGCGGGATAAAAATTTTTTATTATTTGCAATAGCGTTGGCAGACAAAAGTCGCCCAACGGTAATTTAACGAATTATAATGTTGAAGCCTCTATATGCCCATTATATGCCTATGATCAAGATGGGAAACGAAACGACGAAGAGTCTACCAAGGGAATACTTAAATCATTTTCTTTTACGCATAAAAGATTCGTAAAATTATTTCTCCTGGGAGTATATATCTTAAGTAGTTTAGGAATATCAACTGATTTTATTTTCTTTTCTCGCTCAGATACCTCGTATAACTTGAAGCCGAATTTTATAAGTAATTTCAGATATTCTTCAGAATCTATACCAAATCTTTTGAGCCCGCCAGGACAAAATTCACTAACAATTTTTACATTATTGTTTTTCAAAATATTAGACATTCCTTGAATTGCCCCCCCCTCTGCCCCCTCTATATCCATCTTAATAAAATCAATCTTCCCGTTGTAATTCTCAAAATAATCATCTAACCGTATAGCTTCAACTTCAACGGATTGACGACTATTATGTGGGTTGCATATTGTGTGACCTCCCATATTGTCCTTGCTTAGATACAACTTAAGTCTCTCAGATTTATTTGAAACCGCTTTCTGTATTAATATCACATTTTTATAGCCATTTATTTCTACATTTTTCTTTAGTAAAGAAAAGTTGGTTGGATCCGGTTCAAAAGCAAAAACTTTACCATTTTCACCTACAAGTCTTGCAAAAATCAATGTATAGTATCCAATATTGGCTCCAATATCTAAAACAGTGTCACCTTTTTTAATTTCTTTTTTTATAAGCTCTGTCTCAAGCGGTTCATAGGCTTCTCTCACTGAAAGATGAAGAGAATCTTTTGAATCTAAAAACATCTTGTGTCCATCAACTTCAGCAAAATCTGTTTTTAACAAAGGAATTATAAAACGACGATAGGCAACTTTAGCAGGGTAAATTCTGTTAATCCCACAACTTGAAAAGATTTTAATCATCGCCTTATTTATTGAGAGTAATTTTTTACGTATTTCCATAACCTTATAATACTATTTATTAAACTTTATAAGACAGCAACACGCTATAGGCAGATTATATAAGCTCGTTTCTATACAACTTAAATATATAATATCAACCCCTGGCTAGATATTATACAGAATTAATATATAACTATTAAAAAATTATTAATTCAATAATTATTTGTTGGCTTTATTTTATCAATTTTTATAAGATCATACAAGAACATTCAAAAAACAGGCGTTCAGATTTTAGTTATTTAAAAGGTATTTTAATTTTAAAAAATTTGGCTGGAAAATTAGGATAAAGATAGAACAGCTTCTGTTAGACACATAACTCTATAGGATAAAAACTATTATCTCAAGATGTAAAAAGTAAAAAGATAAGGTCATTATTTTTCTAGAGAAAATAAAAACGCAAAATTAGCCGAGCTGACAACTCAAAAATTTTTAAAAGGCCAGGAATATAGTAACTAAAAACAGACTGCCCATTCATTAAGACAAACTTGGCGGAGGAGAAGGGATTCGAACCCTTGATGCCGTCTTCGGCATAGCGCTTTTCGAGAGCGCCCGATTCAACCACTCTCGCACTCCTCCCAAGTACAATATTTCATTGTTTATCTTGGATTAATTGATTTAATCTGTCAATCTCCGTTTTATTAAGTGGCCGGACCGCCCCGACCGGCAAACGGCCCAACCTTAAAGGGCCAATACCAGTTCTCTTTAAGTCAATCACTGTATAGCCAGCCAGCCCCAATAACAAGCGGATTTGTCTTTTTTGCCCTTGTTCTAAAATAATTTCTAACCGATTACTAGCTAATTGACGATTTATTTTAGCTCTGGCGAGCCCCTGACCGTCATATAACTTATGGCCTTGAGATAAAAAAGTTTGAAGTTTAGAAAAATTACTGGGTGAAAGTTCCGGTTTAATGGTTACTTCGTAAGTTTTAACATGGGCAAAACGTGGATGAGTCAATTTAGCAGCTAATGCCCCATCATTGGTGAGAAGAACAAGCCCATGGCTATTTTTATCTAAACGTCCAGCCACAAACAACCGATCACGGTAATTAACTAATTCAAAAATGTTTTTTTCATGAGCTAACTGCCTGTTAGTACAAGTATAACCTACCGGCTTATTCATCATTAAATAAACAGGGGCAGGCTCCTGGCTAGCTATTGGCCGGCCATCAACTTTAACAATCGCAGAGGGATCAATAATTATCTGACCTAAATAAGCCGGCTCGTTATTAACCTTAACTCGTCCAGCCCTAATTAAAGATTCGGCCTGCCGCCGAGACCAAGGGCCATGACTGGCTAAATATTTAGTTAGCTGTTGATTCATGATTATTTATTTTCCTGCTTTTTAATTTACCTCCTAATTGCCAACTAAGCCAACCAGTCAGTGCTAAACCTAACCAAAAGAGTACTGCTAAATCATTTTTGAAGTAAGGCACATCTACAAGGCCATGGACAAGAGCCATAAGCCAGGCGCCGCCTAATCCCCAACTTAACCAAGCTAAATTATTTTTATAATGATAATAACAAAAATTACGACCATTAATAAACAGGGCCTTAAGCCATAACCACATAAAAATTATCATCCCTATCACTCCCAACTCACTCCAAAAATTTAAGATAATATTGTGTGGATAAAGATATATCTCTACCGGCTGCCATACTGCTTCTTCTTGATTATCTATCGGTTGAAGCCAAATCCCTGTCTTATGATATGGTTTAACGCTAGCTTGGTAATTAGCTAAGCCAGCGCCGGTAAATAATCGGCCATCTTTTAACATCTGCCAAGTTTCTTGCCATTGAGCTTGGCGAATTTGGCCCGATTCATCAGCTAAAGAGAGTTTCATATAAACCCTAGGGCTGACCAAAGCAACTATCACTAGAGAAAGAGTTAAAATAATAGATGCTACTTTGCCACTGCGGCCAGTAAAAAACATCATCACTATAATAGCTACAGCTAGACCAACCATAGCTCCCTCTGAATGAGCCCAATAGAGAGATAACCAGCCTAAAATAATACTAATAGCTAATAAAATATTAGGCCAGGTAAAAATTTTAGACCGCTCTTTTAGAGAATATATAAGACAGCCCAACAATACCAGGCTGACTGGTGCTACAAAAAGACCAATAGCATTAGGATAGCCAAAAAAAGAAGTAGCCCGCCGGCCAGCAACCGATGCCCACTCAGGATTAAAAATTAACTGACCGGTAAAATATTGGTAGCCAGCTAATAAACTAATTAAAACTACACTAGCCGCTAGAAATAATAGGGTGTTGACAATGTCTTGGGGTTTTTGCCAAACATTGAGAGCAATTATAAACAATAAAATTGGTTCAATAAAATAAGCCTTCCAGATACCTAAAGCCGGCAGGCTATAACTACTGATGGCAACGGCTATCCAGGCAACAATTAACACTGCCACAGTCTCCCAGGCAAACGGATACGGCCGCCAATTTTTAGGTTTATGAATAATATTTTTCCAAGGACGAGGCCAAGACTTAATAAGCCAAACGAGAGTAGTAATTAAAATTAATTCTTCTAAAACAGTAAGCGGCAAAGGGCCTATCTTGAAACGTAATAAATAAGTAGGCAATAAGCCAAATAACAAAGACAGAGCTAATTTTAAGTTATGCCACGACAATAACAGCCATAAAATACCAATAAGTAAAATTAGCCATTTCATATTTTTAACTGGCTTAATATCTTGAGCTCCCAAGTGTTATTGACAGTATCATAAAGAGCAAAAGAAGCCGGATAATAAACCCCTCCCAGAGTCCCAGGATTTACTAGCCAAATATTATTCACTTGCTCCTGCCATGGTTTATGGGTGTGGCCATAAAATAACACTTCTACGGCTCCTGCTTTTAAGACTGCCTCTTGAAAAGATGGTTCGTGGCAAAGACCAATATGCCGCTTATCTACAATGATCTGGCCATAGCGACCAATATTATGCCACTGGGGAGAGCTGGGGACATCAATAGGTAAATAATTATCACAATTACCCTGGATAAAATAGAAATCCTTGGGCCAAACATTAGCTAGCTCTAAAAGTGTATCAGTATTGGTTAAATCTCCTAAAAAAATAGCCACATCAACTTGATTATTATCCGCCCAATTAAAACAAGTTCTCAAATTAGGTAAATTATCGTGAACATCGCTAAATATTAGAATAATCATATTAACCAGCTACTCGCCAAATTTCTTCCAAGCTTGTCTCACCGCCAGCAGCTTTTATTAGACCATCGTGGGTCATTAGCAACGACCCTTGTTTAATGGCTAATTCTTCAAGTTCAGCTTCAGTAGTTAAGGGTTGCTGAATCAATTTTTGCATTTCTGGAGTAATAATAATGACCTCATAAATACCTAGGCGGCCACTATAGCCAATACCGCGGCACTTAGAACAACCTACTGGACCATAAAATTGAGGCTTGTCAGGTAACTTTAAATCTGTCCGCTGACGTAAATATTCCCAAATCGATTTAGTTTGCTGCCAAATTTCTTCTGATGGATTAACCGCTTTTTTACAGTGAGGACATAAACGTCTGACTAACCTTTGGCCAATAGAAGCCTCCAGGGCACTAGCCAGCATTGGCCGATCAACACCTAGCCCGGCAAACCGAGCAATTGCGCCAGCCGCACTATTAGCATGAATAGTAGATAGCACTAGATGACCAGTTAAGCTAGCTTCAATAGCTGTTTTAGCCGTTTCTGGATCACGAATTTCACCCACCATAATAATATTAGGATTCTGACGCATTAATGAACGCAATGCTGCCGCAAAAGTATAGCCCCCAGCTGAATCAATTTGGGTCTGCATCACTCCATCCAGATGATATTCAATGGGGTCTTCAATAGTAATAATTTTTACCTCCGGGGTATTTAATTTTCTAAGTAAAGCATAAAGAGTGGTTGTCTTACCTGAACCAGTAGGGCCAGTAGTAATAATAATGCCTTTAGTCTTGTGAAGAGAT
>Ga0116186_1004364_pt1 | contig 11555 bp, 6 predicted proteins | sample AD_JPNNA4_MetaG_FD_89806 | JGI IMG/M metagenome (GOLD analysis project Ga0116186, IMG submission 89806) | Active sludge microbial communities of municipal wastewater-treating anaerobic digesters from Japan - AD_JPNNA4_MetaG | ecosystem: Engineered > Bioreactor > Anaerobic > Digestate | place...
CCATATTAATTGGTGCAAAAGAACCTTTATCGTTAATTCCAATTATTATTATGACCACTGTTTTAGGAGGATTAATGGGTTTGCTTCAAAATAAATTTATCAAGTAATGATGTTTAAAAAATCCCCTACTCTAAAAAAAATCATCCACATTTACCTTTCTGTTATTTTTATATTTCTGATTTTCAGAACAATATTGTTTTTTTCCGAAATAAAACGCATTGATATACACGAAGATGGCCTTTGGACAATTGTTCAGGCATATATAATGGGACTTCGATTTGATTTGGTGATTACCGGATATATAACTATTCTTCCTGCTCTCGTCCTGTTTGTGTTTGAAATAGTTAATAAAAGAAGCAGATGGGTTGAACTCATCATATTTTATTGGCTATTTTTTTTATTTAGCATATCATTTATAATATGTGCTGCCGACGTTCCTTACTTTAACCAGTTTTTTACTCGATTTTCGGTACGTGCTTTCGACTGGATGGACGACCCCAAATTTGTTTTTTCAATGATATTACAAGAGCCCAAATATTTTCTTATCGCTCTACCCCTTATTATTTTAATCATTGCTTTTTATAAAATACTGAAGCGGATTTTCAGGAAAGAAGCCACCTATCAAAACAACCCATTAATTTTAAAAATCACAGTAGCTGTGTTAACCATATGTCTGATTTTTATTGGCATACGTGGTCGGCTACAACTCAAGTCGCCTATTAGAACCGGAACAGCTTATTTCTGCAACAATTCCTTTTTGAATCAGCTTGGATTAAATCCGGTATTCACATTGGTTCATAGCTATATCGAAGAACAGAAAAACAAAACGTATCATTTTATTGATGATAACACAGCCATTCAAAATGTTCAAAACTGGCTGAACATTCATCAACAGATTTACAATTCGCCCATTGCACGAAATGTTTGTCCGGATACGTTGCTAAACACCAAACCTAATATTGTACTTATCATCATGGAAAGCATGAGTGCTGCAAAAATGGGGCGATTTGGAAATCCCGACAACCTGACTCCTTTTCTTGACAGCCTTTCGTATCAATCGTATTTTTTTAAAAACATTTATTCTGCCGGAATACATACGCATAATGGAATTTTTGGCACCTTATTTTCGTTCCCTTCACTATTTGGAAGGCACAACATGAAAACGATTAACAAATATTATGGAATAGCCAGTGTTTTAAGAAGTAAGGGTTATTCAACAACTTACTTTACTACCCACGACGGTCAATTTGATAATGTAGAAGGTTTTCTACGTGCCAACGATTTTGAAAACGTTATCAGTCAATCCAATTACCCCGCTCATGAAGTAAAATCAACGCTGGGTGTACCCGACGATTATATGTTTCGTTTTTCGCTGCCCATTATTGATAAACTCTATTCACAACAAAAACCCTTCTTTGTTACTTTTATGACAGCCAGCGATCATGGACCCTATATGGTTCCTGAATATTTCCATCCACACAGCAAAGAAATTACCAAACAAACCGTTGAATATGCCGATTGGTCATTAAAGCTTTTTCTGGACTCGGCATCGAAGAAAAGATGGTTTGCCAATACCATATTTGTTTTTATTGCTGACCATGGGGCGCCCATTCATGCAACCTACGATATTTCGCTCGATTATCACCATATTCCATTGCTGATTTATTCGCCACAATTATTGCAAAAACCCAAAACATTCGATTGTATTGGCGGGCAAATCGATGTTTTTCCGACATTAATGGGAATTTTAAACGTTCCATACATCAACAACACGTTAGGAATAGACCTGCTCCGCGAAAAAAGACCATATATTTTTATGAACGACGACGATAAAATAGGTGTGATAGACAGCGAACGATTCCTGATTTTTTATCCCAATGGTACTTTAAAGCTGTACAAATACAGAAACAACGATGTACACGATTTCTCGAACGAAGAAAATAAAAAGGCAAAAGAAATGGAAGCTTATGCAAAATGCAATTTGCAGGTTTTTCAATATATGCTCCGGCACGAAAACACATTGCCTCTGCCTGTGTTACTGCAAAAAAAATCAGTAATTAAAAATGGCAGAAAACAACAAAAATTAATTTTTGAATAATTTGTTTACATACTCGTTGCAAACGTGGACGAGGTGGGATTACCTCCCTGTCATGCTGAGTTGCCTTTACTTTGTGCATGTTTATCGAAGCATGTTGCCCACTTCTTTGTTTATTACGAGTCATATCTCGATATTTTCTTTTCTTACGAAAAGAACACTCGACCTGACAAGAGGAAAAGCAACCATACAACCTTGTCACATAGAATATTCCGATAGTTATCGAAAGTATCGAGATGTGTTGCCTTACACTCTATCATGTAGACTATCGACTTCTTTAAGTTTTAACCAAGGTATCATAACTTTTGAGCAAAACTTATTTTATTCCCCCAAAATAGATTGATAAAAAGGCAGGGATTTATAACTTACAATGCGTACGCCTTTGTAATAAAAACGAATAATATCTGAATACGAAAACCCTTTCTTGGCCATCTGAATAGCTCCATCCTGACACAAGCCCACTCCATGGCCAAAACCTTTGCCAGAAAAAATCAACGAATCTCCATCGGCTTTTACTGAAAAATAGGTTGATTTCAGGTTAAAGTTCTCACGGATTTTTCGCAGTGAAATGTTATCGTTTTTAATTTTATAATAAGCCTTGCGCTGGGTCTGGCTGAAATTAAAATCTTCAGCGGTCAGGTTATCAACGGAAACTTTATTTTCCGAAAGAAATTTCTTGAAATCAGCAATGGAAATTGTCTTTTCCCATGCGGTATTTCGCTGATACTGGCAATAAGGATCGCTTACCGAACGGAGGTAATATTTTGGTCTTCCCCACACATCTTCAGAATTCATGGTCTGTCCTCCACAACTCGCATGAAACGTTGCCGTAATTACTGTTCCGCTCGAATCGACAATGACCAAATCTTTAGTATCATTGACAGCCTGCGAAATGATGGAATGATATGAAAGGCTGTAATTTTTACCTTTGTAAGCCTGGCAATGAACTCCGTCGCACAAATGAAAACCTTCTGTATAATGCTTTCCTATATTTTCTAACGCAAAAGTACGACACAGAATGGCTTGTGTTTTATAAAACTCGGTAGCCGGCTGGTATCCGCTTTCACTTTCCACTACACCACATATGTAATCGTCCATATCGACGTAATTGTAAAAGTTCAAATGATGGTTTTCCGCTTTTACAACCATATCATCGTCATAATAGCGCTGGCTCATTGACGGAATAGTTGGTTTATATTTCAGCACATTATTTTGTTCACTTCCGACAAAACGAAGCTGCTTGTATGTACCGAATTTGCCGGCTATATTTCGTATTTCGACAGAATCGTTGTTGTAAATAACAGACCATGTTTCGTTCAAAGATAACGTTGCAACGTAGGCAGTGTCGGCATAGACCTTATAGGAGCCTAAGTAAACGCTCACCACGCACGATGTGATTCTCTGATTATAAAAGACTGCGATATTGAGCCGTTGTGAATATAAAAGAGAAAAATTCAGAAAAAATACTATACAAATCAAACGCTTCATACCTGTTGTAAATATTGAACCATCTTTGCAGCAATCCTGTCAGAAGCACCTTTTTCGCCCATTAGGCTTCTAAATTTTTTATAATCTTCTAAAACCGTTTCTCTATATTCGGGATGTAAAATTTTCGACAATTCGGTTTTAAGATTTTTATAATTCAAATCGTTTTGCAGCAATTCTTTTATCGCTTCTTTTCCCAGAATTATATTTACAAGCGATACATACTTTACTTTTACAAGTCGTTTTCCAATGGCAAATGTCAAACCATTGGTCTTATAGCACACTACTTCGGGAACATTAAACAACGCCGTTTCGAGCGTGGACGTTCCGGATTTGACAATTGCCGCTTCTGCGTGTTTTAATAAAGCATATGTATCGTCAAAAACAACACTCACATTATCAATTTTAGATGCCTCGTCGTATAATTCTTTGGGCAAAGAAGAAATACCCGCTACCACAAAATTATATTCTTTAAAAACCCTGGCTACGGAGGTCATTATTCGTAATAATTTGGTCAATTCCTGTTTTCGGCTACCGGGCAAAATGGCGATGATTGGTTTTTCGTCCAACTGACAACGCAAACAAAAATCGGTTTTCGTTTCATTTTTTTCTAAAGCGGGAGCAATCGCATCTAAAATGGGATGTCCTTCAAAATCTACCTCAATACCATATTGCTTATAAAAATCTTTTTCAAAAGGGAGAATTACAAACATTTTATCTACATAATCACGAACCTGATAAACGCGGGAACGATGCCATGCCCATACGGTTGGCGATATGTAATAAAACACTTTTATGCCTTTTTTCTTTGCCCATTTTGCAAGGCGAAGGTTAAAACCGGGAAAATCAACCAAAATCAACACATCCGGATTGTAAGCAGAAATATCGGCATGTGCAAATTTAAAATTTCGTTTTATTGTTTTCAGATGAAGCAAAACTTCTACCAATCCCATAAAACTTAGGTCCCGAATATGCTTAACCACTTCGACGTCTTGTGCTATAAGCGAATCTCCCCCCCATGCTCTTATTTGAGCCTGATTATCATACTTTTTCAAGCCTTTTACCAAGTTAGCCGCATGAATATCGCCCGAAGTTTCACCGCATATAAGATAGTACTTCATCCGCTTTAATTATTACATTTGAGGAATAGTAAATCTAAAATACAAAATTACAGCTCCCCACGTTAACACGGCAAGTATGATGCCTCTAACTGCGTAATACCATTCTTTATTCAGAAACAAATAAAAACCTGCCAAATTGGCTAATAAGCTAATGCTTAAAACATTCGACATCACACCAAGTTGGTAAGACATTAAAATAAAGTTTTTAAAAGAATGGTACGAGCTATCGAATAAATACATAATCAGTAAACCAACCAAGGGTGAAATTAAACCCACCAACCAACCTACCCACCATTGATTCCATTTTGAAATTTTAGAGCTCATAATTCCATTGATTTAAATGTTGGTAGGCTTCATATGCCGTAAAATCGACCTTAACCGGAACCACTGAAGCAAAGCCATTTTTTAAAGCCCATTCATCGGTATCGGTAGCTTCGGGCTCGAAATTATCAAAATCTCCGGTCATCCAATAATAAGGAACCTGATGAGGGTCAATGCGTTTCACGAAATCTTCTTTCCACACGCCTTTGGCTTGGCGGCAAAGTTTTATTCCTTTTAGCTCTTCCAAAGATAATTTCGGAATATTTACATTTAAACAAACGTCTTTAGGCAAACCTTTCAATAAAACATTATCTACTATTTTCCGTGCTACGTGCTTTGAGGCGGTAAAATCGGGGTTAACGGCATAATCCAGCAACGAAAAACCAACGGCGGGTATTCCATTCAAACAGGCTTCTATTACAGCTCCCATAGTGCCGGAATAGATAACACTAATGGACGAATTGCTTCCATGGTTTATTCCCGAAACGACTAAATCGGGTTTTCTATCTAATACCTGATGCAAGGCCAACTTAAGCGAATCGACCGGCGTTCCCGAACACGAATATACAGTCAGTTTTTCTTCTTCACTGATACGATTTAAACGAATGGGAGTCGTCATGGTAATAGAATGCGACTTGCCCGACTCACCTTTTTCGGGAGCAACTACCACCACCTTTCCAAGTGGTCGCACAACTTCTACCAACGAAGCAATACCCTTTGCAAAGTAACCGTCGTCGTTGCAAACCAAAATTAAACGTTCTTTATTTGCCATCAATTTTTTTCTGCAAAGATAGCTTTTTATAAAGATAAAATATACTGCAACGAAACATTTCTGGGCGGACGAATATCACCGGGACGTCCCATATATTCCTCATTCAGAATATTTTTCACAACCAACGACAGCTTGCTTTGATCTGTAATGTTCCATGAAATACGATAATCGAACACCAGATATCCTTTGTTGTGTTTTTGTCTGTATTCATATAAACCCGGCAAAAGCTCAATTCCAACCCCGGGCCCATCACCGGTTAAATCTTCAAATGCTTTATCAATGTTCACCATATTGCTTTGGTAAATCATACTGATACCGGTTGAAATTTTCTTGAAATCTAATTGAAAATCACCTTTTAACGAATGATAATACCTGTATTTCAGCATACTGGACGATGTGCTTTTGGACGAATCCTTTTCGTTTAAATCTAACGGATTTGTATAAGTATAGCCTGCCAGTAAGGTTGCCGGTATTCCAAAAAAGGAACCCATACCTGTAAAAGTTATGTCGAATCCTGTGATTTTTGCATGTCCGATATTTTGTGACTGGAATCCTAAAGCTTTGTATCCATATATGGCAATAACAGCAAGATCGTCCGGATTATGAATATCCAATGCTTTATAAGTTTTTGGATCATAAAATCCAAAACTATACTCCATCATTTTGCTATACTCCTGCCAAAAAGCTGAAGCGTCGAGATAACCATTCCAATTCGATATTTTGACTCCCTGTTTAATTCCCAACTCGGCACTCCAGCCGGTTTCAGCTTTTAATTCGGGATTGGGAAATATATTTAGTGCGCCTACATTGGTATAAGTATATTTTTCGGCAATAGACGGGAAGCGATAACCTTGACCAAATGAAGTACGCAAAAAAGTATGTTCGGCTAATTGATAATTTGCTCCGACTCTCATTACCGGTTGTATTGGAATTTCATTGATGGTATCGCCGTTAATAACTGATTTTGTTTCTTCTTTATCAATTCTGAAATATTCTGCCCTTAAACCGGCTGACAAATTAAGTTTTTTTATTTTTTTATCCAACTGCCCATATACGGCAATATTAGTTGCATTGTGCTGGTCGAAAAGCTTTCCCTTAATATCACTATATACATGCAAAAGTCCAAAATTTATCGTAAAATCTTCTTTTACTTGACGCTGAAACAAATACTCCGCGTAATATAAACTTGAATTACTATCTTTTGCTGTATCGCCCGGCACCCTGTTTTTAACATAAAAATAACGAGTACGAATACTGTGTTTATTATGCTCCGATGTATAAAAATTGAAATATGGGTCAATATTTATTCTTGTTCCAATATTTCTTGTTACCGAACTTGGGTCTTGACGCCATGCTCCGGAATCGGCATTTTGCCATAGAAAAAAATCGGTTTTATCCATGTTCATAAAATTACCATTTAGCCCCACTGCCCAACCTTCTTTTTTGGGGAAACGATAACGCAAATTGAAATTACCTCGAATCCGTTCTTCGGTTTCAGATTGTCGGTATCCGTTGTCGCTATAGCCACTTGCTCCTAAAACTAAATCAAGATTTTTGAATCGCTGCATATGAAACAGATTTGAACCTACAAACAAAGGTTGGGTTTGTCCCCACCATTTTAGTTCTTTCCGTTTCGGGTTCATGTACATTCCGTTGAATATCGTTACTTTGGTTTCGGGTTCAAACTTTGGATAAGCGGTACGAACATTGATGACACCATTTAGCGCCGAAGAACCAAACAATGCCGAAGCAGCTCCCTTAATCACCTCAATTTGCGAAACATTTTCGACCGGCAGAAAATTCCATTTTATATCACCTGCATCCGGCGAAATCATAGGCATATCATCAACCAATAACATTACTCTTGTTCCGGCACCGTAGCTATATCCGCTTCCACCGCGAATACTCGGTTGGTCACCCGTTACATCGACGCCGGGAATTTTATTTATGGCTGTCTCCATTGATACTACATTGTTGTTTTCGAGCAATTTTGGTTTTATTACTTCCATGGAAACGGTAACTTCCGAAATTTTTTGCTCAAATTTAGATGCACTAACAACAACCTCGTCAATAATTTGCACATCTTCTTCCAATTCAATGTTCAGGGTCAACGTTTGAATATCGTTTAAGTTAAGAGTACGAGTATAATTTTTATAACCAATAAAATTGTAGCTAATAACCTGTTTTCCGGCTTGATTCGATTTAAAAGAATAAAAACCCTTTGCGTCCGTTGCAGTACCCGATTTATCATCAAGTACAATATTAACACCGGGTAGAGGTTCGTGTGTTTTTTTATCTTTTATATAACCGCTAATTTCTACATTTTGAGCAAAAACTGCACAATTTGCAATTAAAACAATAAACAAGGTAAATATTCTCATTTCTGTAATTTTAGTTTATAAAAAAATGCAAAAGTACAATTTTATCTAAAAATAAAATAGGACAACCTATTGTGCTCGTTATATAATTTTATTTCAAGCACTTAGGTACATACAACTCGTTTAAATCAAATTGAGTTTAATACATTGAAGCAGGTTCACTATTTTTTTGAAAAAAGCAGAATGCATTCGTTTGAAATAAAATTATATACTCACAATATCATACATTTATTTAACTATTATAATTTTATAAAATAAATATTTGGAGAAATAAAAACAATAAATTATTTTTGTCTATTAGATCAATATTATATTAATGCATAAAAATAAGTACATGAAAAAGTATTTTTTGCTAAGCGTAATATTTGCTTTATTTATTCAATTAAAAGCTCAAGTATTTAAGCTTTACACAAGCCAAGATGGATTAGTAAGCAACAATATTAAATGTATTGCCCTTGACAACTCCGGCAATCTTTGGTTAGGGACAAGTTCGAATATTAGTAAATATGATGGAACTATATTTACAACGATCAACAGCGGTTTAGCTGGTAGTAATATAAAAGCCCTACATTGCGATGCATCAGGAATAATGTGGGTAGGAACACAAACCGGATTAAGTAAATACAACGGAACTGGCTTCACGAATTACTCCACAACGAATGGACTTCCAAATAACAATATTACAGCGTTGACTTCAGATGCGAATAATTTGTGGATTGGAACATATTCATCCGGGATATCAAAATTCGACGGGGCTAATTTCACAAACTACAATTTAAGTAGCGGTTTAGTATCAAACAATATTGTCACTCTTTGTTTTGACCAAAGCGGAAAACTCTGGATTGGCACATTGGCCGGCATTTCTGTTTACGATGGTACAAATTTTACAAATTATTTAACTTCAGACGGTTTGCCTTCAAACAACATCAAAGCTATAGTTTGCGATGTTACCGGAAATATTTGGATTGGCACAGCCAATGGCCTTTGTAAATATAATGGATCCAGTTTTACCAATTATTCAACAACCGATGGTTTATTAAGCAACTCCATTTCTACCTTAGGAAAAGATAATGATGGAAACATATGGATAGGATACACAAATACTTTTGGAATTACAAAATATAACGGAATAAGTTTTACTCACTATCAAATAGGAAATGGTTTCGAATGGAAAAGTTTAACTTGTATCAATGAATGGAACAATAATATATATGCAGGATGTAACTTTGGTTTAATAAAATTTAAAAAGAGCACCATTCCTCCCTACCGTTATGATTACTTAGACACAAATAATATAGCCGCTGCTATTAATGCTAGCGGAATATTTTTTGAAAATGTAAATCAAACAGGAGGTTTTTATGCTCCTAAAAACACAACTATGTCTTCAATATTTGCTTCATCCCTGTGGTTTGGAGGTTTTGATCAGAGCAATCTTTTACATTTAGCCGCACAACGATTTTTATTTCAACAAAGTGATATAGTACCTGGCCCCATTTTTTCGGACCTAAACACTTATTACGACGATTCTACATGGAACCGAATATGGCGAATTTCAAAATCAGAAATTGATTATCATATTGCAAATTTTAACCAACCCGGTTATATTATGCCCAATTCTATAAAGGATTGGCCGGCACCAACTGTTGATTATGTAGATGTTAACAACAATCATATTTACGACCCTCAAAATGGTGATTATCCGCTTATAAGAGGCGATCTGGCTATTTTAACCATTTTTAATGACTTGAATACAAACCATGTCTCAGGCGGTATGCCATTAGGAATCGAAGTACATGCTATGGCGTATTCTTTTAACTCAACTGATTCGGCCCTGGCCAATGCCGTTTTTGTAAATTATAAATTTTACAATTATTCTGCTAATGATTATCACGATTTTTACGTTGGAGTTTATTCTGATATTGATATAGGAAGCTCTTCGGATGATTATATTGGCTGCGATAGTCTTCTTAACATGTATTTTGGTTATAATGGCAATGCTTCTGATTTTATATATGGAACCAACATTCCTGCACAAGGAGTTGTTTTCTTAAGTTCTCCAATGTATGCATTTAATTATTACAACAACAACACAGACCCTGCAACCAGTGATCCGCAAAACGCAACTGAATATTATAATGTATTAAATGGCTACTGGAAAAACGGAGCCCCTTATACATATGGTGGAACCGGCATTGGTGGTACCACACCTACCAATTACTGTTTCAGCGGAGATCCTAATAATCCTGCTGGCTGGTCTGAGGTTACAATAAGCAGTACTCCGGGCGACAGAAGGGGTGTAGGGACAATAGGTCCTTTTTCTTTCTTGGCAGGCAAAGTACTTTGTGTTGATCTGGCTTTCCCTAATGCTATTTCTTATTCATCCAAAAACAACCTTTCATCCGTAAATTTATTAAAAGAAAGGACGTCGCAACTTATAAATTTCTATAACAGCCAAAGTTGGGATTGCGGACAAATATATGTTGATAGTACCTCAAGTCCGCATTTATACACCTTCAATAAAGTTGTTTGCAAAAACACCACTACAAATATGACAAACATTGTCGTCGGTGGTACTTCCCCTTATACCTACCTTTGGTCGCCAACAACAGGATTGAGCAATTCAACTACATTAAATCCTACTATTACGACTTCACAAAGCACAACTTATTCGGTTACAGTAACAGACAGTCATGGGAACACAGCTTCGGGAAATGTAAATGTTGTTGTTTCAATACCAGAAATTCATGCCGGTAACGACACTATTATTTGTAATAACCAAACACTCACCCTGCATGCTACACCTACCGGTTATAACTCTTACTTCTGGAGTAATGGAGATAACACACAAAACGTTACAGTGAACGCATCGCATACATATAGTGGATTAATGAATTATACCGTTTATGTTATTGACAGTGTTCAATGTTCAAACATTGATACCGTTACAGTTAACTTCCTGCCGGCACCAAACGTTCATTTTGGTCACGACACCATTCTTTGCAATGTAAATACAATGCTGCTGGACGCAGGAGCTGCTGACCACTATCTATGGAGCAATGGTGCCACTTCTCAAACTATTCTTATTGACGGAACGGTTTTACCATTGGGCTGGTATAATTACTCTGTTCACGCATGGAACGACAATGGCTGTGAAAGCTACGATACTATTCATGTTCAGGTGGACGCATGCAATATAATAAATGATGTAGCAGCTTCCGGTATAAAAATATACCCTAATCCTAGCGATGGAACTTTTTATATTGAAACAACATATCCCTGCGAGATCAACGTCCTGAATGAGCTTGGAAAAATAGTGCTCACAAAACAAATTAGCGCAAATGATAATAAAATAGCGCTTAAAAATGCAGCCCAAGGAATTTATA
>Ga0116186_1004368_pt1 | contig 11548 bp, 10 predicted proteins | sample AD_JPNNA4_MetaG_FD_89806 | JGI IMG/M metagenome (GOLD analysis project Ga0116186, IMG submission 89806) | Active sludge microbial communities of municipal wastewater-treating anaerobic digesters from Japan - AD_JPNNA4_MetaG | ecosystem: Engineered > Bioreactor > Anaerobic > Digestate | place...
CAAAAAAATGTTTGCCTTTAATATTCCAATGCAACCCACGTGTATTTTGATAATACAATTGATAGTTTGCCAATAATGAATTTAATTCTATAGCCAATGCCTCTGATTGTTTGCGGTCTAATCCGATTTGCGTATTGTTCTTTATTGCTTTCATAACTATTAATTTTACAATACAAATTTACTACTATTGGTTTAATAAAAAAAATCAATTAAATTTATAATCTAATAATTAAAACCTATGAATATTTCCTTAACGCAGTTAGAGTATATTTTGGCAATTGATAACTACCGTCATTTTGCAAAGGCGGCAGAGGCTTGCTTGGTAACGCAGCCCACACTGAGCATGCAATTAAAAAAATTAGAAGAGGAATTAGATATTGTAATTTTTGATAGAAGTAAGCAACCTATTATACCAACGGATGCTGGAAAAGATTTAATAGAACAAGCCCGTATTATATTGCGTGAAGCAAAAAAAATGGAACAGATTGCGAAGCATTATGATGATTCTTTTGAAGGAAGTTTGAGTATTGGAATTATCCCGACATTAGCCCCTTATTTATTGCCTTATTTTTTGGGTGATTTTTTAAAGAAATACAAGAAAATAAAATTAGTCATTCAGGAATTGACAACCGAAGAAATTATTTTTAAACTGAATAAAGATGAAATAGATGCAGGCATATTAGCAACGCCATTACATGAAACAAACTTGATAGAAGAACCTTTGTTTTATGAAGAGATAAAAGTATATGCACACTACAATGATCCATTAACCAAGAAAAAAAACTTAGACCCCGACGATATAAAGCGCGAAGATATTTGGATGCTATCAAAAGGAAATTGTTTTAGAAATCAAATCATCAATATTTGTACGAATGATGTACGAATGAATAACCATCTAAAATACGAGAGTGGTTCTATCGAAACATTAAAAAAAATGGTGGAGGTAGAAGGTGGTTTTACGCTACTGCCTGAACTGGCAGTGCTAGAGCTTTCTACTAAAAAATTAAATCAAATTGCGGAATTTAAAAAGCCAAAACCGCTTCGGGAAATCAGTATGGTATATGCACGAAGTGTAGCAAAAAAGAAATTTATTGATGTATTGATTAAATTAATTATTGACTCTTTACCCGAAGAACTCACCAATAAAAAGCGAGGTACTGTGGTGGAGTGGAAATAATTTATTGTGGATTGGTGGACCAAATGGTTGCTTCAGGAATAAACCCGACGTTGCGCAATTCTAACATAGACACCATTAAATGGGCGACGTCTTGTGCTTCTAATTTAGTAGCGTTAAAATCTCTTTTCTGTCTTCCGGAGTTTGTTACAAAATTAGTCTGCACTTCGCTGGGATGCACCATCATTACTCGGATATTGTATTGCCGAAGTTCATCACGCCAGCATTCCGTCATGCCGCGCAGTGCCCACTTAGAAGTAGAATATGCCGTTCCATTTTGGTGTCCTTTTAATGCAGATGTAGAGGCAACATTTATTATATTTCCATGCTTTTGGGTAATAAAATAGTTAGCACATTCTCTACCGCATAGCATTGCGCCAACTACATTGGTATCTAAAATCTCTTTAAATTTTTGAGTATCTATATTTTGCAAAGCTTCAAAATATCCGAAACCGGCATTGTTGATTAAAACATCTAATCCACCTAACTGTTTTATCGATTTTTGCACCAATTGTTTCACCGATTTTTCGTCGGATACATCGGCAAAAATGGGTATAGCGCCGATGCTTTCGGCTGCTAGCGTGAGCGTCTTTTTATGTCGTCCGCTGATGACTACCTGTGCTCCTTTTTTTATTAATAAGGCTGCCGTTGCCAACCCAATGCCGGAGCTGCCACCAGTGATTAGTATTTTTGCATTTTTTATTTTCATACTTGTAATATTAAATGTAAATGTAAAAATAAGAAACACGGCGTAAAGCCGTGTTTCTTTTATAAATTAAGAAATGGAAGAAATTATTTTCCTGCATCTTCATAAGTAAATGCAATACCTTTTTTTAAGGATTGATTAGCCGAAGCAATGCTGGCAATTCCGCCACCATAGCCACTCCAGCCGCCGCCACTACTTTTCGTTTCAGACATCATATAAACAAATGGAGCTCCCATTTCTGCTGCTGCTTCTAATAGTTTTTTATTTGCTTTTTTATCGGATTTAGCACCACTAAAACCACCCACACTTTTTCCTTTTACATCTCCAATTTTTTTCAAACCTACTATTTCAGATTTGTCTAATAAGATTTCTACTTTTTCCCAATCTGCTTTGCTCGCAATTGCAATTTTATCAGAAATTGTTTCTTCTCTTCCGCTAGCATATTGGATTTTATTCACTGCTTTTTTACCGATGGTTTGCTCTGCATCTTCCCCATCATACTTATATACAACGGTAAATTCTTCTACTTTTACCACCTTTCCGTTTATTATTTTTCCGGAGTGTAACATAATTTTGTCTGATGCAAATGCTACTACTGCAAATAATGCCAATAGTAATGTACTAGTAAGCTTTTTCATACGTTTTAATTTTTTTTGTGTTTAAATTTAGTTAATAATTTTACAATATGCAACAATAATGCCAATTTAAAATTAATCGGTTTGTAGGTCAAATTTATAAAAACATGCGCTGGCAAGTGATACAAACTATAGGGTATTTAAAAGTACGTGCTACTACGGATATAGCGTGCGAATCATTTCCTATACGAAGCATTTTACAGAAAAAAATTTCACTTTTGGAACTTTATAAACTATATTGTTGTTTGTAAAAGTTAACATTCCTTCATTTTTCAAAAATCAAAATTATGAGTTTTTCTATTATCATTTTAGTACTAATTATTTTGGGTATATTTTCTTCGTTTGTTACGGTACAACAAGGTACTATTGCTGTGATTACCATGTTCGGAAAATATCAAAGAATATTAGGACCAGGCTTAAATATGAAAATACCTTTTCTGGAACAAATTTACAGACGTATTTCTATTCAAAACCGCTCCGTGGAATTAGAGTTTCAGGCTATCACCATCGACCAAGCAAATGTATATTTCAAAGCAATGTTGTTATATGCCGTTGTCAATACCGACGAAAATACTATTAAAAACGTAGCGTTTAAATTTATTGACGAACGCAATTTAATGCAAGCATTAGTACGTACTATCGAAGGCTCAATTCGTGGGTTTGTAGCTACCAAAAAACAAGCCGAAGTATTATCGCTCCGAAAAGAAATAGTAGATGATGTAAAAGAACAAATAGACCAAACATTAGAAACATGGGGTTATCATTTATTGGATTTACAATTGAACGATATCACCTTTGATGAAGCAATCATCAAATCCATGGCGCAAGTTGTAGCCTCTAGTAACTTAAAAGCGGCTGCCGAAAATGAAGGACAGGCTTTATTAATTACAAAAACAAAAGCTGCCGAAGCCGATGGAAATGCTATAAAAATAGCTGCTGAAGCTGAGCGGACTGCAGCACAATTACGCGGACAAGGAGTTGCATTGTTTAGAGAAGAAGTAGCCAAAGGGATGTCGCAAGCCGCAAAAGAAATGGAGCAAGCAAATTTAGATACTTCCGTGATTTTATTCTCTATGTGGACAGAGGCTATCAAAAATTTTGCAGAATATGGAAAAGGCAACGTCATTTTCTTAGATGGCTCGTCAGACAATATGCAAAAAACGATGAAAGAAATGATGGCGATGAACAACCTGATGGCGCCGCAAAGCAAAAAATAAATGGATTGACAATTCGATTACTTTTTTTGTAACTTACAATAGAAAAGAAAATTCTTGATTTTATTGCCATAGTTATGAAAAATCTTACCATTATTCGTCATGCAAAATCTTGTTGGGAAAACCCAGAAGTTGATGACATAGCACGTCCATTAAACACTCGTGGCAATGATGCGATAGCAACAATGGGGTCGTTTCTTAAAACGAATAAATATTTACCCGATTTTATACTCAGCTCGCCCGCAGTACGTGCCATAAATACCGCAAAAGGCATTGCCGCACAACTGCAATACGAACCTAAAAAAATTCAGGTAGATCCACTTATTTATTTTGGAACTTCTACAGATATTTTAAAATTAATTTTTTCTATAAACGATAAATATCAAGATGTTTTTCTATTTGGGCATGAGCCTAAACTCTCTGCACTTATTACTCATTTCACCAAAAAACAATTGGATAAATTTCCTACTTGCAGCGTCTTTCGCATTACTTTTAATTCTCAAAAATGGGAAAACATTAAAACCGGAAATTGCACCCTATTAATTTCGCCAAAAAAATTAGTTTCATAAAAAATCATAAGAAGAAACTTTATTTCCGAAAATTGCATTTATACAAAAAGGAAATTGTGAATTTTGTGTGAAAGGTTCTGTTTTTCTTTAAATAGTAAGTAATTTCAACTTTTAAATATGCCGAAGACTCCCATTATCAACCGTGAATTAAGTTGGCTATCCTTTAATGAACGTGTGTTGCAAGAAGCGGAATGCAAAAACACTCCATTATTAGAGCGGCTTAAATTTCTTGGAATTTATTCTAATAATTTAGATGAATTTTTTCGGGTACGTGTAGCCACCATTCAGCGTATGTTGGACTTCGATAAAAAGGCAAAACAAGAGCTCGGTTTTTCTCCAGCCAAAGTTTTAGATGCAATACAGTTAAAGCTGAAAATTTTACAAAAACGGTATGCTATTGCTTACGAAAATATCTTAAAAGATTTAGCCACAGAAAATATTTACATCCTCAATGAAACACAATTGAATAAACAACAAGGTGCTTTTGTTAGAAAATATTTTAAGGAAAATGTACGCTTAGAAATTTTTCCTATCATGCTGGATAAAGCCAAAGAATTTCCTTCTTTGCAAGATGCTTCTATTTACTTAGCTATTCGATTTTCAAAAAAAAATAAAGACACACATTATGCACTCATTGAAGTGCCTACTGGAACACTTTCTCGGTTTTTGGTTTTACCAACCCAATCCGACAAGCAATATATTTTATTTTTAGATGATGTAATCCGCTTTAATTTAAAATCTATTTTCCAGATTTATGACTTTGATAAAATAGAAGCATATACCATCAAATTTACCCGCGATGCCGAATTAGATGTGGACAATGATGTTTCATTGACCTTTATGGAATCCATGGAGAAGAGTTTGAAAAAAAGGAAACATGCCGATGCTTTGCGTTTTGTATATGATGCGCAAATGCCGAAAGATTTCCAACAATATCTTATTAAAAAAATGGAATTAGATAATCGGGCGCAATTGTATGCCGGCGCACGCTATCATAATTTTAAAGACTTTATAAAATTCCCTACGCTTGGAAAAACAAATTTATTATTTCCAACTCAATCTCATATTCCGCATCCTGATTTAGAAAAAACAAACTCTATATTAGGAAAGATGAAACAGAAAGATGTGTTGTTGTATTTTCCATATCACTCATTTGATTATTTTTTGGACTTATTGCGCGAAGCTGCAATAGATCCGAATGTATCGCACATACGCATTACGTTGTATCGGGTGGCCTCTAACTCACATGTTATAAAATCACTGATAACGGCATTGCACAACGGAAAAGATGTAACCGTATTTATAGAACTGCGCGCCCGATTTGATGAGGAAGGCAATTTAACTTGGGCAAACAAATTACGAGAAGCGGGCGCACGTGTAATTCCGGGCATTGCAGGCTTAAAAGTGCACTCTAAATTGTGCTTGATAACACGGCGAGAGCGAGGACACAAAATATATTATGGCTGCATTGGCACGGGAAACCTCCACGAAAAAACGGCCCGTATTTATACCGATAGTATGTTGTTTACCAGCAACCAAGCCATCACCAAAGAAGCCCGTCAAATATTTTCATTTTTCGATAAAAATTATTCCGTACCCAAGTTCAGTCATTTATTGGTAGCACCGTTTAATTTGCGCGCCAAATTATATTCATTAATCAATAGAGAAATTAGAAATGCTAAAGCAGGAAAACCTGCGGAAATATTTATAAAACTAAACAACTTAGTAGATGAAGATTTTATTGAGCGGCTATATACCGCAAGTAAAGCGGGCGTAAAAATACGGCTGATTGTGCGCGGTATTTGCTCTTTAATTCCGCAGCAACCAATATACAGTGAGCATATAGAAGCCATCAGTATTGTAGATAGATTTCTAGAACACACGCGTGTTTTTGTTTTTCATAATGAAGGCAAACCAGAAGTATTTATTGGCTCTGCCGATTTGATGACCAGAAACTTAGATTATAGAATAGAAGTAGTAGTGCCCATAGAAGCTGATAAATTGAAAAAGCAGTTACTAAAAATTATGGCATTGCAATGGAGTGATAATGTAAAAACTAGACTGTTTAATGATACGCAAAGCAATGCATTTAAAACCGTAATGCCACAAGAAAAATTAGTGCGCAGCCAAAATGCTATATATGATTTCTGGAAAGAATTTAGTGTTGGTGGGAAGAAGAAATAAAAAACCCACCCCTTAATCCCCTCCGTGGAGGGGAAACGCAAGTGCAAATCTCCCCTCTTGAGAGGGGGCGATGGGGGGTGTAAAATAATCGCAGTATTTTTATGGAATTTGCTTTTTTTCTCACTTTCCATTTTTTATGGAATCCTACAAGATTCGCATTGTCCGAATCTCCCCTCTTGAGAGGGGATAAAGGGGTGTGTCAAATAATCGCAGTATTTTTATGGAAAATCCATCATTACAGTATCTAAATAGTTATGAGACGAACTATTATTCCATATAATCCCAAACTGAAAGAATTTGCCAGACTGCTCAGAAATAATTCCACCAAAAGTGAAATCAGATTATGGTATTATCTGAAAGGGAGACAACGGTTGGGTTTTGATTTCCATCGCCAGAAACCAATAGATAATTATATAGTGGATTTTTATTGTTGTGATTTGCACTTAGCCATAGAATTAGATGGCATTACACATACTTATGAAGGTGCTTTGGAAAAAGATCAAATAAGAGAAGAGAGACTGAGCGTATTAGGTATTACTGTTTTACGTTTTGAGGATGAATTTGTTTTTAAGCAAATTGACTGGGTGTTAGAACAAATTGATAATACAATTGTACAATTATTAAATAAAGAACCCACCCCTTAATCCCCTCCGTGGAGGGGAAACGCAAGTGCAAATACTTACGGAATATGTTTTTTTATCATATCATTTTCCATTATTTATGGAATCTGACTAAAATTTCGCTGTCCGAATCTCCCCTCTTGAGAGGGGATAAAGGGGTGTGTAAAATTATAAATCTAAATTTTAAACCACTGCGCAGCCAAAATGCTATATATGATTTCTGGAAAGAATTTGGCAAAAAACAAATACTACTTTTTAAATTAAGTGATTCTTCTTATTTCCGTACAGACTGACTTTAAAAATGGTAAAATACTTATACAATAATCTACATATTCCGGCGGAGGTGCTTTTGTCTAATTGAATAAAATAAATCCGTAACTTTACATCGTAAAATTATCTGATGAAATTTGCTGCTATTGATATTGGGTCTAATGCTGTTCGCTTAATTTTTATTAATGTATATGAAACGCCTTCAGGGCCTCAGTTTGTAAAGGATGCTATGTACCGAGTAGCATTGCGCTTAGGAGAAGAGGTTTTTATTAAAGGGAAAATTTCTGCAAGAAAAGAAGCAGAAATGTTGGCGACGATGAAAGCGTTTAAACATTTGATAGACGTACATCAACCGGTGCAAATAATGGCATGTGCCACTAGTGCCATGCGCGATGCAAAAAATGCAAAAGAAATTGTAAATAAGGTTTATAAAAAAACCGGCATCGATATAAAAATTATTAGTGGACAAAAGGAAGCGGAGTTTATTTTTTCTAATCACGTAGAGAAGTTTCAATTAGATTTTCAAAAAAATTATTTATACATAGATGTAGGTGGTGGTAGCACCGAGTTGATTTTAATTTCAAAAGGAAAATTGGTTGATAAGTGGTCGTTCAATATTGGTACTTTGCGCATGGCACTAGGGCAGGTGAAAGAAAAAAATTGGAAGAAATTAGACAAATGGGTAGATGCTTTTAAGGGGAAGCACCAACCTTTATACGGAATTGCTTCTGGCGGAAATATTAATACCATCCAAAAAAGTTTTATTAAACATAAAGAACCCGAAGTATATTACGATGACTTGAAATATACTATTAGTAAGTTGGAAAAATTGTCTATTGATGAACGTATCTTAAAATATGGATTTAAGCCAGATAGAGCAGATGTTATTGTACCGGCAGCTACGATTTTTATGCATATCATGGAGCATTTGAATATAGATAAACTATATGTACCTAAGGTTGGTTTAGGCGATGGGATGATACATGAAATGTATGAAAAAGTAATTTCTAAAAAACAATCAAAGAAAAAATAAAAATCTGTTTTATTGCAGTTTATTTTTTCAGTTTTACTTGTACTGCTTTAATAAGTATAGGCAACACAGACATAAATACAATTCCTAAAATGAATTTCTCCAAATTCTTTTCTACGAATGGAATATTACCTAAGAAATAACCCGCTAAAGTAACGGAGCCTACCCACAATATGCCACCAAAAATATCATACGGCAGAAAAGTTTTGTAATTCATACGTCCAACACCTGACACAAACGGCGTAACGGTGCGCACAATCGGAATAAAGCGGGCTATAATAATTGTTTTGGTACCGTGTTTTTCAAAATAGTTATGTACTTCTTTTATCCAATTGGGATTTACTAAAGGCTTGCCTTTAATTTTCCAATTGAGTACACGCTCGCTAAAATATTTACCTACAAAATAATTGAGGTTATCGCCAATTATGGCAGCAATAATCAATATTGGAATTAAAATAAAAATACTGATGCCAGATGGTTGTGCGCACAACAAACCTGCGGTAAACAACAAAGAATCGCCGGGTAAAAAGGGCATAATTACTAGTCCTGTTTCTACAAAAATGATAAGAAATAAAATACCGTAAATTAGGTTTCCATGTTCTTGAAATAATTGCAATAAAATTTCTTTGGTATGCGTCAGCAAATCTAATAAAAAGTGAATATATTCCATTATTATTTATTGAACCTGCAAGATACAGCTTTTCGGCTATTAAAAAGGAGAATGATTTGTATTTTTGAAGATATAAATACACATTTATGCAAACTGTTTTATTACTGATTATTTCCAATTCTTTTATGACGTATGCTTGGTACGGGCACTTAAACAATCCGAATTTAAAACTGTGGCAAGCAGTAATGCTTAGTTGGGGCGTTGCATTTTTTGAGTATTGTTTTATGGTTCCTGCAAATCGTATTGGATATAAAACATTTTCGGCGTATGAGTTAAAAATAATTCAAGAAGTAATTTCTATTTCGATATTTATTGTATTTGCTTATTTCTTTTTAGGAGAAAAGCTAAAATGGAATTATGCAGTTGGATTTTTATTTATTTTGTTAGCTGTACTTTTTATCTTCAAAAAATAATTCTTATTGTTTAATAAATTTTTGTTCGTAAGTAATTCGTTTTGCCGGATTGGTTATTGCAATAATATATTGTTGTTTGCAATTTGACTTTCTTTTTCTTAAACTAACAGATAATAAATTAATATATATAGTTTATATTTTATAGTTATATTTTTATAGTATATATTATTTATTTAACTAAATAGTTAGAATCCATTACAAACTATTTTACAATCAAAATTGTTAATTTCTCAACGAATTGTGCATAAAGTAGAAGCTACTACATTTTTTATTGTCCAAAAAGTCCATTTCCAGAGATTGGTGTTTTCGGGAATTTTGAGTTATTGTTTACCGGTCCATTTTCTGGTAATTTACTAGAAACAGGAACTGTTGTTTGCGAAAAATCTACTTTTATGGTTTCCTCTGCATCCCAATTTTCTTTTATCATAATTGGTTTAAGTTCTTTATATATTTTTTCAGGTAATGTTTTATATACAAAACTTCCTGTGTTCCATATTCCATTGTCATTAACATCATCAATTATTTCTACAGAATATGTACCCGCAAGCTGCAAGCCGTAGTTAATTTTAACCGTCTGAGAATCGCGTAAAATTCGTTTGTCTAATACTTTACCCGAATTATCTTTTAACAAGGCAATGTAAGCGTGATTTTTTTGTGGTAACTGATAGGTAATCAACAAATTACCTGCTTTTTTTGCAGAGGTGGCTAAAAACGAAAATTTCTGCAATTTATTGTAATTTCCTACTAAATCCACCAACGCAGAGTCTAAAATTGTAAATTGGTATCTCATACCCGGCATCCATTTGGCAGAGAAAGCAAAAGTTTGTAAATCTTCATCTGGTGAAACGTGAAACGGTATTTTCACTTTATTGGAGTCGATAAGTATCATTTTAGAGGTATCGGGTTTTTCCAATCCGTAGAAAGAAGTCATAAGTTTTAACGGGTTGCTTTCTAGTATATTCAATGATTTATAAAATGTTGTATCTGTAAAAAATAGAACGGGTTGTTTAAAATTTTTACTTTCTGTTTTTATATGCAATGTATCCACCAAACGACCATTGTGTTTAATTACCAAAGATAGGATATTGGTATCTTTTGATAATTTAGGTAAATAGATTGTCATTTTTTTAGGCTCTTTATCTTGAAAAGCCACTGGTGTTATTTCTTTGTTTTCAATAGTCGTTGCAGTAATTTCATCTTTTGTAAATGAGATTTCTTTATTAAAGGTAAGGTGTAAAATTCCCCCTTTTACGATTTTATCATAATCAAAAATTCTAAGTATAGAATCTTCCGGTAAAAATAATTCCAAATTTATGTAGTCTATATTTGAATTTATCGAGGTCATACTATCCGTAAAAGCGATAGCTTCAGTAGGTAAATCATAATAATAATTGCCATTTTTGTCGCTCAGTGCATAAATTCTATAACTTCCTTCTTTTATATTTTCTAAAGAAAAGGAACCTGAGTTATCTACCTTTGCTATATAAAATGGTCGTTTTTTTGTAAATGCGCTATCTTCTTTTTCTTTATATAAAAGCACAAAAGTGTTGTCTGGAATTTTATCTAACATCGTTTGCACTTTTCCTTTTACAGTCAAGGAGTCTATAAAATTTCCGGTAGAAAATAAAAATTTATACCCTGGCAGTACATTTCCTTCATTATTGTCTTTTATATTATCGCCAAAAAAAATACTATAGGTAGTATTAGCTTGTAGGGTATCTTTAAATTTTATAGTTAATTCATTTCTGGCGATGTCAATTTTTGGAAAAGGTTCGATATTGGGTGAAATAATTACTTGTGATTTAGGGTTGGTTAGGGGTTGAATCCACTCATTAAATTTTATAGTAATTTCTTTAGCGTGGAAATTTTTAGAGAAATTAGGTGGTGTGGCTGTATGAATTTCTGGCGGCGTAGTATCTTTTTTTCCGCCGGTGGGTGTAGTAATTTGAGCACAAGAAAGAATAAAAAAACAATGTAGTAAGGCTACAAGGTGCGAATAAATACGTTTACTTTTTGCCTTATGGTGTTGGTGCATGGCTGAAATATTACATTTGGAAATAGAA
>Ga0116186_1004373_pt1 | contig 11531 bp, 13 predicted proteins | sample AD_JPNNA4_MetaG_FD_89806 | JGI IMG/M metagenome (GOLD analysis project Ga0116186, IMG submission 89806) | Active sludge microbial communities of municipal wastewater-treating anaerobic digesters from Japan - AD_JPNNA4_MetaG | ecosystem: Engineered > Bioreactor > Anaerobic > Digestate | place...
AGGACGAGGTACTCACGGCTGAGCCTGGCCACGGATGATCCTGTCCACGAAACAGTCGAGGCTCGCCAGCGAGTGCTCCAGGCGGGGCCCCTTCCCCCGCCAGAGGTGGTACGCCTCCAGCCCGGCCCTCCTCGGCACCTCGTAGTCGAAGAGGATGTGATCGCCCACGTGGACCACGTCGGTGCCCACGAGCCCCTGCAGGCGCACGAAGGCGGCCTCTTGTGACTTCACCGTGTCCCAGTCGTCGGGCAGCGAGACGATGGTGTCGAAGAAGGGTTCCAGGCCGCACTGCTCCACCTCCCGGTCCAGGAAGGCCCGCGGCGCGTTGGAGAAGAGCACCAGGGGGTATCCCCGTTCCCTGAGCGCCCGGAGCGCCCGCAGGCCGTCCTCGAAGGCACGGATGCGGCCGGTGAAGGCGGAGATGAGGGCGTCCTCGTCCACGTGCCCCAGGCCGAAGCGCTCGAGCCAGAAGGCGAGCCGGTACCACTTGATGGACGCGTCGCCCTCGCTGAGGTAGGCCTCCATGCAGAGCCGTGCGGCCTCGTCGACACCCACCCCCAGCTCCTCCGCCACCAGTTCGGGCAGGCCCTCGTTCCAGACCCCGTCCACGAAGGCCAGGTCGGTGAGCGTGCCGTCCAGGTCGAAGGAGACGCTCAGCCCTCTTCCCATACCTCGACCCGGTCCTCCCACTTGGCCTTGGCCGCGTACATGGCGTTGTCCGCCTTGCGCACGAGCTCGGACTTGTCCGTCTGGCCGCTGGTGATGGTGCCCACCCCGATGCTCATGGTGACCTTGGCGCCCACGGCCTGGCCGTAGGTGAACGGCGTGGAGCGGATGGTCTGGCAGATCCTCTCGGCCACCACCACGGCCTGCTCGGTGGAGGCGTTCGGCAGGATCACCGCGAACTCCTCGCCGCCGTAGCGGGCCAGGATATCGATGCTGCGGATGGAGCCCTTCAACAGGCCCGCGATGTGCTTGAGCACCATGTCCCCGCACTGGTGACCGTAGGTGTCGTTGAAGCGCTTGAAGTCGTCGATGTCCATGATGAGCAGGGAGAGCACGCCGTCCGTGAGGCGCCCGAGGCGGTCCACCTCCTCGGTGAGCCGGTCCTGGAAGTGCCGGTGGTTGTACACCTCGGTGAGCCCGTCGGTGATGGAGAGCATGTTCAGCTTCTCGTTCAGGAGCTTGAGGTCCTCGGTGGCCTTGTTGAGCTCTCCGGCGCGCGCCTCCAGGGCGTCCTTCACCTCGGCCATGTCCCACAGGGTACGCTCCATCTCGGCGTTCTTCTCCAGGAGCTCGTACTCCAGGGCCTTCTTGTCCGTGACGTCGGTGAACATCATGATGGCCCTGGCGGGGTGGCCCTTGCGGGAGATGACCCGGGCGTTGTACTCGATGGTGATCTGCCTGCCGTCCGCGGTGGTGATCATGCTCTCCCGCTTGGCGATCTCCTCCCCTCCGGTGAAGAGCCTGCGGAAATCCTCCCTCAGGATGTCCGCCTGATCGTCGCTGACGAAGTCCGTGAAGACGCTCCCCCTGATGCGCTCCCTGGAGTAGCCCACGATGGCTGCCACATAGTCGTTGCAGTCGGTGATCCTGCCCCTTGGATCGACGTAGAGTATGCCCGCGGGTAGGCTGCCGAAGAGATCGGAAAACCTCTGCCGTTCCTCGTCCAGGGACCGCTGGAGGCGGTCCTGCCGGGTGACGTCCTCCAGGGCGACCCACAACAGCTGCCGCGAGGCCCGTTGGATCCACCCTCCCCTGGCCGCAAACCGGAGGCGGGTGCCGTTCGATGCGGTGAGCATGATCTCGCGCCCCTCTTGTCGGGAACCCTCGCAGGCGAACCACTCCTGACAGGCCGCCACGAAGTCCGCCCTGCTCTGGCTCGACACCAGGGAGATCACCCTGCGGCCCAGGACCTGCTCCCGTTTCATCTGGAGGAGCGAGCCGAGATGCTCGTTCGCGTACACGACGAGGCCCCGGTCCACCACGAGGTACCCCACAGGGCTGACGTTGAACATGCGGACAAAGGTATCGCGGTCGGCGTACTCGATGATCTGGTGCTGTCCCTCCTCGGCCAGCGCCACCACGGTGCATTCCGGGAGTACGACCGTGGTGCAGTCGAAGGCCAGGGGGCCATCGCCGTTGGAGGCCAGCGACACCGATGATGGGGACGCGGGCAAGGGGCCGGTGAGCCCCTCGACCTTCTCCAGGTTCCGCTTCACCTCGTCGCCCGTGCGGCCGAGCCGCTTGGCAAGCGCGGCACTCACGTAGTCGATGCCGGCGTCCGTGATGAGCACGAGGTAGGGGGAAAGGGCGGCCTCCAGCCGTGCTATATCAACGTCCATACCTTGCGGTTGTCCTCTGTGACCTCCCGGGCCTGCTGCATGTCGGCCAGCACCTTCTCGATCTCGTGCCTGGCGATCTCCACGGACATGGCCTCCTGAAGGATCCTGATGATGTCCTCCACCGTGGATCCGCCGGTGAGCTGGAGCACCTTTTCCGTGAAGGAAAGCAGGTCCTCGTGCCGCGACCACGGGAACATGACCCAGCGCCAGTCATCCATGGTCAGGGGGCAGTAGTCGGCCTTCATGCGCGGTTCGGCCTTGCTCACCAGCACCGCGGTCCTGATCTCGCCCACGCGCGACTGCAGGTACGAGACCACCCCTTCCATGGTGCCTCCCTCGTCGGAGACGTCGTCCACCACCAGCACGCGCATCCCCCTGAGATCCACGTCGGGCAGGGGGAAGACGATCTTGGGTTTCTCGCTCAGGGACGCCTCGTCGGCCCAGTGGCCCATCTGGAAGCTGCAGATGTACTTCTTCTGCAGGTAGTCCACGAGGATCCGCGCAGGCGCGAGACCGCCCCTGGCCACGGCGATGACCACGTCGGGGTCGTACCTGTCGGCCCTCATGGCGAGGAAGACCTTCCACAGCAGTTCCTCCACCTCCTCCCACGACAGCCGCATGGCCTGGGGGAAATGCTTCTTCATCGGTCCACTGTCTTTCTCATTCATCTTCTTGCTCCACATTCTGCCGGGGCTGCCCCTCCTCGTCATCGAGGGGTTCGCGCACAGATTGGTCCGCCGGCTCCGGCTCCGGCGGCGCCGCCACCTGTCTGGTCCGTTCGGGTGCCGCCCGCTCCGCCGGCATGGCGGCCGGGCCGGGGAGGGCCTGCTGTGCGGCCGCCTGTCGCCGGGGAGGGCGGATACCTGCGGCGCTCAGCATGCGGAAGCGGGGGTTCTCCACGCTGCCCCTCAGGCTGAACCGCGCCGGCTGACCGGAAGGATCGACGGGGAATTCGAGATTCTTCCTCATGGCCTCGGGCAGGGTGATCTCCCCGGTGATGTTCAGGCGTGAGCGCTTGAACTCCGGCGAAAGGCGCACGCTCCCCATCATGGTCCCGGAAAACTCCCCGGTGAACTCCACCTTCTCGAGGTTCAGGAGGCCTTTTTCGATACGGCCGTCCAGGTCGAGATTGTCGAAGGTCAGGGCATCGAAGGGCAGCGTGTCCATGTTCAGGGGCAGGGACCCCTTCTTCCAGGACAGCGTCAGGCTGCCCACGGTCTTGTCCAGTGCCTCGCGGGAGCTGAAGAGGTTGAGCTGCCCCGTGACCACGCCCGTGGGTCTCGTCTTCTCGGGCAGCAGCGGCGAGAAGGCGGCCAGGTCGACCTGGGCCATGTCCATGCTGAGCTCCATGGGTTCCCTGCTCTGCTTGAACGGGATCCTCATGCGGCCGTCGGTCTTGCCGGAACCCATGTCCGCGTGGAACCCGAAGCCGAGCCTGCCCCTGACGAGGTCCCACGGCCGGGGCGATATGGTGAGGCGTTCGGCGACCCGCGCACCCTTGACCTCCACGCCGTCCACCCTGAACCCCCACAGGAGGTTGGGCCGGATGTGCCCCAGGCTCACCGGCGCCCTGACGCCCCGGGTGAGGGCGTCCTCGATCCGGAACTTCAGGGAATCATAGGGGAAGCGTACCCACAAAAAGACGATCAGGCAGACGCATGCATACAGGCCGAGCCCGATGTTCGTCCAGAGGCCGGCCCTGCGGCGTGCGTCAGCCATAGGACACCACCTGGAGGGTTACGTCGATGTTCCCGTCCTTGTCCTGCCGCCGGATGGTCAGGTGCTTGATCTTCACCGGGTACGGCGTGCTCTCGATGCCGAAGAGCAGCCCGATGAGGTCCTCCTGGAACAGTCCCCTGATCTTGACCTCCACGGACTCGTGCCCCGCCTCGCTGGAGTCGGTGACGGGCTTCATGTACTCGATGCGGTCATTGATGGAAAGGCTTGCGGCCAGCTCCTCGAGGAAGCCGAACAGGGTGAACTGCTTGCCGCCGGCGCCGGGAGCGGTCTTGGCCACCTGCTGCAGCCCCCTGATGGTGGCTGACATGGTGTAGATCTTCCGCAGTTCGGCGTCCCTGGCCGCAACCGATTTCTCCAGGCTTGCCTGATAGTGGATGAGCGGTGCGATGATCCCGGCCAGGAGGATGAAGACCGCCACGAAGGCACTGCCCGACGCCACGATGGCCCGCTCCCGGGGGGACAGCCTGGCATAGTGGTCCAGGGCCTTGCCCAGCGCCTGCTCCAGGGGCAGGGCCAGGGCCTTGATCCGTTGCGTGTCCACGGGTATCCTGAGCTTCATCTCCTGCACACCAGCTTCATCTTCACCTTCTGATCGTTCTTGTCCACGTTCGCCGACACGATCTTCACTTCCTTGATGTAGGCAAGTTTGGCCAGGACCGCCTGCACCCGCTCCACCTGGTCATAGGTCCCCGTGCTCCCCGAGAGCGTGAGGCTCGCGTCCTCGATGTTGATGGAGTCGATGGTCACGTCGAGGTCCGCAGGGATCCCTGCGCTCAGGTCCTTGAGGATCGCCAGGGGTGTCTCGCCGCCGCCTTCCTTGAGCATCCCTGCCTGGCCGGAGAGCCTGGCAAGGTACTGCTCCATCTGCCGGACGGTGTCCACCCTGGGCGTACCCTTGGGCATGACGGAGACGAACTCGTCGTTGATCCTCTTCTTCAGGTCGGCGTCCACGCGCGATTTGAGGAATACGTCCGTGGCGAGCCCCGCGATCCAGACCACCAGGAGCACGACGGCCGCCTTTACCCACGGCCCGGCAAGGCCCATGGCCTTCCGGAACCGCTTGGTCATGCCGAGCTCTCCCTGGCGGAAGTTCACCTGGTCCTGGGCCTCGATGCCCCTGCATGCCAGGGAAACCCCCAGGAAGCCCTGCAGGAGCTCCTCCATCCGCCCCCGGTACTGGATCTCCTTCAGGACCGGGGTGAAGGGTTCCATACCCATCCTGTCGCGCGCGGCCCGCTCGAAATCCCGGATGCAGCGGGCGTACCCCGTGGCCAGGAGGACCTGCTCGCCCTGCTCCGAGCCGCTCTTCTCCAGCATGATGAGGATCTCGCGGAAGAGCCCCGCGAGCATCTCCCCGCCCTCGATCCCGGCAGTGCCCGTCGGGTCGGGCGCCGGGCCCTGGCCCTCGCCCGATTCACGGGCGGGCATGAAACGCCCGAACCCGTACGGGACCGCGCCAAGGAAGCGGATGGCGGCACCGGAAAGGACGCCCACCGAGGTCTCCGCCCACCCCATGTGCACCACCACGACCTCTGCGGCATTGGACAGATCGAACATCGCCCGGGCCCCGGCTGCCACGGCCGCGGACGGACAGTCGATGATCTCCGGGTCGAGCCCCGCGCCCTTCCATACCCCCACCTGCTCCTGGACCGCATTGATGCTGGTGCACAGCGCCTGGACCACGTGAGCGCCCTGTGCATCCTTCCCGGTCAGGACGTAGTCCACCAGGAGCCTGGAATCGACCGCCGGCAGCAGGGTCTCCACCTCGGGCCCGATGGTCTCCAGGATCTTCCTGCGGTCGGCAAAGGGCCGCAGGAGGGTCCTGTACATGATCTCGGCCTCGCTCAGCGCGCCCACGCATACCTCCGCGTCATCCCCTATCCGTGCGAAGACCGCCTTCAGGTCCTCCACGGCACTGTTCAGGGGGATGCCGGAGGCATCGAGCGGGCGGGGCTCCACGACGATCTCCTCGATGACGACCTCCGCGATCCCGGCCCGGATCCGGCAGGCCTGGACAACACGCTCGTCCCACCATGCACCCAGTGATTTCTTCGTGATTACGGTCCGCATACCACCTCAGTAGATTCTATAATACACTATTCGCGGCCTGTTGTTAATGCGTTCTAGCACCGAGCGGACATTCACCTGGGCTCCGGACGGCGTGCTCCCCCTGATGTCCACGCAGAACCGGGTGCTCTTCACGTCCAGGAGCCCCCTGATCCAGGTGGTCTCGCCCGATCCGTCAGAGAGGTCGAAGCCCCGGATGCACCCGTAGTCCCCTGCGGAAAGGAAAGGCCGGCACTCGACGATGCTCGCCGCCACGCTCTCGCTGATCTGGTCGGACAGGCTCATGAGCACGGCCTCGGTGGCGGTGTTGATGTTGACCTTGCCCCCGGTGCCCGTGGTGACGTGGTTCCTGATGCCCTCGTAGTTCTCGGTCCCGAAGAAGTACTCGGGCTTCATGCCCCTGACCAGGAGGATCTCCTCGGCGCTGTCCATGGGCGCATTCTTGCAGTGGTACGGGGGCTGGAGGGACTGGTAGTACTCGTCCTCCGCGCCGAGCTCCGTCTCGCTGTCACTATCGATCCAGTCGATGACCGCATGGGCGAGGTCGTTGGACTCGTCCTCCGTGATGTCGATGCGCAGCACCCTGAACAGCCTCTTGAACTGCTCGATCCGGAACTCCCGGTCCTGCTCGCTGGTGCCGGCCAGGCTGTTCAGGTCGAACCGGGACGCCTCGTCCGTGATGATTCCGCTCAGCACGGCCCCGTCGAGGTACTGGGACGCCCCTGCGGCGTATTCCGGGAACCGCCCCCACTGCTCGTCGACGGAGTCGTGGCCCGGGTCGTCCTCGGCGAGGATGGCCATGGCCGCCTCCACGCCGGAACGCGCCACGAACTGCGCCTGCACGGAGTCGCGGAAGTTGTAGGCGAGCTCGATGTCGAGGCTCTCGTCCGCGCTGAAGGTGACGATCATGGCCGTGAACATGGCCACCATGGCGAGCACCAGGATGAGCACGACCCCTTTTCTGTCACACAGGATCTTCACGGCCCACCTACCCTCCCGGCTGCTGGAGCCTGATGCCGGCGAGCGGCGGGGACGCCGTGGCCGTGAAGGTGAGGGTCTCGTCTCCGTACGCCATGCTCAGGGTCACCTTGATCTGCTTCGGCAGCGCGAGCCTCTGGAGGAGGTCCCACTCCTCGGTCTGTTGGTCGGCGTCGTCAAGGTAGACGATGTCCATGCCCGTGACACCCTCGGCGATCTCGAGTTCCTGGCCCCGGGTGCTGGCGCCGTGGTGCGGGGTGGCGTCCTCCCGGCGCATGAGGGTGTAGACGCCCGGGTTTTCCTTGTCTTCCTCGAGGTAGTACGCCACCTCGCAGACGCTCCCGGACACCTTCGAAAAGCCGATGTCCGTGGCGGTGGTCAGGGTGATGGCGTCGAGGTCCCTCTCGCCCTGCTTGTCGTTGGTGCCGGTGAACCGGTACAGCGAGATCTCCTCGGCGCTCATCCGGCGGTTGTCCGTGGGCAGGTAGGCGCAGGTGAAGTCCTTGATCATGCGGTCCATGACGATGCGGGCGGTCTGGTAGACCTCCCTCTGGCCGCGCACGGACTCGATGTTCGCGTGGCTCTGGAAGAAGGCGAAGTTCACCGTGGCGATGATGACCGCCGAGATGGCGATGGCGAGCATCAGCTCCAGCAGGGTGAATCCGCTACTTCTCGGAGATGAACGCGATGATCGTGCTCTCAAGGGGGCTCCCCTCCCCGCCCCATCTCACGGTGAGGCTGTACTTCCGGTACCCGGCCAGCGGTGTCGTCTCCATGGTCTCCTTGTAGGTGTACCCGGGGTAATCGGCGCCGAAATCTCCCTGGTCCTGCCCCACGGAGACGGAGAGCACCCCGGAGACCACCTGCGAGATCCGCTCCTGGGCCAGCATGGTGGAGGTGGTGAGGAACTTCGAGCGCATGGCCATGTCGATGCCCTGGCTCTGGGCGCTCAGCAGCCAGAGGAAGGTGACGCTCAGGATCACCAGCGCTATGAGCACCTCCATCAGGGTGAACCCCTTAGTCATAGGTCACCTCGACGTAATGGTCATACACCTTGAGCGTGCCCGAGAACGGCTTCACCACCAGCGTGTACTGCTTGCCGAAGGGGCCTTCCAGCTGGATCACCCCCTGCTCCACCACGCCCTCGGTGGTGACGCGCAGGTCCATCTCGCCCCGGTCCTTTCCCGACTGGTACGGCGTCTTGATCCCCTTGAGGACAACGCCTTCGGGCAGGACCCGTTCCCTGTCCATCTCCGGCTCCTTGCCGGAGTTCTCCGGCTTGGGGTACATGGCCACCTTGGCCTCGTCGATGTCGAACCGCACGAAGTACGTGGTGTGCTTGGTGATGGCCGAGGATCGCGCCACCTGGATCATGGCGGTGATGTCCCTCACCGCGCGGTCCAGGTCGGAGGAGAACACGCCGCTCATGACGCGCGGCCCGATGTAGCCCAGCGTGATGCCGATGATCGCGATGACGATCATCAGCTCGATGAGGGTGAAGCCCCTACTGGTTGCTTCCAGGCTGCGCTCCTTGCCCCTCGGTCTGCCAGTTTCCGATGTCTTCGCCATCACCCTCGCCTCCGGGCTGACCGTCGGCGCCGTACGAGAAGAGGTCGAACCCGTCGGGGTTCTGCACGCCGGGGAAAAGGTACAGGTAGTCGTTCTTCCACGGGTCCTTGGGCACGGTGTTCTTGTCCAGGTACCCCCCCTGCCGCCAGTTCCGGGGGGCCGTCCCGGTGGTGGGCTTCTCCACCAGGGCCCTGAGTCCCTGCTCGGTGGTGGGGTACTCGCCGTTGTCGAGCTTGTACATCTTCAGCGCGTTCTCCAGGGCCTGGATCTGGATCTGGGCCTGGGTCCTGCGCGCCTCCTCGGGCTTGCTCATGATCCTGATGCCCACGAAGGTCGCCAGGATGCTCAGGATGACGATGACCACCAGCAGCTCGATGAGTGTGAATCCCTTGCTATTCATGTCTTGTCACCTCGTTGTGTCTAGCGTACGATGGTGCTCATCTCCAGCATGGGCATGAGGATGGAGAGCACCACAAAACCTACGATCGCGCCCATGATCACGATCATGAGGGGCTCCAGCACTGAGGTGAGCCCCGCCACCGTGGTTTCCACGTCGCCCTCGTAGGACTCGGCGGCCTTCATGAGCATCTCCTCCAGGCTGCCGCTCTTCTCGCCCACGCTGATCATGTGCACCAGGATGGGGGGGAACACCCCGGACTTCTTCAGGGGCGCGGCGATGCTGGACCCGTCCATGACCTCGGCGATGGAGTTCTCCACCACCGTCTCCATGATCCGGTTCTGGAGCACCGTCTTGACGATGCGGAGCGCGTCGATGATGGGCACGCCGGAAGCGAGCAGCGTGCCCAGGGTCCGGGAGAATCTGGCCACGGAAACCTTCTGGTAAATGGACCCGTACACGGGCAGCCCCATCCGGATCCGGTCGAACTTCATGGCGCCCCGCTCGGTCCTCTTCCACCGCACGAGCAGGGCCACCGCCGCGATCACGACGAGGAGGATGATCCACCATGACCATGCGAGGAAGGAACTCAGGGCGATGAGGATCCTGGTGGGCAGGGGGAGCACCTGGTTCATGCTCTCGAACATGCCCACCACCTTGGGCACCACCGCGGTGAGCAGGTACATGAGCACCGCGACGGAGATGCACAGGAGGACGGCCGGGTAGAGCATGGCCGATGTCACCCTGGACTTCAGCCGGTGCTGGCCCTCCAGGAACTCCGCGAGACGGAGCAGCACCACGTCCAGGGCGCCGCTCACCTCGCCGGAGCGCACCATGTTCACGTAGAGGTCGGGAAAGACCCGCGTATGCTGTGCCAGGGCGTCCGCGAAGGACAGCCCCTCGTTCACCGAGTCCCGCACCTGGGCGATGGTCTTCTTCATGGCAGGGGCGTCGGTCTGGTCGTACAGGGCGCCGAGCGCGTCCACCAGGGGGATGGACGCCCCCACCAGGGTGGAGAGCTGGCGGGTGGTAACTGCCAGGTCCTCCATGCGGACCCTTCCCAGGAGTCCCCGCAGGGTGATGTCCTTCAGGGGGTGTGCGATGCCGTGGGCCTCTTCCGCAATGGTGCTCACGAACATACCCTGGGTGCGGAGCTTGAGCTTCGCCTCCCGGAGCGAGACCGCATCGATCATGCCCGAGGCGGTCTTGCCCTTGTCGGTATACCCGGTCCAGCTGTAGAGCGCCACGACTGCCCCCCCCCTGCCCGGACGACCTACTCCGAGCCGTGGTCCTCGCCGCCCAGGGGCGGACCTTCCTGCAGATCCATGGGCGGCGCATCCTTCTTCATCTTTTCGAACTTGGCGAAGTACTCCTCTTTGATCTCCACCTTGGCCTTCTTCCGGATCTCGTCCTTGAGATCGGCCACGGCCTTGTTCAGCTTCTCCCGCATGACGATCCGCTCGATGGATTTCTTCACCTGCTCGAAGGGCTTCTCCTTCGCCTCGGTCACCTTGTCCGCCTTCACGATGACGAAGCCCTTCTCGGACTTCATCACCGGGCTCACCTGGCCCTCCTTCAGCCCGAGGACGACCTTCTCCATGTCGGCGGGAAGCTTTCCGGGCCTGACGACCCCGATGGACCCGCCCCGGGAGGCGTACTCGTCCTTGGAGTGCTTCATGGCCAGCGCCTCGAAGTCCTCTCCCTTTTTCGCCTTCTCGAGGACCGCCCTGGCCTCGGCCTCTGTCGCCACGGTGATCTGCCGCGCCTGGACGCGGGTGCGGCTGCCGTAGCGGTCCTTGTGCTCCTCGTAGTACTTCTTGAGCTCGGCCTCGTCCACCGTGATGCCCTTCTTCAGATCGGCCTCGATCTCCCGGGCCAGGGCCTGTTCGGTGAGCATGTCGATCTTGAGCTTCACGTCGTCCCTCTTGTCGATGCCGCGGCGCCTCGCCTCCCAGGCCAGCATTTCAATGCTCACGAGCCCTTCCACGATCTCCTTGCGGATGCGCTCAGGGGAGTACCTGCTGCTCACCTGCGGGGGCAGGTTCTCCAGGAACTGCTCGATCTGCTTGCCGTGGATGGCCTTGTCGCCCACCGTGGCCACGACGTCCGAATCGTCCCCCTTGCCGATCCCGCCCGTGCCGGATTCCGAACACCCTGCGATCACGAGAGCGACTGCCGCCATCAACACCATCACCAAACCGAACTTCTTCAAGGTTTCCTCCTTATCCGTGTCCCCTGCGAGGGGTGTTTTCCTTTGCCTAACCCCTTTAACACCAACACATGGTTCTGTCACTATCCGACACTATCCGAGCGTGCACGGGTGCATGCGTCACCACGCCGTGCTGAGCACGGCCAGCAGCAATCCCTGCCGCAGGGTCACCCGTGCGCGGGGACTCCTCACCACGTTGCTCACCCCGTAGGGCCTCCCCAGCTCC
>Ga0116186_1004375_pt1 | contig 11529 bp, 9 predicted proteins | sample AD_JPNNA4_MetaG_FD_89806 | JGI IMG/M metagenome (GOLD analysis project Ga0116186, IMG submission 89806) | Active sludge microbial communities of municipal wastewater-treating anaerobic digesters from Japan - AD_JPNNA4_MetaG | ecosystem: Engineered > Bioreactor > Anaerobic > Digestate | place...
CCGAAAGGAATTTCTTATTCGTAAGTCGGCGGTTTTCGCGCGTCAGCTGCGGCTGTGGATCAGGGAAGGTAATCCAGATTTCATCTACTTCTTTTTCGGCGAAGAAAGTGGCAATCCACTCGATATGCACGCGCAAAAATGCAGCATTCATAATGCCTTCTTCATTGATCGTTTTTGCTCCTCTCCAAATACGTGCTCCTTTGATGTCGATGCCCACAAAATTATTTTGAGGATATTCCTTCGACAGGGCTACCGTATATTCGCCTCTTCCGCAACCTATTTCAAGTATGATGGGATGATCGTTTTTAAATACTTTTTCGTTCCATCCGCCCTTCAATCCGTGATCGGTATGCACCAGCGGGAAAGGAAACTGAAATACTCGCTCGAGATGTTTCAGCTCCTCAAATCGTTGTAATTTTTTCTTCGACATATTATAAAGTGCCACGAAATTACGCATCCTACAGTCTTATTCAAAACCGGACTTCCGTATTACCACTGATTCTCGTATTTTCGCTAAGGAATGGCAAAGCAGTTACATGTACTTTATTCGGTGCTCGATTGGGGCTTAGGACATGCTACGCGCAGCATTCCGGTGATTCGCGAATTGCTGGCTAACGATTGTAAAGTTTCCCTCGCCGGCGAAGGCAATTCCCTCGTTCTATTGCAACAGTCGTTTCCCGATTTACCAAGTTATCCTTTGAAGGGAATTCATGTTACTTACCCTACTTCGGGGAGTATGACGCTGGCCATGATTAAGCAGTTGCCTGCTATCAATCACGCTATTAAAAGCGAACAAGCTCAGTTCGAAAAATTGGTGCGCGAACTAAAGCCCGATTTGGTATTTAGTGATAATCGCTATGGAGCGAGATGTGATGATGTGTATAGCATCTTTATGGGACACCAACTGTGGATTCAAGCGCCGCCATTGTTAAAATGGACTGAAGGAGCCATCTTCCAACTTCATAAAAAAATGATTAAAAATTTTGATGAATGTTGGGTGCCTGATTATTCAGGAGAGATTAACCTCAGCGGACAACTATCGCATCACCCTAAAGTAATTGATTCGTTGCATCCGGTATTTATAGGACCGCTCTCACGGTTACGCCTATCCGAAATTAAACAAGAAGTTATTACGGATATACTTGTTATCGTTTCGGGACCGGAGCCTCAACGCTCAATCTTCGAGGAGAAATGCAGAAAACAAGCAGAGAAAACAGGACTAAAAACGCTCATCGTTCAAGGACAACCACATCTGAACAACGACTATACTTTTAACAATATCAGAACTGTTTCACATCTGAATGAAGACGAACTTGCCGCTGCTATTTGCAATGCAACGTATGTAGTTTGTCGCTCGGGATATTCAACATTAATGGATCTTGCTGCGCTAAAGAAAAATGCATTGTGTGTGCCTACTCCATCACAAACAGAACAAGAGTACTTAGCGATGTATTTATCGGAACAAGAATTAATGGTGATACAATCGCAATTCGATATTGATTTCGACGCAGCTTTTATTCGATTAAACCACTTGAAGCCATTTAGTTTAACATCAGGTGCGGCACTCAAAACAAACATCGAACGCATCTGCCACAAGCTTCGTAACTAATAGACAATCAAGGGGCTGCAATAATAATTTTCGCAATCAAAAACAATTCAGTAACTTTGCATCGCTTTGCGGTTCCTTTCTTGCGAAAGGATTAAAAGGGAATCCGGTGTAAATCCGGGACAGTCCCCGCTGCTGTAAACTAAATCGACAGCCTATCGTCGACCTTTATACGAATACCACTGTTTCAAAACGGGAAGGTGTATAAAGTTTAGTAAGTCAGAAGACCTGCCATAGAGTAATCAACCGGAAGCTTTCGGAGGAAAGGCTGCTTGTGAATCGGATTTTATTGCCGTTTGCATGGCAAAGATCTACTCGCATTGCGCATTTCTCTGTTTGATTTTTCGGATGATTTTTAATCGCTTGTCATCTTATCAAACTAACCAATATGTCACTGAATTTTTTATCTACTTCTAAACTGCTTACTGCAGGATTACTTTCATTATTTCTTTTTTCTTCTTGTGAAAAAGACAAAGAAACCATTGTTGCTTCTGCTCCCGATAACTTAAATGGTGTATTCATCATTAACGAAGGTGCTTACGGATCAGGTAACGGAAGTATTTCATTTATCTCGAATGATTCTTCTTACTACAACAGCGACCTTTATAATACCGTTAACAATTCTGCTTTGGGTGATATCGTTCAGTCAATGACGATCTACAATAACTATGCATATATCCCAGTCAACAATTCTCAACGCATGGAAGTTGTTTCGATGACTAACTTTAAAAGAAAAGGAAGTATTACAGGATTATCTTCGCCTCGCTTTTTTGTAGGTAACGGAAGCACAGGATTTGTTTCTGATTGGGTATCGAATAGCGTTTATGTTATCAATTTAAATTCACTTACGATCACTGACACCATTCATTGCGGTGCCGGTCCCGAAGGAATGGCGATCGTAAACAACAAGTTGTTTATCTGCAATAGCGGAGGATTTGGCGACGACAGCACAGTTACTGTTGCAGATGCAACAACACACGAATTAATTACTACTATTCATACACCTGTTAACCCGACATCAGTTGCAGTAGATGCAAACGGAATGGTGAGAGTGCTTTGCAAAGGTTCACTCGGCAGCGACTACACTCCTACTCCCGACGATGCTCCCGGTGCATTAATCAGCATTGATCCTTCAAACTTCGGTATCACGCAAACGTTATACTTCAACTACGACGAACATCCGGTAAAAATGCAGATCAGTGCCGATAAACTTGTCTTGTTTTACTTAAACGGAAATCAAGGATACAGCGGAACGGTAAATAAGATTTTGATTGATGCTACATCATTACCAACGACTCCGTTTATCAATTCAGAATTTTACGGACTAGGAATTAATCCTAAAAACGGCGACATTTACGGAGGAAGAGTTAATTTTTCTGCCAATGCATACGTGGTACATTATAATACTAACGGAATCATACAAGACTCAGTACTTGCAGGCGTTGGTCCGAATGGATTTGCATTTAACTAATGCATTAATTGCAATCAAAAAAAATAAAACAACAGCAGACAATTATTCCATTCACAAATAAATTTTCGGGGCAATTAAAAAGGGCTATTCAAAATTCGAATAGCCCTCTTTTTTTATTTCACTAACAACAAATCTGTTGTTGTTACTTCATCGCTTTTATTATTTGCTCGATCGCGGATATAAAATTTAAATCGACCGATACTACTTAACAAAACTACGGCGCTCACATAATCCATTCGATATGTAACCGTGGCTTCTATTCCTTTACTATTTCCGGGAGGTTCGATGTATTGCATACGCTGATTGAATTTCACTTGTACGCTATCGAAGTAAACGGTAGTATCGCAATTGCTGCTAATGTCTGTAACTTGTGTCCAGAATTTTTTTGGTGCATACCCCGCTCCTCTTTTCTCTTCATAAGCGAGATAAAGATTACTATTATCGGCACCGCAAGCAGAGTTAAACTCATTATCGGCAAATCCGATATCGCCATCACCATCTTTCAACGAAAAGATAAAATCGACAGCCGTATCTTTTCCTGCTGCATCGGGATACGTCACAAATCGTTCAAATGTCACCACCGGAGTAGTTGAGAACTGCTCATCATCTTTACATGAGCTGATCAGCATACATATCGCCGGAATTATCAATAACTTTTTCATGGTGCTGCTAAGATAGTAAACAAGTCTCTTTATTGCACAATTTTTGTTACTTCGGCCTGTATATCAGGGCTGATCTTTTACTGTTGCCTAACAAATCTACTGCTGCCGCATGCACTTTCTCGGCAGTGACGTCGGTTACCTTGGCCTGTATCTCAGGAACGGAAATTACCTTTCCGAAATTGAGTAATGCCTTCGATTTTGATAACATCACGCTCAATCTGTTTTCCTGTGCCATCATAATTTGTCCGAGTAGCTGCTCTCGGTATTGCAAAAACAACTTCGCGCCAAGAGGCTTTTCGCATAGTTTCTCTAGTTCTTTATTCGCCAGCTGCAAGGTTTTATCGTAATGCTTACTATCGGTAGCGAAATACAAAAAGAAGATTCCGGTATCGCTGTAAGTATGATAGCCTGTCTCGATCGTGTAGGTAAATCCGTATTTCTCACGAACGTTCAAGTTCAACCTCGAATTCATTCCCGGTCCGCCCAACAAATTATTCAATAATACCAAGGTATATCGACGAGGATCAGAGAGTGCATACCCCGGAATTCCGCTGATATAATGCACTTGCGTTACCGCTCGCTCCTGCTCCACCACCGAATGCTTGTACTTCTTGAATGGCGTTCGTTGCGACACTTGTCCTTTTGCGGGACTTCCCGAGAAGTACATGTTCGCCATCTTCACCACCTTTTCTAATCCGATGCTACCGCTAACCGACAATACCATTTTCGAGGGATGATAATGCTTTTTGATATAATCGATAAGATGTTTGCGTTTAAATGAGCGCAGTGACTTTTCGGTGCCTAATATCGGGTGACCGAGTGTATGTCCCGCATAAACTTGTCCTTCAAAATCATCAAAAATCTGCTCATAAGGAGTATCCTGATACGCATGAATCTCATCGAGGATCACCTCTTTTTCCTTCTCGATTTCCTTTTCTGGAAAAATGGAATTATAGAGGATATCGGAGATCAACTCCATAGCTCGCTCGAGGTATTCGTTCATCACCGAGGCATGCAGGCAAGTCTCTTCTTTGGTGGTATAGGCATTCAACTCCCCTCCAATAACCTCGAGGCGGTTCAAGATATGATATGACTTTCGGTTTTTTGTCCCTTTAAACAGTGAATGCTCAATAAAGTGCGCCAAGCCCTCTGCCCCTTGATCTTCATCTCTGGTACCCGCCTTCACCATCAGTGCTACATGCGTAACAACAGTGTTGGGGTGATGCTCATATAAAATATTTAATCCGTTTGACAGTTTTACTGTTTCGCTAATTACCATATACAAACATAATGAACCTTCATGAATTTAAATAAGATTCGCACGAATTCGGATCATGATCAACACTTTAATAGTTTTGCACTTTGGAAACAAAATCGATCATTATTTGTTTGCAAAGCACAAATCAGTTTACCCGTATGAAGAAATTACTCTTATTTTTTGTTTGCTTGTCCTTGGCATTCTCCTCCCTAGCGCAGATGTCGGTAGTTAAAGGACATATTTTCAATAGCATCAACAATGAGTCGTTGCCCTATGCGGTAGTTTTACTGAAAGATGCTCAAAACACTTACGATACCACTTCTGATTCTTTAGGAAATTTCGAATTTAAAGTTCCTAAAGCGGGATTGTATAATCTGGATGTGAAAATGTCGGGATTCAAATCAAACACTATCTACGACATTAATGTTCGTCCCGATAGATCAACAATCGTGAATGTTCCTTTAGAAGAAGACATTAAAAATTTAGGTGAAGTAAAAGTTGAAGCGGCTGCATTTGAGAAGAAAGAAGAAAGTCCGGTTTCGTTGAGAACCATCGGCGTAGCCGAGATAAAAAGAAACCCCGGCGGTAACAGAGACATCTCAAAAGTTATTCAATCGCTTCCCGGAGTGGCTTCTGTTCCTACCTTTCGTAACGACTTAATCGTTCGCGGAGGATCTCCTAACGAAAATCGATTTTTTATTGATGGCATTGAAGTCCCAAACATCAACCACTTTGCAACGCAAGGAGCTTCGGGCGGACCGGTAGGTATGTTGAATGTCGATTTTATTCAAGATGTGAATTTTTACTCGGGAGCATTCCCTGCGAACAGAGGCAACGCCATGAGTTCGGTGCTCGACTTCAAATACAAAGACGGAAGAGATGACAAACCGGCTTATGCACTATCGTTAGGGGCATCGGATTTATCAGCAACATTCGACGGACCGTTATCATCAAAATCGACATTAATTGCATCTTATCGCAGATCGTATTTGCAATTTTTATTCTCGGCATTAGGATTACCCTTTCTACCTACTTACAACGACTTTCAATTCAAGTATAAATACAAACCTGATAACAAAAACGAATTTACATTTATCGGTTTAGGAGCTTATGATGTGGTAACACTCAACAAAGAAGCCAATGAAACAGAAGAACAACAATATATCTTAGGAACCATCCCAGAGAACAATCAATGGAACTATACAGTTGGAGGGACTTATAAGCATTATTACAAAAACAGTTATCTAACGGTAGTGCTTAGCCGAAATCACCTGAACAATCAAGCGTTAAAATACCAAAACAATGACGAGAGTGATGAGAGTAAGAAAATCCTTGATTACAATTCCGAAGAGATAGAAAATAAATTCAGAATAGAAGAAACATCTCGAAGAGGATCGTGGAAATTCAACTACGGCATAGGCATTGAAGACGCTACTTATACCAATACTACTTTCAACAAAGTACCTTATATCGGAACCGTAAACTACAATGCTAAAATCAATCTCCAGAAATATGCAGGCTTTGCACAAGTAAGCAAGACGTTCAGCAGAATCGCTACTGTAATTTCATTAGGTGCGAGAGTAGATGGCAATAATTACAGCTCATCACAAAGCAATCCTGCAGATCAATTCTCACCGAGATTATCGCTCACTAAAAATCTAGGAGAACATTTCAGCATCAATGCGAGTGCGGGAATATTCTACCAAATGCCGACATACACTATTCTCGGTTATAAAAATAACGATGGCAACTTTGTGAACAAAGAAGTAAAATACATCCGCAATCAACAAGCAGTTGCCGGATTAGAATATGTCACCGACAATAATGCGCGCATAACACTGGAAGGATATTACAAGCTGTATGATCATTATCCTTTTAACTTAGTAGACTCTATCAGTATAGCCAATGAAGGCAGTGACTTCGGCGTTGTTGGTGATGTACCTGTTGATTCACGCTCGAAAGGAAGATCATACGGAATAGAGTTATTGATTCAGCAAAAACTGTACAAAGATTTTTATGCCTTGTTAGCTTATACGTACGGCAAAAGTGAATTCACGAATTTAGGCAACGACTACACTGCGAGCAGCTCTGACTTCCGACATACCATGAGTTTAACGGCGGGAAAAGTATTTAAGAAAAATTGGGAAGCGGGAATTAAATTCAGAATGAGTTCAGGAGCGCCATATACTCCGAATGATGTTGAAGCAACAGCTTTGAAATCGAATTGGGATATTACGGGACAAGCGGTGCGCGACTACAGTCAGTTGAATAGCGCTAGAACGAATGTATTTCATCAACTCGATATTCGCGTCGACAAAAAATACTACTTCAAGAAATCATCATTAGATTTATACGTTGACATTCAGAATCTCTACAACCAAAAAACAGTATTTAATCCGAATATAACAGTAGTAAGAGATCAAAGCGGAAATGCTGTGACCGACCCGAATGATGCAAGTAAATATCTTGTAAAAGAATTAGAGAACAGTTCAGGAACAGTAGTTCCAACGATAGGATTTATCTTCGAATTCTAATCACGAATGAATAGTGATTGTTGGAGAAGTAATGACATTGCTTTTATTACCTGCGCGGTCTTTCACATAGATTGAAAAATTGGCATTTTGTGTAGCCGATGAATCAGTGATCACTAAATTATTTAAAACCACATTCAAATTACCTTCAATAGCAATTGTAGTTCCGGAAGGTGCGAGTTGTTGAATTCGATATTGATGAGTGATACCGATACGATTGTCGGTAAGGAATAAATTTTTCACATCGGGATCATTCTCTCCGAGGTCGCCGTCGCCGTCTTTGTAACGAATAGTAAACACAATAGAATCGCTGTATTCTTTAGGTTGCAAAGGAGTAACCGACACCATTTCGATTTCAGGAACTGAACTCATTTCACTGCTGTCGTCTTTTTTACAAGAAGACAACAGAAATGAAATCATCACCAATAAATATAATCTATGCATACTATTGTATTTTAAAAGAGCAATAAGTTTTATAATAATCCGGCATCGAATTACGCGGAAACTCCATGTCGGAAGTTTGATGTCCGTCGTTAACATAAACTCTGAAATATACTATCGTCCCCACCGGCCATTGAGATGTATTTACAGCGCCTTGCCAAATATCAAAAGGAATAGGAACATTCCACACTGCGTTTAACAATGTAGCATTGCTGAAGTCATTTTTATTCGTAGAGAACTTTATTTTATGGACAGTATATGCAGCAGGATTAGTTGCCGATGATCCATCAGCAGTATCTGTTGCAAGAAACGGAAGATAAAACGTTGAATTAGCCGGCGCGATAAAAGGATTGGTAAATATTCCACCAACACGAATGGTATCGATGCGATAGAAATTCCCATCAAACGCAGCATATCCATTCACAATCGGAGGAAGATCGGGCTTAACCGGCGTATTTCCGTACATATCTTTCGCTCCATTGTTGATCCACGTTTTAATATAGTTGATTTCAGTGGCAGTTAATCGTACGCTATTACTCGGCATATAATCTGATGTTGCAGAAGTGATACGATCATGCAAGAACGAATGCTCTGCATCGCCCGGGATAACGCGGTAATTAAAAAAGTTAATTGAATCGACAGTAAAGATATTTACAGGTTGATATACTAATGTCGACCACGACGACTGCACAGTTCTGAAATCGGGTTCGAAGGTTCCATCATGACAACCGGGATTAGCGCATCGCTTCACAAAAATATTTTTGTGCAAGCCGGCAATTGAAGCAGGATCGAGCACTGTATCATTCCCCGAATTATTCGAGTAGTCGATATTATCGTAGGGATTTTCGGGCGCGTCGTCTTTCTTGCAGGACGATACTAAAAGTATTATCACTGCAACAAGCATCCAATTATTTAAGCGAGCAATATTCATCTTAGTAGAAAGCAGCTTTTAAATCACATGAATTATAATCTTTCACTCCGATATATCCCGGAATACTTGAATCGAATCCTAATAAGTTCGCAATAACAGGAACAACATCGCTACTCTCACCCATTGCGGTATTAATTACTTGTCCTTGTTTTACTACTCCTACCGGACCAACAACCATACAGAAAATATCGCGTGCCATCTGATCACCTGAAATTAAATCGACAGGAGCAGTATGATCGAGTGCGTAGCGTCCGTATGCATCCACAGAAGTATTTCCAAATTGATTTCGTCCGTGTTCAGGTATAATAATCATCACCGTATCATTCGCCATACCCGGAGTATTTTGAATGGTATTCCACAGATGCGCTGCAGCGAAATCTGCTTTACGTAAATTATTAGCGTATGAAGTATAATTGAAGTGGCCCACGTCAACATCTTGCATATTTACTACAAGCAATTCAGGTTTGAACTGCTTAATGATTTCTTCTGCAAAACAGATATTGTACATATCGTTGTTCATGGCAGGACCGGCACCCCAAGGATTGAGGAATTGTCCGCCTTGCGCTTTATTATACAGATCAGAAATAAACGATTGCAATAATGCAGCATCGGGATTATCATTCACAACGCCTGCGGAGCCATCGGTATAACTCTTATTGAAATTTTGATTTACGAATTGTTGAAGATTAGAAATCGCAGCTTTCTCGTTACTTCCGAAAACTTTAGGATTTCCGAGAACATCATAACCATCTTGACTAATCAACCATGTTGGAGCGATGAAGTTAGCACCGTAAGCAGCACCATACTCTTCATGCGAACTAAAATTCAATGCGGGATAAGGACCTAAATTTTGAGCCACCCACCATGAATTCAACGCTGCTTTCTGAGGCGAATTATGTTTGCGGTATAATTCAAATATGGTAGGATTTTCAGGATGAGCGCGAATATTTAAATCGATATCTACATATTGTCCTGTAACGGCAACGGTATGTCCGTTGTAATGCCCTGTTGGTCCGCGGCGATATTTCACTTGCTTAAACAAAGTCCCGTAGTTCTGCAACGGCTGTGATAGCGGAGAAGCGGGAAGAATATCCATCGCCCCAGCGATATCGGGAGAGATCGGTGCAGCACCATTTAATAAGTTAGGCATCAAATTGCCATCCATCATTTGCACCGACTCTAAATTCCTCACTCCACCTGCATATAAACAGAACACAACGTGATTTACTTTACGTGCTCCTGTAGCTGCAAATAAACGACCTGAAGGTAATATGTACGGAGCAGCGATGGCACCTGCTGCTGCAATTCCTGCTGTTTTAAGAAACTTTCTGCGATTCATAGTCATGGTTTCTTTTAATAAAAACGATATTCATCTGATGTCATCAAAACATAATACATCACCAGAGGAGAAACATTTGCATTTAATCTGATTTGTTCTTTCCAATAATACGCTTCAAACGCATTCGGTTCACGATTATAAAACTTCTTATATGTCTTAGATACAAAAGCTGTAGTATCGCCATTTATCGAAGGCGTAGCAGGGATTTGCAAACCGGGAACATTCAAGAAATTGAGAATGATGCGATCCTCCACCACTTTCTTATCGCCAAACGAAGCATAAACATTTCCCAACTTCGTAAGTTGACCTTGGGAGATATTTGCACCGAACAAATCGGCATAGGCGATAGAGATAAACTCGGTAGTTGATTTCACATTATTCTTCACCGCTCCCGACTGCTGAACGGTAACGGGAGTAGTTTCATAGATATAGTCGCTTTCTTTTTTACAAGAACTAACGGCCACGACTAGCAGAAATAAAAACAAATATCGATTCATCAGTTGATACCTATAAATTCGTTAGAAGAAAGAATTTTTATTTGTACCGATTCATAGTTATTCCCCGATTGATACAGCTGAGTACCGCTGATTAACTCATCGGTATCGGGTTCGCGCAACAAATAGCGACGATAGAATTTCTTAACACTTGCCTCGTAATAATCGGTTGACCCAAAAATTATTGAGAGGTAATCATCTTTGGTATAACCGGAGTGAAGCAACAGAGAAGCACTTGTGCCATCGCACATCGTCACTGCAGCTTGCTGTTCACTTAAAGTCGGATTACGATCAAGTATTAAGTTAAACGATTTGTTTACAAAATTCAAGGTCCCTTTATTGATTTGATCGAAGAAATAATTGTCGATCATAATTCTTTGCAAATCGCGAGCAGAGATTTGTCCCGCTACATATTTAGCCGGTGCACTTTGCAACTGTTGAGCTTTCAGCAACTGTCGACCGGCTTCATCCCAAGCGTATTGAAAAGTAGTATCCGACAAAACATAATTGAACACAAAAATCATATTACTGACTTCCGCTGTATCGAGGTTATCGAGATAATCGACATTGAATTGTGTGTAGACGTTATTTCGATAAATAGAATGCGCAAAAACAGTATTTAGAAACTGAGTTCTGCTGTTGCCGCCCATTCCTGCGGGTTTTAGGATTGCCTTAGCCGCTTCCATTTCGGAAGAGTCGGGCTCGGTTCCCAATACCAAAATGTAGGTGCGATTTATGTAGCTCTCGTACACAGCATTCTCGATGGTATAATCGGGAGGCGGCGTATTACCGGAAA
>Ga0116186_1004382_pt1 | contig 11518 bp, 9 predicted proteins | sample AD_JPNNA4_MetaG_FD_89806 | JGI IMG/M metagenome (GOLD analysis project Ga0116186, IMG submission 89806) | Active sludge microbial communities of municipal wastewater-treating anaerobic digesters from Japan - AD_JPNNA4_MetaG | ecosystem: Engineered > Bioreactor > Anaerobic > Digestate | place...
AAGGCTAGTAAAGTGTATTCAAACCTTCCTGTCCTGCTTCTCCATCCCTATACTGTTAAAGAACCTTTTTAGTGCTTGTCTTTACGACAGCGAGTCAATTTATACTACGCTTTCTAATTTTTGTCAAGCACTTTTTAATTTTTTCTTTTGCATAGCGGCAAAAGTGTGTACACCATATCAAATCTTCAAAAACTTGTCCAGTACCAGTTTTCAGCTTCCTGACACCGCAAGGAAAATGCTTCGTCAAGATGTTCTGTACGAATATGTGGTGATAGTTCTAAATCAGCAAGTGTGCGTGCAATTTTAAAAACAGCAATTATACCACGTGATGATAATCCTTTTTCTTCCATCATTGCGGTAAATGAAACGTGGCGGTCAAGATCATCTTTCAAAAATCTAGCTATTCCTTCACTGTCCAGAAGTCCATTTACGCTTGTTTTCCATCCACGGTACCGTTTGCTTTGCAGGGTCCTGCATGCTGACACACGCTTTGCAATACTCGCAGTTGGTTCGCATGGTGTATGATCAGCAAACGAATCAGCTGAAGCAGATTGTACCGGTATTCGTATGTCGATACGATCGAGTAGTGGTCCACTTAACTTTTTCCAGTATCGACGCAATTCTTCTGAACTACATAAGCAGACTCCATTTTTTCTACCCAAATTTCCGCAAGGACAAAGGTTTACAGCCATAACAAGCAGTATACGTGCAGGATACTGTACAACTTTTTCGGCTCTGCTCAACGTAACCACCCCGGTTTCTAACGGTTCCCGTAAAGCCTGGAGCACATTATTTTTAAATTCGAGCGTTTCATCAAGAAACAACATGCCTCCATGCGCAAGACTGAGCTCTCCTGGTTTAAGTGTTTTACCACCGCCCACAAGCCCTTCAAGTGAGGTACTGTGATGAGGGATTCGAACAATGCGTGCAGTACTGTAGCCTCGTGGTATTCCTGCCAGTGAATATAACGCTGCTGCCTCAAACGCAGTACGTTCATCTAATTCTGGAATAATCCCGGCAAGGCACCGTGCAGCCATTGTTTTTCCGGCACCAGGAGGCCCTGCCAGTAGTACATGGTGATTTCCAGCAGCAGCCACTTCTAGAGCACGCCTCACAGCTGGCTGTCCTCGGTATGATGAAAAATTACATATAAAAGAATTATAAAAAGAATCCGTCTTTGAGGAGTAATTCTGTGAATTTTCATAATCAGTTTGTTCCTGCTGGAAAATAACGCTCGTCTGATTGCATGCTGATGCAATCAGGTTTCCAAATAAACTCTGCACAGATGAATCGCTTTCTGTTGTAGAAATATTACTTAACGAACTACATATCGTGACAGCATCACGCAAATGAGTCATAGGAATAATGGTTATACCCTGAATTACGGAAGCTTCCTCTTTATTAGCTTCAGGTATAATCACGCAGTGAAACCCTTGCTGTTTGGCATGTGCAACTGCAGCTAAAACTCCTGAGACAGGCAAGACCGTCCCAGAAAGCGCAAGCTCGCCTACTGCAATTACGGTATCAGGAATCATATCAAGCTGTCCTGATGCCATTAAGAGAGCAAGCGCTATGGGTAAATCAAACTGAGCACCCGACTTTTTTAGCCCAGCTGGAGCAAGACTAATGAGCACTCTATCGAGCGGAAACTCAAAACCTGCATTTCGTATTGCAGCTCTCACGCGTTCCCGAGCTTCTCGTATTGCACTATCAGGTAGTCCTACGATTTCTACAAATGGCAATCCCCTGCGGATATCAACAGCTATACTGACAAGCTCACCATAGAGACCAATATGCTCAAATCCATACATAGTTGTACTTCCTCTATAACTATCTACTCGTTGGTATGGATTTTTGCATGCACTACATCATTGTATATCAAAACGACTGAAAACAACATCAGTATGAGTCATACTATGCACGAGGTGCTATTAGAATTGTGACTCATCTTCCTGTTGAGCTTTTTCTTCTATGGATTTCAAGATCTGATTGTAGTGAACATCAAGATCTGAATCTAAATTCCGTGCCGAGCGTATTGCCTGACGCAATAATCGACCGCTCACAAACAATACTAGCAGTGATATATAGAACATTCCGACAAAGATAAAAAAATCATACGCGCCATGAATCAAGACTGCAATTCCAAAACCTTTTTGTCCTAACTTGCTATCGGGTGCATCAAATTTTTGCCTTCCCAACCAGTAACCCATGATACCAGTACTAAAAGCATGCATCGGCACCGCTGTAAATGCCCGCACGAGCAAAACCTTACTGTTTTGTAGACCATATAAAAAGTTCTCTGCAAATGCAAACCCTAAGCTAATGCAAAATGCATAAACAATTCCGTCCATGACCTGATCAAATTCTGATTTTTTGTAAAAAAAATTTTTTAATAAAACATATTTCATCCCTTCTTCAATAAAACCAGCAATAAAAAATGCTGTATACGCTTCTCGCATGATCGGTGGAAAAATATTAGTAAACATTCCACTGGCTAATTCTAAAATAATAACAGGAATCGTTCCAATAATCCCTAAAAAAACACCTTTAAAAAGCAGTTTTACAGGCTCGGGTTGTTCTAAATCCTGTTTATAACACCATACGAGCAATAAAAGTGCAGGTAAACCTGAACCAATTAAAATCCATAGCATAATGCTAAAATTGTACAAGGTGTTTTCATATCATGCAAGCAATTTCCATAGACAACCCGATATAAGCATGATATTGTTCTCTTGAATATTGAGGAATAGTAATGAACCAGGATCAAATCAAAGAAAAGCTGCTCATGATTGAAAAACCTGACACCGATTTTTCAGTTGTGTTATCTGGGAAAAGCAGTACAAAAGTAAATGGTTTATACAAAATTTCCAGCAAAGAAATTATTTTGCATAATCAAAATTTTCATTCCGATGAAGAACTCATCTATACAGCCATTCATGAGTATGCTCACCATTTAATCTGTGAAAAAAGCCCGTCAATTCCAAACACGAGAGCGCACACCATTCAATTTTGGACGAAATTTCATGAACTCCTTGATACTGCAGAGTCTCTGGGCATTTATAAGAATATTTTTGAAACCAATAAAGAATTTATAGCGTTAACTGAACGTTTTCGTTCACTTATGCCACAAAATGGCGAGATCTTTCTAGAAATGGGCAAGCTCATACGAGAAGGTCAGGAACTCTGTACAAAATATCATGTTCGATTTGAAGACTTTATCGATCGTGCATTAGGAATGCCACGCAAAACCGCCTTTGCAGCGGCTCAAGCATTTTCGTACCAGCTTACACCAGATTTTGGATGGGAAAATCTTTCCCTTCTAGGAGGTATTCGTTCTCAAGAAACACGTAATGCCTGCATCGAAGCCATCCATGCAGGAAAAACTCATGAACAAATTCGAAACATCATTCGCCCTGCCAGTAAGCATGAAAATCCAAAAGCACTTCTAATAAAAGAAAAGCAACGCCTCGAACGAACAATAGATTACCTCAAAAACAAGCTTGAAATAGTAGAAAAAAAACTTTCAGAAATGGAAACCAATAATGACGAGTCTCATAATTCTTAGCATTCTATTTTTTATACTGATGCTTAGTCTGCTCCTTTCGCTTTCAATCAAACTTTCAAAGCTTACCCTTACACTTCCACCCAACGAACCGATGCGCTGGCTGGAACAGTATGGGCAACCCCAGGATAAGCCTCCGCGAAAAAGTCCAATTGTGGTCTGTGCAGGCGACTCGATAACTCATGGCATTATTAGTACAAATTGGGTTGCAATGCTCGAATCACAATTTCCTGAGGCTCGCTTTATCAATGCAGGTGTCAATTCAGAACTTGCATACAACCTCTATAGCAGACTTGATCCTATTATAAAAATAAATCCTGACGCAATAATAATTCTGATCGGTACTAATGATGCCAATGCAACATTTGGCGTTAGATCGACCATGAATTATTTTACCATGCAAAAGCTGCCGGAATTTCCAACACCGTGGTTCTATAAAGAAATATTAACACTTATCGTCCAAAGGCTAAAAAACGAAACAGATGCAAAAATTGCACTAACAAGTCTTCCGCCAATTGGCGAGGATCCGCTGCACTATTCATGGATAAGGATTAAAGAGTATGTCGAAATTATAAAGACAGTAGTAGAAGCGGAACACACAGCTTATATCCCGCTCTACGAAACCATGACAGACTATATCCGCAGAGCACCCAAAAAACAGTGCATTCCCTTTGAAAGCATTGGAAAAGCTGTGAAACAAGCACTCTGGCAGCATCACATGATGGGAAAAACCTGGGATGAAATTAGCGCTCAGTTTGGCTATCATCTCTTAATCGATGGCTTGCATTTCAATTCAACAGGTGGAATGATTATGGCTGATCTTGCGAAGCAATTTTTGGTTTCTGCACTGGGCGAAAACCCCGGTACGCCATCGAAACAGGAAAGGCGCAGTCTAATTTAGTAGTCCAATGATGGCAGCATTTTTACAGTTTAAAAAAGAATGGCACGAGCACAGGCACGAGCATTGATAGCACTACTCCAGATGCAAAACTTACCGGCACTGCGTCCACTCCAAGACTTTTTTCTATAAGCGGTAAGGTAACATCCATCGCTGTTGCTCCGCCTACACCTATTGCGGTATACGGTATCCTGGTATGAGCAAGTATTGGGATAAGCAGCAATGCTAATGTTTCGCGCGCCATATTTGCAATAAATGCTGTCATGCCTAAAAGTTCATCACCCATTGAAGTAATGAGTACACCAGAAAGGCTGTACCAACCAAAGCCGCATGAGAGCGCAAGCCCCTTCCCTGCACCAATTCTAAACAGTAACTTAATTATTCCTCACACAAAACAGCACCACAGCTGACAAGTGTTCCTCCACACTCCCTGCAAAGCAGGTTTGCAAACTCCTCTGCCATATTTTGTACCGATGCTTTTGTAAAAAGCGTTCGTGGGGCATATATAAAGCCGGCAAATCCCGTTGAATCCTGTTTTAATTTAGCCTCCATGGAATCTTTTACAGGATTACCAATTGGCTTCCCATCGTGTGTGCTAACACACAGCAATCCGGATAAATCCATTGATTGTCCGCTTGTATTAAAAACATACGATTCGTTCTGACTGGCAATTTTAATTAAAACGGAACTTCCCGTTATTCTAGTATCCAGAATGCTTATTGGGAGGCCTGTTTTAAGTGAATAGTAATTATTGCAATCAACAGGAGCGCTAATTATTGGAAATACTCCTTCACGTACAGACTGTAATAAATATTCACTTGCTGGTTTCTGTCTTCCCGCAGGCTTAAAACCACCTCGCCGGAGCATTGCACGCACACCCTGCTTTAATGATTCTGGAGGAAAGCCATCATGCAAACGTTCAGCAATAAGCTCTTCTATTTGTTTTTTAAACGGTGCAGAAGATTCACACACGGCAGCATTTTTAATCTCCACCCATCCAATAATTACTTCTCGCACTGCATCATCATTTGAAAAAACTATATTCACAGCTATCCCCTGTTGCAATTTTCACTATTAGAGTATACTGTGTTCACGAAGGTTAAGCAACGCTGCTTCTCCTTCCAAAAAGTTCTGTATGAACTTTTATTCTTAATTTATGGAAGAAATGGAATTAACATGCGCAAAGTCTTATTTGCTGTTCTCACAGCAGCTCTTGTTTTTTTCGGAGCTTGTAAAAACGCTGATGCAAAAGCACCAGCTGCAACAGACATGAAAAAAGCTAGCTATGCTTTTGGTATGAGTATAGGAACCAGCCTTAAAAACGCAGGCATGACCGAACTCGATTACAATGAAATGATTAAAGGGATGCAGGATGTTATCAAAGATAAAAAAACTACCCTCACAATAGAAGAAGCTCAGATGCTCATTCAAAATGCAATCAGTGAAGCTCAAAACCGCTCTGCTGCAGCAAATCAGGAAAAGGGTCAAAAATTCCTTGCCGATAATGGGAAAAAACCAAACGTTAAAACAACAGCTAGCGGTTTACAGTATGAAGTTATTAAAGAAGGTACAGGTGCACATCCAAAAGAGACCGATGTTGTTACCGTACACTACACTGGCTCAACCATTGATGGTAAGGTTTTTGACAGTTCGATTGAACGCAATGAACCAGCAACCTTTACACTCAATGAAGTCATCCCCGGCTGGACCGAAGGTTTACAGCTTATGACAGTAGGCTCAAAATATAAATTCTATATTCCATCAGAGCTTGCCTATGGCCCCATGGGTGCCGGCGGCGTTATCGGACCAAACGAAACACTAATTTTTGAAGTTGAACTTCTAAAAATTGAGCAGTAACTGCACTAGAATGCCGGCTTGCATCACAACAGCCGGCATTTTTATTTAAAAATGCCGTCCCTCCTGTAATAATCAATAAATTTTTATTGATTTATTGAAAAACCTACTCTACAATATGATAAGCAACATTGATTAACACCAGCGTTCCTTCGGAGTTTGTGCACCGGTTAATATCCAAACCACGGAGGATAGTATGGATCATGTCGCACCAATTGTGGCAAAATTCCAGGATAAACCAGGCAGTCTTCTGGGGATTCTGGAGGAAATTCAAAGAACTCATGACGGGAACTATCTTGATGAAGCATCCCTTCGGTTAGTCTCGCAACACACAGGAATTCCTCTTTCCCAGATTTATTCGGTTGCCACCTTCTATTCCTATTTTAACCTTACTCCACAGGGGAAACATACCCTGGTCGTGTGCAGGGGTACCGCCTGTCATACAAGAGGTTCATTGGGCTTACTGCAGGAAGCACTGCGTGTATTGAATTTTGAAATTAAGGAACAGCAAGAGGAAGTGAGCTTTACCACTCAAGACAGACTGTTCACGATTCGCACAGTCGCCTGCTTCGGACAGTGTGCACTTGCGCCTGTTATCGCGTTGGATGGGACAATACACTCACGTGTCACCATTGGAAAACTTGTCTCACTCTTGCAGCAGATACAAAAAAAGGAGCAGGTATGAAACGCTTAGAAAGTATAGAAGCTTTTAAGAAGCAGGCAGACAATCTTTCATCACAAAGCACTATTACCGTCCCTAAAATAACCATAGGATTGGGTACGTGTGGCATTGGTAATGGAGCAGATGTAATCTATGAAAAGCTTGCACAAAAATGGTCAAAGGGAAAAGATACTATCATCGTAGATAAAACGGGGTGCTTTGGCTATTGTGCTGTCGAACCGCTCGTCTTTATCAGACTTCCCAATAAACCAATCCTTATGTTTTCACACCAGGATGATAAAAAAACCTTAAAACTTTCCGAATTTCTAGAAAATTCAAAAAGCACGGAAAAACTTATAAAACAGGCAGAAGGTCAAATTGCAAGCTGGGACTTTATTACGTCACAGCAGCAATTTGGCGAACCATTACCCGGAATTCCGCTTTGGAACGAATGGCCATTTTTTAAGGGACAAACAAAGCTTGTGCTGAGAGATGCCGGACTAATCAACCCAGAAAAGCTCGAAGATTATATTGCCATTGGCGGTTATACACCGCTCATTACAGCATTGAGTATGAAGCCAGAGGCTGTTATTGCAGAAGTAGAGCGTTCTGGCCTTCGAGGACGCGGAGGTGCTGGCTTTCCTACTGCGAGGAAATGGAAACTGCTTGCAGAACAAAGCGATCCTTTAAAATACCTTATCTGCAATGCCGATGAAGGTGATCCTGGTGCATACATGAACCGTAACGAAATTGAGAGTGACCCCTTCGCACTCATCGAAGGTATGACCATTGGCGCATATGCTACTCGTGCAACAAAAGGTTTTGTCTATATTCGTGCAGAATATCCGCTTGCAGTTGAGCGCCTGCAATCAGCCTTGCAGCAAGCTCGTGAGGCAGGTCTCCTTGGCTCTAATATTTTAGGTACTTCGTTCTCATTTGATCTTGAAATTGTTAAAGGCGCTGGTGCCTTCGTATGCGGAGAAGAAACAGCCCTAATCGCAAGTGCAGAAGGAAAAGCTGGTCGAGCTGTCCCCCACCCGCCATTCCCGGCGCAAAAAGGATATTTAGGTCACCCGACAAATATTAACAACGTAGAAACGTGGTGTACCATTCCTGCAATTCTTGCAAAAGGCGGTGAATGGTATAGCCAATTTGGAACAGAAAAAAGTAAAGGTACTAAGGTATTTTCACTTGTGGGCAAAGTGCAAAATACCGGTCTTGTAGAACTGACGCTTGGAACACCACTCGAACGCATGATTTATGAAATGGGCGGAGGAGTTGGCAGCAAAAAACGGGTCAAAGCAATACAATCGGGAGGGCTATCGGGTGGCTGCATACCCGCTGATCGATTTAATGCAACCATCGACTATGAATCACTTGCAGAACTCGGCTCGATTATGGGTTCTGGCGGTATGGTTGTGATGGATCAAGACAACTGCATGGTTGATCTTGCCCGCTATTTCGTTAGCTTTACCGCAGGAGAATCATGTGGAAAATGTACACCCTGCCGTGAAGGACTTTCACAGATGGAACGCATCCTCAGTGCAATAAGCAAGGGTGATGCAACCGAAGAAGATCTTGAAGAACTGGAACGGTTGGCAACAACAATTAAAGATACTGCGCTCTGCGGTCTTGGTCAAACTGCTCCCAATCCGGTACTCACAACACTGCAGTATTTTCGTGATGAATATGAAGAGCATATTCGCGACAAACGATGCCGTGCTGGTACCTGCGAAGATCTATTCCTGGCTCTTTGTGAGAACTCCTGTCCACTTCACATGCATATTCCCGGCTACCTCGCACTGGTTCAGGAAGGCAGACTTGAAGAAGCGTATGAGTGCACAGTCCGTGACAATCCGCTCCCCGGCAGCATAGGACGCGTCTGCCACTTCCACTGCTCAACGCGATGCAGACGGGAAATGCTCGATGATCCCGTACAACAGGGTGAAATTCACCGGTATTTAGCTGATACGATGCGAAAAACAGGTCAGGATACAGCTATCTGGCAAAAGCTCGTTAAAGAAAAAGCCCCTGATACCGGCAAGCATATAGCAATAATCGGGGCTGGACCTGCCGGGTTAACATCGGCCTTTTATCTAGCACGTCTTGGACATCAGGTTACACTATACGATGCACATCAAGCACCAGGAGGAATTTTGCGCTATGGAATACCAGCTTACCGACTCCCTAAAGATGTGCTTGACCACGAACTTAAGCTTTTACTAAAGCTTGGCATACGCTTTGAAGGTAACAGAGTACTCGGAAAGAATTTGGCACTCAAAGATCTTCAGAACCGCTTCGACGCAGTACTGCTCTGCATCGGTGCACCGAAGGATCGACCACTCAACATTAAAGGTGAAGATCTTCCTGGCGTCTATCCTGGTTACGATTTTCTCGAAGCCTATGCTCAGCATAAAGCACCAAAAGTAGGGCAGCGAGTACTCATTGTAGGCGGCGGAAACGTTGCCATCGATGCAGCACGAACGCTATTCCGGCTTGGTAAACAGGTCCATGTTGTATACAGACGGCTCAAAGAAGATATGACTGCTAACGCGCAAGAACTTGAAGGAGCGGAAGAAGAAGGCATCAAATTCAGTTACATGCGAGCACCGGTGGAAATCAATCAAAAACAACAGGGATCAGGGCTCTTATTAACCTGCGAAATCATGACTGCTGGTCCTATTGATACAAGCGGCAGACCAAAACCTGTTGGCACTGGCAAATTCGAACAAATCGAGGCTGATACTATTATCATTGCAACAGGCGAACAGGTTGATGCTCAACTGCTTCAGCGTGAAGGGCTTACAACTACTTCATGGAAAACTGTCGTTGTTGATCATTTAACTGGCAAAACAACTATGGATAAAGTATGGGCAGCAGGTGATGTTGTTTCTGGTCCGAGCACTGCAGCAGAAGCAATGGGTATGGCAAAACACCTTGCACGAGAAATCGATAGAGCACTAACAGGTAAAGAACGTTTCGCGAGCTTATTCAAAGAGTTTGTCTATAAAAAAGAAATACCGCTTACACCTGAAGGCAAACGGAAAAACAGACCACGACATGTTCCACCCGATCAACGGCTCATGTCCTTTGTTGAAATCAATCAAGGCTATGATGGTGACCAAGCTATCAATGAGGCTCTCCGCTGTCTACGCTGTGACGTGCGTCCAAATGCTCGAAGTCCCTGGAGGTAAACTATGGAATCACAAGTCATTCAAATAGAAATAAACAAACGACAGGTATCAGTTCCACCTAATACACTTATAGTTGATGCCTGCAAGAGCGCAGGTTTTGCAGTTCCGACACTCTGTCACATGAGCGGTTTGTGCAGCAATGCATCCTGTGGTGTCTGTGTCGTTGAAGTAGAAGGTGCCAAAAGTCTCATCCGTTCATGTGTACAAAAGGTTAGCCCGGGCATGAAAATAACCACCAACTCAAAACGAGTGCTGGAAGCCCGAAAAACTGTTGTAGAACTGCTCCTGGCTAATCATCCTGATGATTGTCTCTCATGTCTGAGAAACCAAACCTGTGAACTCCAGGCACTTGCAGAACTCGTTGGTGTGCGTACAAAACCCTATAAAACAACAAAACGGCATAAAACACCAGATAACACGAGCGATGCAATCATGCGTGATAATGCAAAATGTATCCTCTGTGGACGTTGTGTTGCTGCCTGCCGTGAAATACAGGGAGTTAGTGCTATTGATTTTACCGGACGAGGCATTGGAACACATATTGGAACATTTATGGACCGCTCACTACAAAACTCTGTGTGTGTGTCCTGCGGACAATGTACGCTTGTTTGCCCAACAGGAGCACTCACCGAGCGCGATGAAAGCGATGCAGTGCTCGCTGCACTCCAGGATCCTGCTAAAGTTGTTATTGTGCAGACAGCACCTGCAATTCGAGCCAGCCTCGGTGAAGCATTGGGCATGAAACCGGGAAGCCTCGTAACCGGCATTATGGCAGCAGCACTCAGACGTTTGGGGTTCCGGTATGTGTTTGATACACAATTTACCGCAGACCTCACCATCATGGAAGAAGGAACAGAGCTCCTTGAACGCATTACTAATGGTGGTGTACTGCCGATGATTACAAGCTGTTCTCCTGGATGGATCAATTTTATTGAAACCTTCTATCCAGAATTGCTGCCGCACTTATCTACCTGTAAAAGTCCTCAACAGATGTTTGGTGCACTGGCAAAATCATGGTGGGCTCAAAAAGAAAACATTGATCCTGATAAGCTTGTAGTTGTATCAATCATGCCCTGTACTGCTAAAAAGCATGAAGCACACCGTGAAGAAATGAAAGATGCATATGCATGGTGGCAGAAACAGGGCTACAGCGGTGCCCCATTCTATGATGTTGATTATGCTCTAACGACCCGAGAATTAGCGCGCATCATTAGAAGAGCAGGTATCGATTTTGAAACACTACCAGAAGAGGATTTTGATAAACCACTTGGAATTTCAACTGGTGCAGCTACCATATTTGCAAGCACCGGTGGTGTTATGGAAGCAGCACTGCGCACCGTATACGAACT
>Ga0116186_1004391_pt1 | contig 11500 bp, 14 predicted proteins | sample AD_JPNNA4_MetaG_FD_89806 | JGI IMG/M metagenome (GOLD analysis project Ga0116186, IMG submission 89806) | Active sludge microbial communities of municipal wastewater-treating anaerobic digesters from Japan - AD_JPNNA4_MetaG | ecosystem: Engineered > Bioreactor > Anaerobic > Digestate | place...
ACCCGGCTCTTCGAGATCAACCCGATCTTCGAGAAGGTCGCCCGGGCCCGGGGGATCTACAAGCGGGAGATCCTCGCCGAGATCGCCCGCTGGGGGACCCTGCGGCGCATCCGGGGGATCCCGCGGGACGTCAAGCGGGTCTTCGTCACGGCCTTCGACGTGGAACCCGAGCAGCACCTGCGGATCCAGGCCGCCTTCCAGGAGCACTGCGACAACTCCGTGTCCAAGACGATCAACCTGCCGGCGGAGGCCACGATCGACGACGTGCGCAACATCTACCTCATGGCCCACCGGCTCAGGTGCAAGGGGATCACGGTCTACCGCTACGGGAGCCGGGCCGAGCAGGTCCTGTCCTTCCGAGGGGCCGACGGTGGCCCCGTGATCCTCGAGGAGGATCTCGTGGCGGCGGACTCCGAGTTCGCCGGTGGATGCATGACGGGGACGTGCGCGTTCTGAGGGAAGGCGCAGGGCAACAGGCGAAAGGGGGAGAGGCTGCATTGAAAGAGCGGCGCGTCGAGGAGGCGGTGAAACGGCATCAGAGCGGGTTTGGCTGCGCCCAGGCGATCCTGGCCACCTACGGGCCGGAACTGGGCATGGACCGCGAGACGGCGCTGAAGGTGGCCGGCGGGTTCGGCAGCGGCATGGGCCGCATGGCGGGGACCTGCGGGGCCGTAACGGGGGCCTACATGGTCATCGGCCTTCTCCACGGAATGACGAGGGCGGAGGACCAGCGGCAGAAGGAGCGCTCCTACGAGGTCGTGCGCCGCTTCGCGGAGATGTTCAGGCGGCGTCACGGGTCGCTGGAGTGCCGGGAACTGATGGGGGTCGACGTGAGCAGGCCCGAGGGGCTTGCCGTCGCGAGGCAGAGGAACATCTTCCGGACCGTCTGCCCCGGGTACGTGCGCGACGCGGCGGAGATCCTCGAAGAGATCCTGGCCGAGGCCATGAAACACAGAGGGTAAGAGGGTATGAGGGTGAGAAGGTCGGAGGGGCCGGGCGTTCGAGTCTGGTCACCGGCTAATCCAACGTTCTCACCCTCTCACCGTCTTACCTTCTCTCTCCGGTCTGCGCCCCCGGTCGACAGTCCCTTCTCATTGCATGATATCGCCGGCCGACACCACCTCCGCGTAGATCCCCTGCAGGGCCGCCATGAAGGCCCCGTGGACCGCCCAGGCCGGGACGGATTCCCCCTTGAAGGAGAGATTTTTCGTCGCGCAGGCGTCCTCGACGACGGTGCACCGGAACCCCAGGTCGAAGGCCGCCCTCGCGGTGGCGTCGATGCACATGTGGGACATGGCGCCGCAGATGACGAGATGACCCACTCCTTCCTTCTGCAGCAGGTTCTGGAGGTCCGTGCCCCGGAAGCTGTTCGGGAAGACCTTGGTCACCACCGCTTCCCCCGGAATCGGCTCGACGGCGGGGTGGATCTCGGCCCCGGTCGTCCCGGGCAGGAAGAAGGTCGACCCGGGGCGCTTCGAGATGTGCCGGACGTGAAAGACGGGTTCTGACCGATCCCGGAAGAATTGAAGGAGGGCGCTTGCCTTTCCGGCCGCCGTCTCCATGCCCACGAGTTGCATCGCCCCGCCGGCGAAGTAGTCGTTCTGGATGTCCACCAGCAGAAGCCCCCGTTTCATCGGCATCCCTCCTTTCAGGCCGTGGCCCCCGACGAGGCCTCGATTCTCTTCAGTTCGTCGTAGAGCCGCCGGTTCACCGGGGTCGCCACACCGTAACGCTTCCCCCGCTCGATGACCGTTCCCGCGAGCATCTCGACCTCCGTTTTCCTGCCGGCTTCGACATCCTGGAACATCGAGGTCTTTCCCTCCGCGTCGAGGCCCTCGAGGACCCGGTACCACTCCCCGATGTCCTGCTCGGAAAGGTCCACGTTCATGGCCCCGGCCAGCGCGATGACCTCCCGCATGGCCGCATCCATGAGCCCCCTGGCTTCGGGGGACGTCCGGAGGGCCCCGTAATTCGCCCGCAGGACGGCCGAGGCCTGGTTGGCCCCCACATTGACCATGAACTTGAACCAGAGGCTGCGGATCATGTCCGGGGGGATCACGTGGGCGATCCCGGCGCGGTCGAACAGCTCGTGGATGCGCCGGACCCGTTCCGTCATGGAGGGGTTCTTCGCCTCGCCGAAGAAGATGCGCCCCTGGTTGGTGTAGCGGACGCTGCCGCCCTCCCGCACGGCGTCGATCCCGAGGGTCAGGCCGTAGACGACCCGGTCCATCCCGTAGACCGCGCCGATCCGCTCCTCGCTGTCGATGCCGTTCATGACGGAGAGGACTGTCGTTTCCGGGCCGACGGCATTCTTGATCTCGGCGATGGCCCGGTCCAGATGATAGTGCTTGACGGCCACGATGAGCAGGTCCGCCGGGGCGGCTTCTTCGGGGCTCACCACGGCAATCGCGTAGCGCCTGCCGTTGACGACGACGCCGTCGCGCTTCAGCTTTTCGTGCCGGGCACCGCTTGCAATGAAGCAGACGCACTTCGGGTCCATGTCGTAGAGGATGCTGCCGTAGGCCGCCCCGAGAGCCCCGGCGCCGATGATGGCGATGTGTTCAATGGAAGGGTTCATGGCTGCCTGGGTGACTTCTTTTCAATCGTTGAGGGGCGAAGGGGGCTCGTTTCCCTGCGGGCCTTTTTCGCCCCGGGTCTTCGTTTCGCTGCCGCGACCTTCTCCAGCTCGCTTTCCAGCCGGATCACCTTCCTGAGTTCGGCGAACAGGACCTTGTTCTTGGGCCGGTCGTCGATGTCGTGGATGTCGATGTAGCGGATGATACCGTACCTGTCGAGGACGAAGATCGCCCGCTCCGAGAACCCCTCCTTTCTCTTGACGCCGTACTTTTTCGCAACGGCGGCCTGGGGGCAGAAATCGCTGAGCAGCGGGAAGGAAATCCCGCCGAGGCTCTCCGCCCAGGCCTTGAGGCAGGGGACGTGATCGACGCTGATGCCCAGGACCTGGGCATTGAGCTCCTCGAACTTGGCCATTTCGGCCTCGTACGAGGGAAGCTGGTTCGTTCAGACCGGCGTCCAGGCCAGGGGGAAGAACGCGATGACGACAGGGCCCTTGCCGAGGCACTGTGCGAGGGTCACCTTCCTGTCGAGATGACTCGGCAGGGTGAAGTTGGGGGCTCTCTGCCCGACCTTCAGCTTCATGCTCATCCTCCTTTCCACGGGATTCACGCGATCCGGTTTGAGCCGGAACCGCGAGACGGGCAGCATGTTATCACGGTTTTCGGAAAGGCGGAACGGGTTTCTGGCTGCCGGTGCGGGCTGTCGGGGAATGCACGGACGGGCACACGGCAGAGGGGAAGAGGTTGAGAAGGCGAGAAGGTTGGAGAGGCGGTGGGTTTGAAACCGGCTCTGATGGATTCCCGCCCGCTGGGGCCTATCAGGTATGTTTCGCCCGGCGATAGACCCAGCAGTTGGCGAAAAAGAACCAGGCCAGAGGGCCGCCCTCGCGAAGGAGCCGCCTGGCGAGTCTCTTCGCGCCGCCGCCCTGGCGGCTCATCTTCACGTCCGAGAGGTAAACCGCGAGCACGCCCTTGAGCAGCATGCGCTGAAATGCGGGGTCGGGCAGCCCGCCGAGCGCCCGGTCCGACATCCGGTAGAAATGGATGAACCGCTCGGCCATCTCGCCCTCGTCGCGGTAATAGTCGCAGAAATTCAGCTCGCCGGCGACGCGGTCCTCGTCGCGGTCCACGCAGTAGTCGAGCAGGATGTGGAGCCCCTGCACCCAGGGGAAATAGGCCTCCTTGATCCCCCGCAGGGTCTCGTCGGCCAGATCGCCCTTCCAGCTCTGCGCGACGAGCGAGAAGACCCCCAGCGTGGACCCGGAGGCGGCGCAGAATTCCTGCCAGCGGATACCGGGAAACCTGTCCCGGTAGCCCGCATGCCATGCCTCGAGGCGCGGCCTGACCTCTTCGGCCGCGACGTGCTTGTGCACCTGCAGCTCCCGGTAGTAGCCGGCGAGTTCGTGCAGGTGCGGGGCGATCCGCCCGTGCGCCGGATGGTCCTTCAGCACGTTCTGGCAGGTCCGCACGAGGGCCGTCAGGTAGCCCCCGTCGTCCTTTTCCCGCCGGCAGCAGTAGTAGTCGCTGGGCTCGGCCCCGGGGGACAGGGCATCGGCCAGGGCCGCGTGCAGGGCCCTGAAATCCTCCGGGTCGCGCGAGGTCCCCCGGTCGCAGAGGTTGTCGAGGTAGTCGCTGATCGTCTGGTAGGCGACGATGAAGCGCATCGTCTCCCGGGCGCGTTCCCCCGCAAGCAGGGTGTAGATCCCGCCGCCTTCACAGTGAAAGGTCTTGTTCCCGATGCTCATGAGCGCCTGATGACGCAGCTCGGGGTCGGGGATCTTCCTCGCCTTTTCCTTCCACCCCGCGAGAAACCGGTGCACGGCGGGGAGGACCCGCGTCATGGCGATGTGCGTCAGCGTTGCGAAATTTCCGGGAACCCCCATCGATGCCTCCGCGGCCCTTTTAGCACAGGCGCCGAGTCAAAACAAGGCGGCGGGCCCGAGCGCACCGCGCGGATGAACCCTCCGCCTCTGCACCCTGCGGCGAGAAGCGTCTCGCGGGCCCCTCTCCGTGAGGCCGGCGGAAACCCCGTTTGAAAAGCATCCCCGGAGGGAAACAACGTCGGTGCAAAACCGCCGTCGGGTATGGTAAAGATGAGTCTCCACGAAGGAAAAACGCGAGGGGTCCCGAATCGATCCGGGGGGTCCCGCCTCACCGGCGGGGCACGGATGCCGACCGGTCTGCGGGACCTCTGAATCGGTAAACGGTATGCCGACGCCCGACTTCGACCGCTACAGCCTCGCGCTTTTTGACGGGGACCGCATGGTCTTCTCCTCGGAGAAGGAGGGGCTCCGGCCGCTCGTGGAGTGCATCCGGGCCTGCCGGGGGCTCTTCCGAGACTGCGAGCTCCACGACCGTGCCATCGGGCTTGCGGCGGCGAAGCTCGCCGTCGCCTCGGGGATGATCGCCCGCATCGTCACCCGGAGGGTTTCCGCCCGGGCCGTGGACTTCCTCGAGCACCGAGCCGTCGCGCTGGCCGCCGGCGAGGTCGTGCCGATCCTGCTCAACCGCGAACGGACGGCCCCCTGCCTCATGGAACAGAAAGCCTCGGCGACGGAAGATCCGGATCAATTTCTCCGGGAGATCGATGCCTTCTTCTCTTGAGACCCGGGCGGACGGGGCCTTCCCCTTCATGCGGGTGATTCGAATCGTCGCGGGAGAGAGGGACGGGTCATCAGGTCGTCTGGGTGTAGCAAACCTGGTTCTTTCCGGCGGCCTTGGCCTTGTAGAGGTTCTGGTCCGCCCGGCGCAGGAAATCCATCATCTCTTCGTTCTTGGCGTGCTGGGCCAGCCCGATGCTCACGGTGACCCGGATTTCGGTGTCGGGGCGCGGTTTGAAAATCTCGTTTTTCAGTGCGATCCGAACGCGCTCGGCCGTGATGATCCCCTGCTCGCCCTTCGTGGACGGCAGGATGACGGCAAACTCCTCCCCGCCGTACCGGTAGGCCGAGTCGGTCTGGCGGAGGCACTCGCGGAGGATCTCGGCAAACCGCGACAGGACGCGGTCCCCTTCCAGGTGCCCGTAGGTGTCGTTGTATTTTTTGAAATCGTCGATATCGAGCATCAGCACGGTGAGCGGGTGGTCGTAGCGGTTGGAGCGCTCGATCTCGCCGTGCAGGACCGCGTAGAACTGGCGCGAGTTGAACAGTTTCGTGAGGCCGTCGGTGATGCTCAACTCCTGGTACCGCTGCTCGCTCTCCCGGAGCTTCTCCATGGCGAGGTTGCGCTCCCGCAGGAGGGCCTTCTCCCTCACCACGCGCTTGATCCGAAGATCCAGCTCGGGAATGGCCACGGGCTTGACCATGAAGTCGCTCGCCCCCTTCGTGATGATGTCCTCGTAGGAAAAATCGTCTGTGTAGCCCGTCATCACGATGACGCCCACGTCGTACGTCTGCTTGATCTTCTCCGTGAGCTCGAGGCCGTTCATCTCCGGCATCTTGATGTCCGTCAGGACCACGTCGACAGCATGGCAGGCCAGGCGCTCCAGGGCCTCGCGGCCGTTGCCCGCCGTCAGGCAGTCGTAACCTAGAATGACCATGGCCTCCCGCAGCATGTCCCGGAGTTCCACGTGGTCGTCGACGATCAGGATGCGGGTCTTGGTCTCGCTCTGTCCGTTGCTTTCCATGATGCCTGATGGGAGAAGATTTCCCGGCCGGCCCGGGGAGACTCAGAACCGTGATGCATGAAACGTACCCGCAACGTCGCACGGCGGTGCCCCGTGCAGGGCCTCTTCCCGTTTGCGTCACATCCGGACCAACGCATAGTCCCGGCAGCCGAGCCCGATGGACTCGGCATAGGCGAGGATGTGGGTCCCGTCTATCCGCGTCGCCTTCTTGAAGATATCGATGTTGCCGTGCCGGGCCTTGACGAGATCGAAGGCGGCCTGCTCGCAGGCCACGGGGTCGACGGAAGCGACGATGCCCACGTCGCGCCCGATCAGTTCGCTGTCGGCCATGCAGTCGCAGTCCTTCGCGATGTTATTGATGAAGGTCACGCAGACGCAGGGCTTTCCGTTGACAGCCCCCAGGGCGTACTCGGCCGTCCGCTCCATGACGGCGCTGGAGGCCAGGGCCATCCAGGGGATCTCGACGGCGTCGAACTCGCAGGCGGCGATGCAGCTCGCGCACCCCTCGCACTTCTCGGGGTCTATGGCGGCCCTGTCCTCCCCCAGCAGGATCGCGTCGGCCGGGCAGACCTCGACGCACTTGCCGCAGAGGGTACAGCCCTCGCCGACCGAGGGCTTGAGGGTGGAGTGCATCTCGAGCTTCCCTGCCCGGGAGCCGCACCCCATGCCCAGGTTCTTGACGGCCCCCCCGAACCCGAAGAGGATGTGCCCCTTGAAGTGGGAGACGGCGACGAGGGCCCGGGCCTCGGCGATGCGGCGGGCGATCCGCACGTTCCGGAAGATCTTCCCCGCGATGGGGATCAGCGCTTCCTCCTCGCCCCGTTCCCCGTCGGCGATGAGGATGGGCACCCCCAGGTCGGCGAACCCGTGCCTGCGGGCGAGTTCCAGGTGGTCCGTTGCGTTGTGGCGCCTGCCCCGGTAAAGGGCATTGGCATCGGTGAGAAAGTGATTGGCATTCCGTCTGGCCAGGCAAACCAGAAGAGGCCGCAGATTCGCCGGGGAGACGAAACGGGTGTTTCCCTCCTCCCCGAAGTGCAGCTTGACGGCGACGCGGTCCTCTTTACCGATCCGCCCGACCGTGTCGGCCAGGGCCCTCTCGAAGAGGCGGCCGATTGCATCTTCGCTGAATTTCTCGGAAAAATAGACGGCAGCGGCCATCGTGCACCCCCCTGATCCGTGGTGACAAAACCATACCGGAAAAAACGTCATTTGCCAAGAGCCGCTTCGCGGTATTTCCTTTACAAAACGGGGCCTTTCCATTATATTGAGTCAACCGACCGGTTCCCTGGCAAGGAGGCCGGCCATTTCTCGAGGGGAGGGGGAAGACGATGTCCCAGATCATGCCCGAGGGAGAGGAGATCAGGAAGGCCATCAAGTGGATCTCCGACAACCTGGATTCCGGAAAGACGAAGGCAAAGCTCATCGAAGAGGCGGCTCTCAAGTTCGATCTGTCCCCGGCACAGACTGATTTTCTCATGAACTTTTTCTCGAAGAAGCAGGGCTGAGCGGAGACGCTCAGTCGGCAGCGGGTTGAGGGGATGGATGGACGGACCCCTCCATGGTGAAGGGGCCGGCGCAGGGGATGTTTGATGAGAATCGATGGAACGACGGGGACAGGTCGTGCCGATCGGCCGATCGCCCTGCAGGGCGGCAGCCCGGCGGGGGCGCTGATCCTGGCGGGATCCGGCGAAGGCCGCCATGCCCACCTTCCCCCGCCGCCGCACGTCCCGCCGGATGGGTTCGCCGTCGTTCATGACCCGTCGCACGGCGCCGTCGTCATAGACCTCTGCCGCGCCGCCCTGCGGATTGTCGGGTCCCCGACGTACCGTCTGACGCGGGAAGGCACCGTCGAGATCGGCGCAAACCCGCTCAAGGGAAGCCTCATCGACATGAAGGCGTGAGCCTGTGTCCCCGTGCGGCACGGGGCGCCCCGAACCCCGGCGCCGGTGCCCGGCCGCCCGTGATGGCACAGTCCCGATGCAGCGGACCCTCCCGGCCGGGTCACGGTCCCCCAGGATAGACACGGACCGCTCACGCGGCGAACCCCTCTCGGGGTCCGCTCAAAACGACAACTGATACCAGGAAGGAGCCTGTTCATGTACGCATTCGCAGACAAGCTGCTCGAGGTGACGGAACGGCACGCCGACGAGATCGCCGCCCAGTGGTGCAAGGCCGTCAGGTCAAACCCGCACACGCCCTGGTTCCATGTACAGAAATCGGAGAGCTGCACCAACTTCGCCCTGGATTTCTACAGGAACTTCCGGGTCGTCTATTTCGACGAGAAGCCGTACAAGAAACTGGAAAAATACTTCGCAGACTATGCCGAGGAGAGCTTCCGGAAAGGCGTCCCGATGGAGGAGGCGATCTATGCCCTGATCATGATGAGGCGGCACATCTGGCTCTTCGCGGACTTCCAGGCCCTCTTCGTCACGGCCCTCGATGCCCACCGGGCGGTGGAGACGCTCAACCGCACGATTCGCGTCTTCGACCAGGGGATCTTCGTCATCATCCGGCGATACGGGGAGATGCAGAAAGCAAAGACATGACCGGCATCGTCGGGCAGGGGACAAAAGCCCCGCGGGCGGCCGCCCGCGGGGCTTTTTCGTCCGCGTCACGTCCCGGGCGATGCGGGCCCGGCCGGATCCTGCAGCAGGAGCTGATGTTCCGGCGAGCGCGACTCGCCCGCAACCGTCACGTAGATGGCGGGCTGGCCGACGACGGGGCAGTGCTTCTCGCAGGCCCCGCAGCCGATGCACGCCGTGAGGTCCACGCGGGGCTGCTGCAGCCGGACGGGATTCCCCTCGCGGTCCCGCACCGTCACCTCCTCGAGCCAGATGGCCTTTTTCGGCGTCGGGCAGGTCTCCTCGCAGACGATGCAGGGGGTGGCGTGGGCGAAGGGCAGGCAGCGGCCTCTGTCGATGGCGGCGTGACCCAGCCGCACACGCTGCTTCTGCTCCAGGGCCAGCCTGCGGATCGCCCCCGTCGGGCAGACCTGGCCGCAGAGGGTGCAGTTGAACTCGCAGTACCCGATCCGCGGCACGAGCACCGGCGTCCACAGCCCCTCGAGGCCTGCCTCCAGAAGCGTCGGCTGGAGGCCCCCCGTGATGCAGACCTTCATGCACTCCCCGCAGCGCACGCAGCTTTGCAGGAATTGCCCTTCCTCGAGCGCCCCCGGCGGCCGGATGAGCCTCGCATCGGACATCCGCGGCCGGGCGAGAGGCGAGATGCGCAGCAGGGGCACGGCAAAGGCGCCCGAGAAAAACGCCGCCATGACGTTTCTCCGGCCCAGGTCGAGCCCCCCGCCGGATCGTCCCTTCAGGAGGCCGAAGCGCACGGCGTTCTTCGGGCAGATGTCGTCGCAGTTGTTGCAGACGAGGCACTCCGAGGCCCGCCACGTCTCCTTGCCGGCCGGCGCGGCGTCGGCCTGGCAGACCCCGGCGCAGGCCCCGCAGGAATCGCACTCCTCGCTCACGCTCCGGCGCAGGACGGACCAGCGGGACAGCAGGCCCAGCAGGGCCCCCAGCGGGCAGAGAAACCGGCACCAGAAGCGCCGCTGCACGAAGTTGAGCGACAGGACGCCGAGAAAGAGCAGGCCGATGAAAGTGCCCTGCGCAAACCAGGGCTGCTGGAAGGGCAACATCGTTTTTTTCAGCAGGGCGTAGAGGGCCTCCGAGGCGGGTGTGACGAGAGGGAGATCCAGCCGGTAGACCGCGTCGAAGAGGGCCGCGGCCGCGTAGCTCATCGCGGGGTAAAGGGCCAGCGAGAAGGAACGGATGGTCAGCGAGATGGGGTCCAGGATCCCGGCCAGCTGCACGCCGAAGAGCGACGAGGCGAGAAGGCCGATGAGAATGTAGTACTTCACCCGGAACCACGCGGGGCCGGGGGGCCTGGGCCGCTTCTTCCGCAGGCTGCCCGCCAGATTGTTCAGCGTGCCCAGGGGGCAGACCCAGCCGCAGAATACCCGCCCCAGCAGGAGGGTCAGGCCCACGAGAATCAGGGACAGCCAGAAGAGCCCCTCCACGCGGTGCGCGGCGAGGAAGGTCGTCAGAACGATCAGCGGGTCGAAGTCGAGAAAGAGCTTCACGGGCCAGCCCAGCTCGTCTGTCCCCTTCGACTCCGTCTGGATGAAGAGAAAAAGGAAGAGGGCAAGAAACAGCCCCTGGACGATGCGCCGCGCGCGCGTCAAGGTCAACTCAGACACCGATCCTCTTGATCTGCAGCTTCGAGAGGTCCATGACCCCGAGGCCCGCCTGCGCCGCGAGCCTCACATGCCCGATGTCGGCGGGCTTCATGCCGAACAGGGTGGCCCCGAAGGCGTCGACGGCCACCGGGTCCACACCGACGACGACCGTGTCCAGCCGCTTCACGTCGCCGAGATCGCCCCCGGTCGGCCCGTTGGCCGTGAGAATCCGGACGGCGTCGAGCACGGTGAGCGTCGGCTTGATGACGCGGCACAGGTCGACGAGGCTCTCGTCGAGGCGCTGGTGGACGCGGAACCGCACGCCCCCCATGACCCCCATCCAGTTCTTCATGCCCAGGGTGAGCCCCGAAAGACTGTGCGTCTTGGCGATGGGGACGTTGATGACCCTGTCCGCCTCGAAGATCTCGCCGTAGAGGGGCCAGGATTTCAGTGCCTTCCCGTTGATCCTGACGTCCCGGTACTTCCGGCTGTCCATGACGACCATCTCGGCCCCCGCCGCGGCGGCGGCATCGGCGATCCCGCTCTGCCTGTAGCAGCGTCTCGCGTCGTTTACGGTGTTGTCGAAGACCCGGACCTTTTTCGCACCCGCCTCGAAGCAGAGCTTCGCCAGGGTGCCCACGACTTCGGGGTTTGTGGTCGCCGCGTACTGCGGTGTGCGGTCCCAGCCGATGTTGGGTTTCAGGATCACCACATCGCCCCGGGCGACAAAGCGCCTCATCCCCCCCAGGGCATCCAGGGCCGACCGCACGAGCTGCGGCGTCGGGGTCCCCCGGGCCACGACGAGGTCGGGCCCCTGGGCGGCCTGCGCGATGCGCCCCAGCGCGGGCAGACCGGCGGGAAGCACAAGCCCCGCAGAGGAAAGGGCCGTCCACTTCAGAAAGTCGCGCCTCTTCATGCAGCACCCCCGTCATCGACGTGGTCTAAGCTACCACGGCCGGCGGCCCGAGGTAAATCGAAAAGGAGATTCCGCTTTTCAGCCGGGCATCCTTGTGGTACCGTCCGTCATGAATCTCCCGCCCGAGACAAGCGGGTCGTCATCAACCATGGGACATATCCACAACCCCGACCGCGAGTACCGCCTCCTCCAGCAGCGCCTCG
>Ga0116186_1004397_pt1 | contig 11481 bp, 12 predicted proteins | sample AD_JPNNA4_MetaG_FD_89806 | JGI IMG/M metagenome (GOLD analysis project Ga0116186, IMG submission 89806) | Active sludge microbial communities of municipal wastewater-treating anaerobic digesters from Japan - AD_JPNNA4_MetaG | ecosystem: Engineered > Bioreactor > Anaerobic > Digestate | place...
AAATCGTATTACCGTCTGGGGGAGTACGCACCTTCGCTGCGAAAGTGCACCGAATTGTTGACCACGTTCCCGCAGAGTCCGCTGGCCCCGGAGGCGCGGTACTGGGAGGGAATGGCTCTGTGGCAGCTTGGAAGATACGAAGAGGCCACGGGTGTGCTCTCCCGCATCGCCGCCGATGACGGATCTCGGTTTCAGGGTGACGCAGCATTTGCTCTGGCGAAGCTGAAAAGGGAGCGGGGGTCTTCGGAGGAAGCGATTCCGCTGTACCGCGTCGCAGTACGTCGATCCACCGAACGGGAATTCCGCTACCGGGCCAGGATTGAACTGGCGGAATGCCTGATTGAGGCGGGGGGGATGTCGGAAGCTGTGGAGGTGTACCGCGAACTGAGCCGCCTCCCGCAGACTGCAGCAGAACGATATGAGAACCTGCTTCGGATTGCGAGAACGCAACGTGCCATGGGAAATGCAGAAGCCGCGCTCGCAACCCTCGAACCGCTGATTCGGGATCAGCGTTTCACCGATCAGGTGCCGCGTACGAGACTGGAGATCGCAAGGACGAAAGAAGCGGCGGGCGAAATCGAAGCTGCTGTTCTTCTGTACCAGAAAGTCCTCGAAGATGCGGAACGTCTCAGTCCTCCGACAGTAACTCAAGCCGGTCCGCCCGGCAGCGGACCGGCCGGCGGGGCGGCACCGACGGGTGTGAGAACGCGGGAAACGGCGGAGGCAAATTTCCATCTGGGGCGTTTGCAGGAGCAGAGATTCCGCAATTTCGCGAACGCTGCAAGGCACTATGCCCTTGCGGCGCAGAGTCCGGATCAGGAAGTTGCCCTGCCCGCCAAACGGCGAATGGACGACATATCTCTCTGGACGCAGTTACACGCAACACTTGCTGATACCACTGATTCTGTGAGCGTCTCCAGGAAAGACCGGGCGAGGTACTCCCTTGCGGAACATCACCTGCTGGCGATGGACGAACCGGATTCCGCGCTGTTTTACTTCGACGCGGTTGCCGAGCGAACGAGTGATCCGGATCTCCGGATGCGCGCGCAGTACGCCTCCGGGTGGATCTGGCGGGAGGTGAAACGGGATACCGCCCGTTCAGATTCGATCTGGCAGAAATTGATTACCGATTCGTCGCGGACGAGAAGCACGATGGAAATCAAAAGGGCCATTCACTCAGTTCAGTGCCGCCCCGAGCAGGAACCTGGGATCGACCTGTATCAGGAAGCCGAAGGGCGCTGGTTCGATTCCCTGGTCCGTTGCCCGCCGTACCCGCCGGATTCGGTAACGAAAGATTCTCTGTCCTCCGCAACATGGTGGGATGAGTGGCGAGCGTGCGAGAAACGAGAGTGTGAATCGGCGATCAAGGACTTCAATCGCCTTCTGGAGCTGTATCCGCAGGGAAATCTGGCGACTCGCGCACGGTTCATCCTCGGTTGGTACGCGGAAAATGTCCTTGAGGACACTGCTTCCGCGTACCGTTGGTACGATGCTGCGCGCGAAGATTCCGTGTTCGCGCCGGAAGTCGGGCGTGTTGCTGACCTCCTTTTGAAATCACGCGTAACCGGTGGAACGGGGCGTTCAGCAGAGACCGCAGGAATTCGAGATGCGGCAGCCGCTGACACAACAGCCGAACTCGGACAACCCTTGGAGCCGCGTACACCCCGGGAACCGGGGCCAGAAGCTCCTCCACAACCGGAGGAGCGTTCTCTGGAGCGGCCGGAACGAGTGGAACGCGTGCCGGTTCCACGGAGGGAGCCCCGCCGCCATGCTGAATAGCCCATTGCCTGCAACCGTGCCTGTGGACGAAGCTGCGCGCGTAACCGAACAGGCAGCCGTCGCTCCCGGCTTTTTCCGGTTGCGTTTCCATGCACCGCACATTGCGAGACACGCCGTTCCAGGGCAGTTCGTTCAGGTTCGAGTAACGGATGACCTCGAGCCCTTTCTCCGCCGTCCGTTCAGTATTGGGGACGCTGACCCCTCACGCGGCTTGATCGAAATCGTGTATCACGTTGTGGGAAAGGGGAGTAGGCGACTCTCCGAACGGAAGGCGGGCGAAACGATCCCGCTGCTTGGTCCGCTGGGGAATGGATTCAGGCTGCCGGGCTGCGGCACCGTTGTTCTGGTGGGCGGCGGCGTTGGCATGCCGCCGGTATATTTCGCTGCGAAGTCAATCCGCGGATGCCACGTGTGCGTCATTCAAGGGGCGCGGTGCGCGGAGCGATTGCTGTACCGGGAGGAACTCTCGTCTCTCGGTATCCCGCACCGCGAGACAACGGAGGATGGGTCGGCAGGGTCACAGGGCCTTGTCACCGCAGCGTTGATCGAAACGCTCTCCGATTTTCCGCCCGACGAACGTAAAGGGCCTGTCGAGATACTCGCGTGCGGACCACCTCCAATGCTGGCCGCGGTAGCCGAAATTGCGCGCGCGCACGGGGTGAGGTGCCAGGTATCGGTGGAAGAACGCATGGCGTGCGGGTTCGGCATCTGCATGGGATGTGCCGTGCAGAAGCGCACGGCAGGCAGCAAAGAATACGCGCTTGTGTGTGTTGATGGTCCGGTGTTCGACGCAACAGAGATCGCATTGGCTCCTTCGTCATGAATCGAACAGGTCCCGCGAAAAAGAAGCCTCGTGTTCCGATTCCTCTCCCGGCAGAAAAGCCCTCCGAAGCCCTGTATCGCCTTTGTTCGAGCACAGGTGTAGCCCGGTTCGTTGAGTGGAAAAGGCGCAATGCCGGCGTGTTGTTTTTGAGGATCCGCCTCTGTCCATCAATTCGGAATGTGGAGCCAGACCGATGGGATTACGACTCTCTCCGGGATGCTCTACGTCTCATAGGACGCTGGTACCGTTTCGTCTCAATGGACGAGGCAGTGTCGGCACTAGCAGGCAGGTCCCCACTCTTCAAAAGCAGCATTGCGGTTACCGTTTCGATCGGGAGCAGCCTGCCGGAAATAGATCTGGGGCGGCTCGCCATTGAATGTGACGTACCTCTCACCGTGTTTTTCTGTCCCGGCGCAGTGGAAGCGGGCGTCCACCCATGGTACTGTGTGCTGGCGTTCGCCCTGAATGGGCTTGACGGCCAGACGGTTACGGTCGGTGGCAGGAGGTGGCTTCTTTCCAACTACGATTACCGACAGCTCGCCTTCGCGGACATCGCGCGACAGATTGCGAGTTTGCCGTTGACGGACCGCTACCGGTACACGGAAGAGCTGGTTTCCGGCTGGCGCGCAAAGCCCGCAGGTAGCGAGGTAATTACGTTTCGTGAGATGATGAGAATGATGCGTAGCAAAAGAATTACCTTCGGGGTTTCGGGGTATTCTGGAGATTCGCTTATGCGTCTGCCTGTAGAACGCGCGCTGTACGAGATACGCGAAGGGTTTGCTCTTTACCGGAGGGTTTTCGGGGAGGAACCAGCCCATTTTGAGTACCCATGGGGAGACAGAAGCGTCTACCTGGAGGAATTCGTAAGGAATTCCGGGTACCGCTCGGGTACTCTGGGGCTTAATGCCATGGACGGGCTGAACCGTATTGGAGCGGATCCGTTCCGGCTGGCGGCACAAAATCTGAGGCCGCGAACGCCTGCTCGCATACGTGCGGACCTCGCGGGGGTGAGCAAGCAGTTACGCCCGTTGGAAAGATTCCTCGACGTTCGAACGCGAAGAGCGGATCGCGACTTCTGAACAATCCTGGTCATTGATGATGGAAACGCTGGTGTTCCCAGCAGCGTTCGTGCAACAACCGATTACGTTTCCGCGGCCACGGTCTGCTTCTCAATGGAGCCCCGCTGCGGTCGAACATCTCCCTCCTTGTGATTGCGACCAGAGCCGATTGCTCCTCGTTCAGGTCAAACAGCTTCTGAAGTACGAGAGCGGGAGAGGCCGTGTGCCCCTCTTCGTGCGCGATCGCCAGCCGAAGATAGACGGTTGTGATGCTGGCGGAACTTTCGGACCGCCAGTTGGTAACAGCTTTCTTAAGATCGCTTTCCCGGACGTGCCCTTTGGGACTGACCCTTTCTGCGAGCCATTCTCCTTGCTCATCGAACAGCTCGCGCAAAGCCTTCACGTCGCACTCGCGAAGCAGGGCGTGTGGTATCTCGAACGAGTATTCCGCGTAGAACGCGATCCGGTCCACAGGTTCGGCTTTCCTGTCTATCCGGTCGCACTGGACACACTGCAGGCCGTCAGCGAGACGGGAATTGATTCGCGATAACACGTCGTCCAGAGTGCTGTCGAGTTCTGCGTCGCAGTATTCCTGCATGCTGGAACAACCGGCGGGAAGCGGCGGGCCGAACCGCAGTTTTGGCGTGGTTCCGTCGGGGTTTCGTGCAAGCAGGCCGGCATCGGCGAGCGCCGACTGTATGAGTGGCATGATCTCCCGATATTCGAGAGCTGCGGCCGCGTTTCCGACGGAGTAATGGAGTCGGCAAAACGCCGCGGTTCCGCGCACCCGCGGCGTGCAGCCGTTGAGGAGTCGGGTGGGTTCCAGTTCGAAGTGTCCTTCGGGGCGCGTCGCTCGGTGGTCAACGTTGTTCGCGCAGGCTCATTTCCCGCTGTTTCGCGGCCCTTCGCACGTGCACGATGCGTTCGCATGTGGTGAGGTTCGTGAGTATCGCCATTACCCATACCGCGGCGGCAACGTGCTGATAGGGAGTATTGAGAAACACGCCGAAAACCGATGCGGCGGCGAGAAAAATCACACGTTCAGGTCTCTGCATCAAACCGACTTTGCATTCGTAGTTCAGCCCTTCCGCGCGCGCCCGAACGTAGCTGACGAGAAGAGAACCGGTCAGCGCCGCCGCGCTCAGCACCGAGGTTATCATCCAGCCGATTCGTGCGTAATGGAAGGACAACGCGATTAGGACCACGGCCTCGCTGTATCTGTCGAGAACAGAATCGAGCAACGCTCCACCGTCGGATACTCCGCCAGTTTTGCGGGCAATCTGCCCGTCAATCATGTCCGTGGAGCTACCGAACAGCATCACAAGAGCGCCTTCGAAGAACATCCCTAAGGCATAGAACCCGGCCGCGATCGTGTTGAACACCAGACCCATGATTGTGAAGGTATCCGGGTGATACCCCCGACGAATGAAATGGTTCACGAGGGGATCGACGAAAACTTGAAACCCGAGCTTCAGGTCACTGAACATGTTCTGATCCGCATTCCGCACGGGGCGTGCGTGTCTCCACACTCTCCGTGCCCGACACCACCAGTACAAACTCGCCGCGCAACACCTTATCGTCGCAGGATGAAAGAAGCGTTGAAAGAGTACCTCGCCGCGTCTCTTCGAATTTCTTGGTCAATTCCCTCGACAATGACGCTTTCCTGTCTCCAAGCACTTCAAGGGCATCGCGAAGAGTGCTGCGGACGGAATGGGGCGTCTCGTAAAAGATCATCGTCCGCGGTTCCGCCGCCAGCTCCTCGAGTTTTCGGCGCCGCGCACTCGATTTCTTGGGAAGATACCCTTCAAACGCGAAACGGTGGACGGGAAGACCTGAGACTACCAGTGCGAGGACGAATGCGGTTGGCCCGGGTACCGGGATGATTTCAATTCCCCGTTGAATGGCTGCCTGAATGATATGCCATCCCGGGTCCGCGATAACCGGCATCCCCGCATCGCTGACCACGGCGACGTCCTTACCTTCTTCCAGCGCCGAAAGGAGTTCTGGGAATTTGGTTCGTTCGTTGTGGTCGTGATAGCTCGTGAGAGGGCACGAAACGCCCAGTTCTTTGAGCAGAATACGCGTTCGGCGGGTGTCTTCCGCAGCGATAAGGGAAACGCTCGCAAGAACCGCGCGAACCCGGTCACTCACATCCCCGAGGTTCCCGATCGGTGTTCCCACAAGGTAAAGCCGACCGGTCATAACCGGATCACCTTCTCACAGCGAAGAATAAGCAGAAAAAACGCCCCCGCGCACTCTGAAAAAGATACTCATCCGGCGCGTACGCTGGCAACCCGATTACTCTCGAGGGCTCAGAACGTGGGCATTTTCGGCAGGACGTACCGCTATCCTGGCATTGAGGAGGGACTCACGGTCTGACCACGATGCGATTTGCCACGTGGAATCGCTCTTCGCGGTATCGAGTCTGAATGCGATGTCGAACCGCTGACGAACCTGGTAGCCCGTCTGAACTGCGTTGTTATCAGTGTTGGTGAAAATCAGGTCCCCGAGAACGCGCAATACGACCCAGTTTTCAGTAGCGTGCGCGCTGGAAATCTGGTAAAGCGCAGTTCCCGGCGGGTATGGCATGTCGGCTCCATACTCGATCCAACGGTTTTCAATTGCGAAATGCGCAGATATGTAGTCAAAGCTTCTGAAAAGGTTTCGGTAGACCTGTATTTCGCTCGCCCGGTCGAGTTCGAGATCGTTTTTGTCGGTCGGATCGTCGTACCGGTACACGTACCCGGCAAAAAGGAGATCAGCGTACTCCTGAACAGATTCCGGGGTGTGACGATCGAAGATGTACGTCAGCATTTTGAGGACGCTGTCCGGGCGGGACAGCGTGACAGGTCGACTGACTCCGCCGGTGGCGATGGTATCATCAATGACGGCCGTCTGGTTCAGAAGGTCGCACCCGGCGAGGAGGCTCACGAAGAGCGCGCTCACAAAGAGGATTCCTCTGGACACCGGTTGCTCCTCAGCCCAACTTCATCCCGAACCGAGCAATCGGGCTCGTAACAGCCCCCAAGTATTGGACTCACCGGACACGACGTAATCCCGCCATTCGCGCACGGCCCACGAACCTGCTTCCTGCGTCATCACGATCTCGACTCGGCCGGTGTAGGATGCGGTAAGAGACGTGCGGGAGAACACATTGACCCGGTACGTCGCGCCCACTGATGCCCCTTCCACACGATTTTGTGTGAAGACGGAACTCCAATCGACGGTGACGCTGTCGCTGTTACTGAAAAGCACCGCCAACGCCATTTCCTCCTGGACGGTGCCCCATTCAGCGGGAAACGTTCTGAAATCGGGACCCTGTATCTGAACCGGATCTGGCAGGAAACGGAAATCCGCGGTCAACCGGTCGAGGAATGCGCGACTGTCTTTTGCGCGCATGGAAAGTGACAGGATTGCTAGGACGTTGTCAGTGGTTGAGGGTGAGGGGTACTGAATCAGAGCACCGGTCGGGGATTCCGGTTCGCCCGTTTGGAACGGGTTGCATCCGCACATCGATCCCAGCACACCGACGACGCAACAACGCCGGGCAATGCCGAGAATTCGCTGGATTGTGGTGTTTCGCGCGTGGGATGCTGCTGTCATTGCCGGCGACCACTTTCAGAACGTGGGAAACCGAAATCCCGGGCCCACTCTGCGGCGCGTCAGGTTTGAGGCTTCTTCTACGGAAGATAGTTCGTCTGACGGGAGTCATAAACCCCTCTCGCAGCGTCCCGAACCCATCGGTTATGCCGGGGAATACCTCTTCAACCCACCGCCGCAGGGTGTCCGGGCACCAAACCGCGTTTCCCGGTCGCGAAGAAATCGGTGGATTCTTGGGAAAAGCATTATTCCGACGTCGGCCTCCCCACGTTCAGGCGAGGATTGTCGGGGGCTGATCGGAATGTGAGCGTTACGGCTATTGTTTCGCCGAAGGGGGAACGGCGTTTCCTCAATCCGGGGCTGAGGCGGACTCTCTATCGGCCAGAACGCGGTGCAGTCGGGAGTAGCGTTCGGCCAGTTCAGGAGGAATCAGAAAAACTTCGACCGGGCGAGCGTGAAGAATGCGTTGCGAAGTGGTGAACGGGTTTTCCGTATGGCTGCTAAGCCCGACGAAGAAGTCCATTTTTCGGCCGCGTACCGCGCCACCAACGTCATCTGCGAAGAACACTCCGTCGTGAACAGACCCATCGGGCAGAACAAGTCCCTCAACGGCGGGTATGTAAAGGACGGACCCAAGCCTGACCTGTCTCCGGTCCACGGCGACGGATCGGTACGGAATCAACGGAGTGGCCCGGCACGTCAGGCCGTACTGCGAACTGGTGACCCGGAAACGCGGTTCTCCGCCATGCCGACGGGAAAAAGTAACAACGCGGCCATCCAGCAATCTGCCGCTTCCCTCAACGCAGAGCCGGCGGTAGAACCTCGGTGAAACCCGTGCAAGCACTTCACCGTGAACTCCCCTGACCGCTCTAGATTTCGCGGTTGCCGAAAACACGCTGTCGCGTTCGTCTACGGTCTGGAAAAACGATGGGCTGAAGCGCCCCAGGGAGCGCACGTGTTTCTGAAGAACAATCCCGGTGGTTGCAGAACTGTCCGGAGGAGTTCCGGGGCCGGTGCATGCCGGATTGGCCCCCGACGTCTGTTCGGGAGCCCGTGCGGTCGAAATCAGCACGAAGGCAGAAACCACCCACGCGCAGAACCCGAACCGTCCGTCCAGCCGGCGTAGCGGGGACCTGAGCGATCTTCGGACAAAATCCCCCCGAAAAGACTCCCGCAGGGAGATAAGGCGTGTCAGCTTCGCATCTCCATTATGTGACCGATCCGTGCGCGCCGCGAGACAGGCCGGCGGTACCGAAAAAGTGCTGGTCGCCTGCGTGTCAACCCGATAGCTGTTGGCGCAGACTCTCCGGAATCTCGACGGTGTAAATCTGGCCTATCCCGGTGCGGTCCGAATTGAACACAACGCGCCGCCCGTCAGGCGTGAACATCGGGTGCGGGTGTGTCCACTGAGGATGCCCCTCTGACGCCTCCGCTTTGCACAGCGGCGCCCAGAGGCCGGTTTCCGTATTAATCAGGATCAACCCGATGTCCGGCCAGTTTGTGTCCGAGACCACCCATTTGCCGTCCTGTGACCCGGCCGCATGCCAGAAGTGTCCTCCCTTGGCAATCAACTGCGGCTCGTCCTCGCCCTCAGCAATCGAAACGATGGAGCCGAACGGGTCGTTAACGGTGGAAAGCAGGCGCCCTGTTTTTCCGAACCAGACGAAGTGGCCGGTGCTATGCCGAAGGTTCAATGTGCGCGGGTTTCCCCCATCACAATCGGTCACCCACATCGCGCGCCCTTTTTCGTCGGGAGGTGCGACGTAAAGGATGCGTCCGGCGTCGGACTGATCCACCTGTACGTGAACGAGGTATTCTGCAACTTTGAGAACCCGCGCTTCGCTTCCGTCTGTGGCGTATCGAACGAGCGCGGTACTTCCGTCCGTAAGAAACGCGGTCGATATGTACCATTTTCCATCGGCCGTAATGCTTCCGAGCAGAGTAGCGCCGATAACCACGTCCGGGATGCTGGCAACTTCATACGCAATGTTGCCAGTCGGGGAGTTCTCCATCGGAGCGGCAAGAAGAGTTCCTCCCTGCTGGCAATAGACCGTCTTTCCATCCGGCGAGATCACAAATCCTGCAAGACCTTCCCGATTCGTCACCGGACGGATTTCCGTTCCATCGAGGTTCACCCTCCACGCGTCAGGCGTGGAAAATCTTCCCGCTCGATTGTACGTCATGAAGACGAGTGTCTTCGAGTCTGGCGTTATGGAAGGGCAATGGTAGTAAAGGGTGTGGCTGAGGACGGGATAGGACGTCAGTTGAAGTATCCGAACGCCTGTAAGAGGGTCTGTTCGCGGAATCCGTTCCATGCTGTATGCGCTGGCGGCCTGGATTGCGCCACCCACGGAACGGTAGACGCCTATCAATCGCGAGTCGATTTCCATTGCTTTCCCTTTTCTGGGGTGTGCGGATGCGGCGAAGGGCGGAAAGAACAGGACGGAGAGCCCGTCCCATTTGCATCAGAACGAAACAGAATGAACGATTGATAGAATACGGATTTTTCTTTCTTCGTCAAAATTGGCGGAGAGGGGGAGAGATTGACGGGGGCCGCCACGAACCGATATTTCGGTGTACAACTCGGCACACCCGCGAATAATGCTTGAGCAACCGCGTGTGCCGCTGCAAAACACCGGTAGGCCCACAGTGTGATGTACAACAGATTCATCAACGGGAAGGGAGGCGTGCCATGGTGAACCTGAAGGTGATACTCCACCCGACCGATTTCAGCCCATTATCCGGAAACGCGCTTCGCTACGGAGTCGAATTCGCCAGGAGGTTCGGGGCCAGACTGATCGTGTTGCACGTTCTGGAGTATGCATATTCGGCGATTTCGCTCGCCGAAGAGGCCGTGGCAGACGCGGAGAATGAGTTGCAGAAGGTGCTCTCCCCGTCTCAGAAGGAGGGTCTGGACGTTGAGATGTTGCTTGTCCGCGGAAAGCCTTGCGAAGAAATCCTCCGCCTGGCGCGCGAACGGGAGGTCGACCTCATAGTCATGGGCACCCACAATCGGGGTACTCTTGAACATGCGTTGCTGGGAAGCACAACGGAGAAAGTCATCAGAAAAGCTCCCTGCCCGGTTTTGACAATCCGTCACCCGGAGCACGAGTTCATCCAACAGGGTACTTGAGGGGCAACACCATGCGCGTCGTTGTACTTGGGGCAACGGGGCTCCTGGGCTCAGGAATCACGAGGGTTCTTGCGTCGCGCGGACACACGGTTTGCGCGGTTGCGCGGGGCAACAGGCAAGTCGTGCTACCGGAGGGAGTGCAATTCACTCCCACCGACAGGCGCGATCGAGCCGCGATGGAACACCTCGTCAAATCCTTCCGACCGGATGCCGTCGTTGATTGCGTAGCATACACGCGAGAGGACGGGATCATTGACCGTGATGTGTTCGCGGGAAAAGTCGCGCACCTGATCATGGTGAGTACGGACTTCGTGTACAAGCCTTCCTTCCAGGTTCTTCCAATCACTGAAGACGCACCGGTTCGCGCTGGAACGGCGTACAGCGAGGGAAAGGTGGATTGCGAGGAGGTGCTCTTACACCCGCAAGAACTTCAGGTTACCGTGATACGCCCTCCTCACATAATGGGACCAGGTGGAAAACTCGGCAGCGGCTCGATTCAGGGCAGAGATTCTTCACTCATAGACCGTGTGCGGAAAGGTGTGCCCATCGTCCTAATTGACGCAGGCATCCACCTGCTCCAACCTCTTCACGTGGACGACGCGGGAGACGCGGTGAATGCGATCCTCTGCAACACTGCCTGTTTTGGGAAAGTCTACAACGTGTGTGGCCCGGTTGCGGACTTGACCCGGCGGTACTACGAAGTCATTGCGGAGACGCTCGGAGTTCCCCTCCAGACTCTGTCAATCGCCGGTGATATCTGGGTTGCCGCGCGACCTGACCAGGTCAGCTTCGTCCGGCACCGGGTGTACAGCCTGGAAAGGATACACACGGACACGGGTTGGTTCCCGGCGATTACTATGGAGACCTCCGTGCGTCGGACGGTGGCAGACATCCTTGCGCGTGGGGAAGACGTGCCGTACGTACCATCGCAGGCTGAAGAGCGGCTCCTTGCGGCGCTTTCAAGGCACTCGGCAGAGATCAGAGGGATACTCGCCTCGTTGGGATAGACGGATACCCGAGGCTTCGTACCGCGCCCTGAGAATGTGTCCAGACAACAGCGGTCGCTGAACTCAGATGGTGCACGCGTT
>Ga0116186_1004399_pt1 | contig 11477 bp, 5 predicted proteins | sample AD_JPNNA4_MetaG_FD_89806 | JGI IMG/M metagenome (GOLD analysis project Ga0116186, IMG submission 89806) | Active sludge microbial communities of municipal wastewater-treating anaerobic digesters from Japan - AD_JPNNA4_MetaG | ecosystem: Engineered > Bioreactor > Anaerobic > Digestate | place...
AAATAGTTACTGTAGCTCCCGAAATTAAAATGGTACGTTTGTCGAAATATCCTGCTACTCGGTTTACTATTACTACAGTTATAATTTGCGTAGCTGGTTGTAATACCGCAGTGTAAAACCCTAAATATCCGGCTAATTCTTTATGTGTAAGAAATTTTTCTTTAATCGAAAATGCTAAAGGATCTTTGTACGACCAATCTAACACGGTATGTATACCATCGGTACATACATGATACATTGAAATATATCCTAATAATGGAAGCATAAAAAATAATGCGACAAATATAAAGAATATAGACATCATTAATAAAATAAAAGGTTTTGATTTGAACGTCTCTATAAGTGATGGCCAAAATGGAACTTTTTCTTGTTTTTGAACTTCGGCATTTGGATGCTCTCTACAAAATAATGCAGGAACTATACCCGCAAATAATATAATTATACCTACTATTACACCAACATGGCGAGCTCCTACAACTTCGTCGCCTCCCCATACATCTTTCATTTGTGTAATTAAGTATAACGATCCTATTGCAATACCTATAACATAGGAAAATATAAGTTTATATGTTTGTAATTTTGTTCGTTCTGTATAGTCAGTTTCCATTTCCAATCCAAGTGCTGAAAATGGCATTTGCCATATAGCAAGCACTATGTAAAATATAGAAATTATACCAATAAAATATGCCGATTGTAAAAAATTTCCGGTAAGCATAATACCAAAAACTTCCATATCGCTAACTTGACGAGGTGTAAACCACACCGCAATAAATACTAACGAAAGTAAAATTGCTCCTACAAAAATCCATGGGCGACGACGACCGTATTTCGAACGAGTATTGTCACTTAAGTTTCCGAAATATGTATCGGAAAAACCTTCGATAAATTTTGATGCACTCATAGCAACCCCTATAAAAAAGGGCTGATACCCATACCAATTTGAAAAATGTTGTACACAAGCGATGGGATAACGTTCATTGACAGATTTTCTGCTAATCCGCCAAACGCCCATGAAAACTTTTGAAAACCTGTTGATGATGACTTTTGTTCCATTCAAGTAAAGAGTTTAAAAAGTAAATGAAAGTTTGAAACTAAAAATGTATTATCATTTTAATTCGGGCAAACATACAAAAAAACATTGATATAACAATCGTTCGTGTGTGTTTTTATGTTGATTAAGTCAACGATTTGATTTTTTGAGAGTATCTTATTGACAAGATTACTTATAGGTGCCAAGTCGTTCCATCATCGTTATAAATTTTCATTGAGAATTATAACGCCTCTTGTTTTTTGCTATACTACGTGTTTTGCAACTAATGGAATACGTCTGCCAAAACCAAATGCTTTTGATGAAACTCTGAGAATGGGAGGAAACTGAAAACGTTTGTACTCATTCGCATTTACTAATCGAATTGTTTTAATTACTGTTTGTTCATCAAATCCTTGGTCTATAATTTCGTGTAACGATAATTTTTTTTCAATATATTCAAATAATATTGCGTCAAGAGTGTCGTAATCGGGTAATGAATCGGAATCTTTTTGGTTGGGTCTAAGTTCTGCTGATGGTGGTTTTTGTATTGTGTTATGAGGAATAATTTCTTTGTCTTTGTTAATATATTCTGCCAATTTATAGACATCGGTTTTATATACATCGCCCAACATAGAAAGACTCCCGTTCATGTCCCCATACATAGTGCTGTAACCAACGGCGGCTTCGCTTTTGTTTGATGTGTTTAGTAATATATTGCCAAATTTATTGCTTACAGCCATTAGGAGCAACCCGCGTAGTCGAGCTTGAATATTTTCTTCGGCTAGAGAAAACGGACGGTTTCCAAATATGGGATTGAGGCTTTGAATAGCTGATTCATATAGTGTGTGAATAGGCACAATATTGTATTGTACGCCTAAATTGTTTGCTAATTCTAAAGCATCGTCTATCGAATGCGAACTTGAAAATTCTGAAGGTAATAATAATACGCGGATGTTTTCTGCTCCTATAGCTTTTGCTGCTAATGCTAATACAACTGCGGAGTCTATACCTCCCGATAGTCCTAATACTGCCGATTTAAAATTGTTTTTCTTAAAATAATCGCGAATACCTAATAGTAATGCATCGTGAATTTTTTGAATTTTATGGTATGATTCTGTTTTTATTGTAGTGGGCATATTGCATTGTTCACTATTAATTACGCAATAGTCTTCATTAAATTCTGACATTTCGTATACAACTTCACCCTTAGAATTTACAATTTTTGAGCAGCCGTCGAAAATAATTTCGGTGTTAGCACCTATTTGATTAACGTAAATTATTGGTACTTGATATTGTTTTGCGTTGTCTTGTAATACTTTTGTTCGCAAATAATCTTGATTGTAAGAAAATGGCGAAGCTGCAATATTTATAACAATATCGGGTTCTTGGCTGTGAAGTTTTTCTAAAGGTGAAATTTTATAAATTTTATCTTTTGCAAATGCTGTTTCAACAACTTGATTGTCCCATAAATCTTCGCAAATTGTAAGTGCTATTTTTGTGTTTTTATACTCTATAATTGAAAATTCGGTATTGGGTTCAAAGTACCTGTATTCGTCGAAAATATCATAGGTTGGTAGCAGTGTTTTATTTACGCATTGTTGTATGGAACCATTGTGTAAAAAAAGTGCTGAATTAAATAATTGTTTACCTTTTTCTCCTTCGTTTAATGTTGGACAACCTATGATTGCGGCAATGTTAGAACATTCTTGAGCAATTTGTTGAGCTGTATGTAAACATGTATCTATAAAATCTCGTTGTTCTAATAAATCGAGTGGGGGGTATCCACAAATACTTAATTCCGAGAATACAATTAAATCTGCATTGTCTTTTTTTGCTTTGTGTATTTGAGCAATAATTTTTTTAGCATTTTCTTCAAAATTTCCTATATGATAATTTAATTGTGATAGAGCAATTTTCATAGGTGTATGTATGAGATTCTAATTACTATATGGTAATATGTTATTTATTTGTATGTTTGTATATGTCCAATAATTCTTGAGCTGCCATAAAAGAACTCATATTTCCTTGAATTACTGCTTGTTCGTATTCAGATATTTTTTCAGAGATTACTGAATGTGCATAAAAATTTTGTTTCAAATAACTATGAATAGTTTCGTACATCCAAAACGATGCTTGACTATTTCGTTTATTTGTAAAAAATGAATTAGCTTGTGTCGTTTGGATATATGTTTGAATATGTTTCCATATCTTCTCAAGTCCTTGGTTCTCAATAGCTGAGCATACAAACACTTCGGGGTTCATACCGGATGGGTGTGTGGGGAATAAGTGTAATGCCGACGAGTATTCAATTTTAGCCATATTGGCTTTATCTTTATTTTCTCCATCGGATTTAGTAATAGCTATACTATCAGCCATTTCCATGATGCCTCGTTTTATTCCTTGCAATTGGTCTCCGGCACCGGCAAGCATAAGGAGTAAGAAAAAATCTACCATAGAATGAACGGCGGTTTCTGATTGTCCAACACCTACGGTTTCAACAAAAATAACATTGTATCCTGCAGCTTCGCATACTATTATAGTTTCGCGGGTTTTTCGAGCTACTCCACCTAATGATCCTGCCGAGGGCGAAGGGCGAATGTATGCATTGGGGTCGGTCGAAAGTTGTTCCATTCGTGTTTTATCTCCCAATATACTTCCTTTTGTTCGTTCGCTACTTGGGTCAATAGCTAACACTGCTAATTTATTGTTGTGCGATGTTATAATTTTTCCAAATGATTCTATAAAAGTACTTTTTCCTACACCGGGAACTCCGGTAATGCCTATGCGAATTGATTTGCCCGAATACGGCATACATGCATGTATTATTTGTTGAGCTAATTCTTGATGTTCGGGTAAACTGCTTTCTATAAGCGTTATAGCTTGGCTTAGAATTGTTATATTGCTTTGCAATATACCTTCGATATAATCCGAAAGTTGTAATTGCAATTTTTTTCGTTTATTTTGTTTAAACTTTAATATTGCGTCGTTGTTGGTTGTGGGAGGTTGTTCTACTCCTTTTTTTTCTTCCATATGACTGCAAAAAGTACCGTCTTGATGTTCCATGTTAATAGAAAATTAGTAATTGCGAAGGTACGGATTTTTTTTATGTAGCTATATATTTTGGGATGTATAAAAGGGGATACAGTGAAAAAAAAACCAACTAAAGCAGTTGGTTTTTTTTTCGAGTTTTTATTTACCTTCTTGTTCTAACAATAAAGTTTTTGTTGGTTGGTCGCATACCGAACTTGGTCCGAAATATTGAATTGGTCCCGGATAAATATAGTCGGTTTTAATAGCCCATTCATCGCGTTTTGATGCGAAAAATTTGAACGGTTTGCCATCTAATGTAACTAAAGCTTTTTGAATTACAGGTTTCATATGACCATGACGTTTTTCCATGTTCATCATCATAGTAACAGGTACTCCACCGGCTATCCATTCAGAAGCAGGAGCTTTACAATTACGTACCGATGCCATATATCCCGATTTTCCTTCGCCTATTAATACCGATGCGGTAAAACCTAATGAATAACAATAGTCTGCATCGAAATTTGAAGGAGCAGCACAGCGTCCTTCATATCCGAAGAAGTGATTTTGTCCGCTGAATTTACCTACATATTTTCCTTCTTTTTTCCAAGCTTTTAATTTTTCGGCAACCATATCTATCAACATTTTTTCGGTTTCTATTTTTGAAACTTGAACATTGCCGTGTGGGTCGCGGTCTGCCAACAATTGGAATTGAATATTTTGAGGTAATGTCGCAAAAATATCGGCAGAAGTTTTCGATAATTTAGCACTGATAAATTGGAATTTTTCGGCATCAGAACCAAGTGCATTAAATGCAGCTTCATGGTGAGCCATTGTATCATTTAATTCAGAAATTAATACTTTTAATGAAGGTATAAATTCTATTAAACCTTCGGGTATTAATGCTGTACCAAAGTTTTCGCCGTTAGCAGCACGTTTAGCCACTATAGTAGCTATGTATGTTACAACCTCGTCGAGTGTTTGTTTTTTTGCTTCAACTTCTTCTGAAATTATACAAATATTTGCTTGTGTTTGTAATGCACACTCCAAACCAATATGCGAAGCCGAACGACCCATTAATTTGATAAAGTGCCAGTATTTTTTAGCAGAATTTGCATCGCGTTGAATATTGCCGATTAATTCGCTGTATACTTTACATGCAGTGTCAAAACCAAATGAAGTTTCAATCATTTCATTTTTAAGGTCGCCATCGATAGTTTTAGGTGCTCCAATTACTTGAATTCCTGTATTTTTTGCAAGATAATATTCAGCAAGTACACATGCGTTTGTATTAGAGTCGTCACCACCAATAATCACTATAGCTTTTATTCCTAGTTTATTACAAATTTCAACACCTTTGTCATATTGAGCTGTTTCTTCGAGTTTTGTTCGTCCACTACCAATAATATCAAAACCACCGGTATTACGATATTCATCGATTATAGCTGCTGTTAGTTCTATATATTGATGATCAACAAAACCACCAGGACCACCTAAAAAACCGTATAATTTATTTGCAGGATTTAATTTTTTTAATCCATCAAAAATTCCGGAAATTACGTTATGTCCACCTGGAGCTTGTCCACCTGAAAGAATTACTCCAACATTCATGGTAGGATAGTCTTTTTTTGAACCTTCAGCAAATGTAATTAAAGGCATTCCATATGTATTAGGAAATAATGCTTTAATATCTGCTTGATCTGCAATAGATTGTGTTGCTGCACCGTCAACCAAGGTTACATAACCTTGCAATGATTTTGGCAATTTAGGAGCATACGATGCTCGTTCTTTTTGTAATGCACTTATAGCCATTTTGTATTGTTTTATTTAAATTATTGTATGTAAAAAATATCGATTGCGAAAATACGAATTTTTAGTTGGTACATATACGCAATTTTCTGAAAATTTACAAATATATGTAACTAACAAAAAAAATGAGGCGTAGAAAAACAGAGAAAGAATAATAATAATTTTGTTTTTAAATAAATGATTATCTGAAATTTAAATAAAAAAACATGAAGCCAATTTACCCCAAAGCTATTCTTATAATAATTACATTTTTTACATTTTCCACATTACTTTATAGCCAATCTGCAGTTGCTCCATTTGGTGATGGAACATCAGGAAATCCTTATCAGATTGCATCGTTAGATAATTTATATTGGATATCGCAAAATTCAAGTAGTTGGTCTTCATTTTTTGTTCAAACCAACGATATTAATGCATCTGCAACTAGTACTTATGACGACGGACAAGGATGGACTCCAATAGGAAATGATGTAACAAAATTTTCGGGATCGTATGATGGCGATAATTATATAATTACGAATTTATATATTGATAGACCTACAACAAATAATGTAGGATTGTTTGGACACATTACCAATGGTGCAAAAATTTTAAATGTAGGACTTATTGATGTAAATATACAAGGAGCTCGTGGAGCGGGTAGTTTGGTTGGGAGAGTTACCGGAAATGATGAAACTGTTATTCAATATTGTTTTGTAGATGGCGGAACTGTTGTTGGCGATGGTGCAACCGGTGGATTAGTAGGTTCTAATAATAGTTCTTCATTAGAAAGTGCTTTGAATTCTAATAATCCGGCGTTGAAACCTAAGATTTCAAGTTGTTTTGCAAAAGTTGATGTGAGTTGGTCGCAGAATTTTGCAAATTATAATAATTATGATGACGATGCAGACTGGACTAACAATGATAACTATGCCGATAAATTTGGTGGGTTAACAGGTTGCAATCAAAAAGGATTTATTGAAAATTCATTTTCAATGGGAAGAGTTACTGTAAATAATAATGAGACTATGGTTGCCCCAGATCCTATTAATGATAAAAAATATGAACGTATTGGAGGTATAGCTGGTTGTACATATTATAAAGGAGATATTGTGAATTCGTATTCTTCGACAATACTTGTAACAAGTAATGTAAATAGAGTAGGTGGTTTTGTCGGGTATAAAAATTCAGATGCTTCGGCTGGGTATATTTCTCAATCGTTTTGGGATACCGAGATATCTACACTTGCAAGTTCTGATGGTGGTGTAGGTAAAACAACTGCTGAGATGAAAACTGCTGCTACATATTCTGATCCTACGTGGGATATGGCAACAACTTGGGGAATATCAGCAGGAGTTAACGATGGGTATCCGTTTTTATATAACGATAATAGTTATTTATTACCTATCGAATTAATCTCGTTTGAAGGCAATAAAGTTTCGGATGAAACAATAGAATTGGTTTGGAAAACTGCATCGGAGCAGAATAATGAAGGGTTCGAAATTCAAAAAAGCTATAATGGAACCGATTTTCATACTATTGCATGGGTTGGTGGTAACGGAAATAGTATTACAGAACAACAGTATTCTTTTGTTGACTTCGAAACTTCACAAGATATTGTATACTATCGTTTACAGCAATTTGATAGTGATGGCGAAAGTTCATATTCTGAAATTATTTCTATACATACTTCTCTTATAAAGGAAGAAATACAATTTTTACAAAAACAAACAGTTTTGTCGAATGCAGAAATAGGTCAGACTTATACTATAGTAATAATAAAAGAAAGTGGTAAAACTATATATTCGCATTCATGTATTGCTCAGTCAGAAACCTTTTACTGTCCGTATATATTAGAACAAGGTTTGTATATCGTGAAAATTCAAAAAAATTCTATAGATTTAATCACAGAAACGATACTTATAGAGGCAAATTAAAATTTCAAAGTATCTATATATGCTTACGAGTACACCCAAAAAGCTTAAAAAAAAAGTATAAAATTCGAATTCCTTAGTTTCTCAAGAATCTATAGGTTATAATTCATTTGATACTACTTCCAAACTATATTTGAATCAAATTGAAGAGGAGAGAGGAGTTACAATAACAAAAAAAGCCTCGTATGATTGAGGCTTTTTGTGATCCGGGCGGGATTCGAACCCACGACCCACAGATTAGAAATCTGTTGCTCTATCCAGCTGAGCTACCAGACCTTGATAATTTTGCTGCAAATATAAAATTTTTATGCTATTATTACAATCTCTGTGAATTTTTTTATCCGTTATGTTCTGTTTTAGATCTCTATTTGCACATCGGTAAACGAAAACCCACGCATACATTCTTGTATTGACATACGTTTTTTTCCTTCCAATTGAATATCTGTTGGCTGTATAAATCCGTCTTTCACAGCTATTGATATGTTGGTTTGGTCGGTAAGTATAGTTCCTATAATATAGTCGTGTGAAGCAGGAGTAAAAAGAGCAAAATAAATCTTACATATAATTGTTTTATCTTGTTTTTTTAGTAAAGTCCATGCTGCAGGAAAAGGCGAGAATCCTCGAATGTGATTATAAATATTAGTTCCGCAAGTATTCCAGTTTATTTTGCATGTTTCTTTTTCAATTTTTGGTGCATGATGCAACACAACACAAGTTATACTTTCTTGAGGAGTTGATGTATGTGGATGTTTTTGAACATATTTAATGGTTTCAACAGATAATTCTGCAGCTAAATTCATAAGTCTTTCATATACTAATCCGGTTGTGTCGGTATGAGCTATATCTATAGTTTTTTGTAATATAATATTACCGGTATCAATGGTTTCGTTTATATAAAAACTTGTAACCCCTGTTTGTGTTTCTCCATTTACAACAGCCCAATGTATAGGTGCCGCACCACGGTATTGAGGCAATAACGATCCGTGAATGTTTATAGTTCCTAAAGGTGGTATTTCCCAAATAACTTTAGGTAACATTCTAAATGCAATAACAAGAATTATATCGGGTTGCAAAGTTCGAACTTGCGTAATAAATTCTTCGGATTTTAAATTTGTTGGTTGAAAAATAGATAGATTGTGTTGTAATGCACATGTTTTTACAGCCGACATACTTATTTGTTGTCCTCGTCCTGCTGGTTTATCGGGAGCTGTAACAACACCTACAATAGTATAATTCTGATTAATAAGATTTTGTAAGGGAGCAACAGCAAATTCGGGTGTTCCCATGTACAGAATTCTCATAAATTATTTTTGTTTTTTTAGTATACGTTTAAATTTAGCAATCAATCGGGTATCTTCAAATGCTTCGTCTTCGTAATATCCGTATCCGTATTTATTGTTTCGATAAGCTCCGTATCTGTATCCGTAACTATTTATCATATTAACGTCATTTATAAGAATACATAAATTTTTAATTTTTGATTCTACAGAAATGTCGTTTATAAACTTAATTGAATTTCTATTAGTATAGTTTTGTCGCATTATAAATACATTTAAATCGGAGTATTTCGAAATTGAAAGAGTATCGGCAACAAGACCTATAGGAGGGGTGTCAAATATAATGTAATCATACCCTGCTTGTTTTAATTCTGTAATAAATTCCGAGAATTTATCACTTTCAATTAATTCTAATGGGTTAGGAGGGATTGGTCCCGATAATATAACATTTAAATTTGGTACATCGGTAGTAATAGTTATATCTTGTAATGTATGAGTTCCAATTAAATAATTTGTAATTCCGGCAGTAAAATTAGTTTGTAACATTTGTTGCAATTTAGGTTTTCGTAGATCTAAACCAACTACTACAACTTTTTTATTATTCATAGATATTATAGCTGCAAGATTAAGTGCACAAAATGTTTTTCCTTCACCGCTTATAGTTGATGTAAATGTTATAATAGGCGTTTGTGATTGTTTATTTTTAATAAAAAAAGCAAGATTTGTACGTATTGCCCTAAATGTTTCTGCAATAGACGATTTTGGATGTAATTTTACCGGAATTACGTCAAGAGTTCTTCTATTGTGAGCTATTGATCCTATAATTGGAATTGATGTTTTTCTTTCAATTTCTTCTCGTTCTACAATCGTATCGTTCATGAAATCGCGAACAATTAACATCAACCCTGGTATAAATAATCCAAGAAATAACGCAATTAAATAATTTAATTTTCTGTTAGGTGATGTTTGTAATGTATTGTCAAGAAGTGCGTAATCAATAAATTTTAAATCCGGTAAATTTGCAGCTTTTGTTATACCTACTTCTGCTCGTTTTTGTAGTAAATAGTTGTAAATATTGTCGTTCAATTCAAATTTTCGTTGAATATTTATAAGTTCACGTTCTGTACTTGGCAGTTTTTTTATTTCAGCATCTACTTTTGCTATTTCTTTTTGTGTTTCCTTTGATTCAATATGTGCGGACTCTATCAAATTATTAACATTATCAATTAAAGCAGCAATCGTATTTTTAATTTTCATATTTATAATTTGCAAACTTGGATTATCTCCCGTTGCCGAATATTCTAATACCTGCCGTTCCGAATATAATTGACTCAATTGAGCAACTAATGTGTTTAATAATTGGTCTTGTACTCCAATTACCGAAGGTGTAATAATGTCTTTAAAATTATTTTTGTCGCGAATTGTTTTAAGTAAGTATTCGTAATATTTAATTTTAATTTCAATAAGTGATTTTTTTGCTTGAAGTTCTTCTAATTTTTTAAACATAGAAGAGCCTTCTTCACTTAAATTTACAATTTTGTTGCTCGAACGGAATGTTTCTAGGTTTTTTTCGGCATAGGTCAGTGAATCTACTACACTTGTTAGTTGGTCGTCAATAAATTCAATGGTTTTAATAGATGTTGCATTTTTCTCTCGTAAGTCGTTTTCTATAGCTTCTATAATAAGTGTATTTAAGTATTCCACAACTTTTTCGGGAACCGAACCTTTTGATGTTAATTGTAAAATAGTTCCTTTTTTAAAACTGGCTTCTACAGTTAAATTTTTTAAATATTTTTTTGTAAGTTCATTGTAATCATGTATTTGAAAGAAAAAATCTTGCGATACATGTTCTTCCGTATCAAAAATATCTGATTTTACAATTTTAAATATATAGTCAGCATTTTCGAATGTTTCGCCAAAAAATAATTGTACCGATACAGCATTAGAATCTCGAGGTATTTCAAGTTTTACTTCGTTTTCGCTTACTATAGTTATAAATATTTTTTCTTTGTATTTTTCAGTTTTAATAGAATCTAATATAACTCTAAACGGACAATCTTCAAAAATTTCAACATCATTTATTCTTCCTTTATCAAAATACGAAACTTGGTAATTTAATCGTTCCAATGTTTTGCGAGTAAGTGAATAGGATGTTAATATACCAATTTGATTTTCAATATTTTGTGTTTTACTTCCAAACGAGCCGAATTCTTTCATAATCGTACTCATTGCTCCCATAGCATCTTCTTTTTCGGTAAGATATACGGTGTTTTGTGATTCATATACCGAAGTAGAGTAGCGATTAATTAAAAATGCAATACTTACTGCTATAATGCCTGTAAAAATAAACCAACGCCAATTATCAAGAAATAATGTTAGATATTTCTTTATGTTTATATTTTCTTCTTCTTGATTTTGAAT
>Ga0116186_1004400_pt1 | contig 11475 bp, 9 predicted proteins | sample AD_JPNNA4_MetaG_FD_89806 | JGI IMG/M metagenome (GOLD analysis project Ga0116186, IMG submission 89806) | Active sludge microbial communities of municipal wastewater-treating anaerobic digesters from Japan - AD_JPNNA4_MetaG | ecosystem: Engineered > Bioreactor > Anaerobic > Digestate | place...
AAGTTAGCATATTTCTGCTAACTTTTTCGTATTCCCAAATGCCAAAGCCAAAGTCTAAATCATATAAAATATATCGCCATTTTCCATCACTTCCGTTTTCACGCCATGCCTTCATATTATTACCAGGCCAATCTTCATTAACGGCAAACATTTCTACTACATTATATTTAATGTAATTATCAATATCTAAATCTTGTTTTACTCGATCGTAATTGGCAGGAATAGACAAATCGTTTTGCTCTATGAAATCATATAAATCTCTAAAATTCTGAATATCACCATATACCGGCTCATTAATAATATTTAGTATTGCAAAAGTTTCTAATGGCAGATTGTGATTCCCTGCAATAAAATCTTTATTAATTTTTTCACGAAAATTTAAAATGCCCCAATATTCACCATTTAAATAAACCACGGCAGGTTGATATGCCTGATAATCAAGACCCATATTTCTACAGAGCGATTGAATAGTCCCATCACGCATCTGTGTATTACAAAAATCTCCCCCTGAATTACGAAGTATAAACGATTGAAAAGAATAGATTGGTTTATCTTTAAAAATCTGATATTCAATTGCCTCATCGCCGTATTTATCGCGAGCATAGAATTTAAGGGACTTTTGAGGATTTGCTCTACTCCAATTTCCTGCTATTTTTACTCCTAAATTATGTGAAAACGCAGTACTACCATCGGGGTTAAACACTTCTACATGACAAGGCCGCTCCCAATCTTGCCAAAAATTTGCTCCAAAATTTGGTTGCCAAGATTCTGCATTTGGACCTAATTCATAAATTCCTGTTTCCCAATCAAAAAAATCTTCGTGCTTAAAAGTAACAGACACTACAGGTAAGCGATGTGTACGTTGAAAAAATATATACGAATATGTAACAATTTCACTTGGAATATACCCTTGCTTATATGCTCTACATCGAATGTTCGTATTTGCAGCAACAGGAATTTCGCCCGTATATCTTTGAGAATCTTCTGTTGGAACACCTCCATTTGTTGTATAAAATATTGTAACATCTGCATCGGATGAAAATAAAGATATTCCTATCTTATGTTTATATACTCCAGATTGCATTGAAGCTAAAGGTTTTGAAAGCGTTTTAGCGACACTTGAAGAAATCGGATTTTCTTTACCTGCAGTAGGATTCGAAAAGTATACAACTTTTTTTATATCATTACGCGGACGACCAATTGAAACATCTTGGGGTAAATCTTCCATTGAAATACTATCTATAATAATATTACCTTGAAATAAGTATATGGTTTCGCTTTTCGCATTTACTTTGAACGGAGCACTATTATATGTTTGAGGTAATTGTATAAAAGATGAAATTCCGGCATTTCCTACATTTGGTTCAGAATATCCAACAGAAAAAATTGGAATTGCCGATAAATCCGAAGAGCCAATTTCAGAATTATGAACTTGAATACACAATACATTTTCGCCAGCTTGCAATAGTTCAGCAATATTCGATATTGGGAATGACTCTATTGGTTTATTTTGAAACCAGTTCGCTTCATGACCATATGCACCGACATCATACGATGGAGGATTTCCTGAAATAGATGCTCGTGCTACTTCAACACCATTAAGATACGCTACAAATCCATCGTCGTAATCCATGTGCAATATTGCTGTTGACACTGTAGAAATATCTGAAATTGTAAATGTTTTTCGTAAAAAAACGGAAATACAAGGATTAAGAATTGTTGCGTCATCATTGTCGGCATACCCAAATCCTGATGGTCCTTGTTGCCATGAATTATCATCAAAACCTAAATATTTCCATTGAGACGAGGGTTCATACGTTGGAACTATATATTTCCACACATCTCCTTTATCTATTAAAGTTTCCCATTCTGCTATGCCATCTTTAGGGTTTGTTGCTTCAATTAAATAGAATTTGCCAGGAGCTAATTGTATATTTGGCAATTGCCATGGAGTGCTTTTTGTTTCTCTATCGGCAATTGAAAATTGAGATAATTGTAGTGTTTGTGTCGATACATTTTTTAATTCTATCCAATCGGGAGTTTTGGCTGCAGTATTCATATAACCAACTGTATTATACCCAACCACCTCATTTATAACAAGATTTTGCGATACACAAACAATGTGTAAACAGCAAAGTACAATACCCGATACAATTTTATTCATGTTCATTACTATTAATTGTATTTATAGAACATATACAAAAAAACCTGATGTATCAGAAACTTTTTGCAATACTTAAAGAATATACCGAAGTATTTGTAGGTTTGCCAAATGATTGTTTAAATGTATAGGCAATACCTGCTTCGTACTTATTTTTCAAATTAAAATCGAGACCAGCTCCATACCGCATTTCGATTAGTGTAAATGATTGAGAACTAGCAACAGCATGAAATGTTTCAATACTTATTGAAGGTGATAAAAATGCTTTTTTTCGAGCATACGAAATTTTTAACCTGTTTCTATCTTCAAACGAAGGCAGTAAATCCGATGATTCATTTACATACATATCTCGCGACGCCTCAAATTTATTGCGGTATGCTACACGAACATCGCCAAATTTTTCGCGATACGAAACCGAAAACGCTCCGGTATGTGCGGCAAAAAAACCTTGTGGCTTATACTTTTCAGTGCATTTATAACTTACTCCTATTGAAAATGGTTTCGAAACTTTATACGAAAAACCAACTTCGCCCGATACTGATTTAAGATATGATCCTATTTCTTGAAATCGAGCTTCAACTACAGCATCTACCGAAACATCTTGATATACATCTACCGATGCTCCTAATTCTGTCCACAACTCGTTGGTATGAGATTGCGAAAATAGAGCATTGGCAACACTTATGCATAGCAAAAAAATAAATATGTATTTTAAATTAATCATTTTTTAATCATCTCCACCTTTAGAATTTTCGGCTAATTGGTTAATACCACTATCTTTTTCGAAATAATAAATTTGAATTTTAGCTGAATCACTCAAAAAATTAATATCACCAATTTCTATTCTATTTATTGCGAGTCCTGTACGTTTTTCTAAGTCAGCCTTAAGTTCTTCATATTTTTCGGGTTTTACCAAATCAATATTATCGTAGCGAATAATTTTATGCGATTCGTGACGAAGCAACCATAATTTTTCGAGAATAAATGTAATAAAATAAATTGCAAGATTGGTAAATAATAATTCTGCATAACTAACCTTTTTATTTGCTAAAGCATTAATTACCGAAATACCAATTACCAAAAATAAATACGTCATTTCTTTTATTGGCATTTGGCTGGTTCTATATCGAATAATTCCAAATATTGCAAATAAACCAAGTGCAAATCCTATTTGCATTTTTACACTACTTAACAGAAAGCATAATAAAAACACAATGGTAGAAATAAGAATATAGGTAAATAAATAATCTTTACGTTTTGTAATTCCATAATACAAAAAACGTACAATAAGCAATACAAAAATCATATTGAATGAGAAACGAATCAAGAGCTCGAAAAAATCGGCTTGATTAATAAGTGGAATACCGAAAAGTTTTTGTTCCATATGTAAATCTATTAAAGTGTAACTTTTAATTTTTCTAAAAATCGTAATTTTTTCTTAAGTCTATTTTTTTTAATGTCGTTATATATTGCCGCAGTACCTATAGTATACTTACTCATGCCACGCTGAAACACCCTATGTTTTCGCAATGTGCTTTGCATAGCCGAATTGTTCGACGATTTATCGCGTTTGAGTTCAATTATACAGATATGCGAAAAATCTACTCGTTCATTATTCTCGCAATTAGTAACCTGCAAATTTATATCTACCGTAGCACGTTCTCCGCGAACCAAGTCTACTAAGGTTAATCGAGTATACTCTACCAACGATTTATACCGTAATTGTTCCCCCGAAAAAGGTGAATGTTTCTGTATAAATTCATTGGCTTCTACAAGAGATTTTGATATTGGAAACTGCATTCGTTTTTTAAATGTTCTCCCTTTATTTGTTTTAAATTTTATTTCTAAATATTCTGCATTCGTTGATAAATATGTTCTATGACGAATTTTATACCTATTTAGTTTTCCATTTTGATGCGACAGATACATATCATCATCAAAAGTGTCAAAATATATAGTTTTATAATCTTGATACGGGTTATTTTGAATATGTAACACCGCATAACTTTGTTTAATATCTTGTAAAATTGCAGGTAATTTTGAAGCTTCAAACACGTATTTTGTATCGGTACGATTCAGCAATTTTACTGAATCCATTTCCTCTAACGAAATTGGTTTAAACGACGAAATTATGTCAACAACTTTTGAATCCATTCTTACTGATAATATTCGTACGAATACGTTTTCTTTTTAATTACTTTATTTTGACCATTTGTAGTGATTTTTTGAATTTTATCACCACGCGCATTATAGGTGTATACATGTTTTTCGATAATCTTGTTGTCAGGACCGTAAAAAGTTTCTGATTCTTTATTATTATTTTTATATGTATAAACAATAAGTGATTTTAATTTTCCTTCGCTGTTATAAAAATATTCTTTAGTAACATTACCGCTCGCATCATATTCTACCTTATTATCGATCACTTGACCAGGACTTCCTTTAACAAATGTTTCTTCATACTCGGTTTTTGATTTCATACCTGGCTGCTTTTTGGCAGTTTGACTGTACGATGCAGTTGTTATTACACATGCTATAATGCATGTAATATATACAATTCTCATATATTAGAAATTATTAATTTTAAGTGTGTCTAAAACTATTTTCTGATTTTTCTGTGAAATTGTAAAATTTACAACTACAGCTGAATCCTGAGGAATAAAGGCATCTTCGCTCAGTACATAAACAGAATAAGAGCCTTCTACAAGATTAGAAAATGTAAAAGTGCCATCATACGAAGTTCTAATTCGCTCAATTACCCGTGAACCATTTTTGAATTTTAAAAACACATCGGCATTTTGAGCCATATATACATCGGGTTTAGGGATTGTGGTGCCAGTATAAAATTCTACTTGTTGAACTACCCCTGATACTTTTGAAGTTCCATCGTCAAAATCAACATGCTTATATATAAGTATCGTATCTGCTTTGATATTATCTTTTCGTTTCGAAATACTAATTTGTTTTGATACGGGTAGCAATTCTGAAGAATTAAATATAAGAGTATCGTCTGAATACGCAAACACTGTATAATCACCCGGCACTAAATATTGAAACGAAAATTGACCTTGAGGTCCGGTTGTAATATCATCATCAATTTTTGTGTTGTCGCCGTACGAAATATACACATCTTCATCTATAGCAACAAAAGGGGTTCCCGACTTTTCGAGCAATTCATTAACATTCTGAATCATTACAACTCCTTCTATAGAAGCAATTCCTCCTTCGCCTTCTTGTTTATTACATGATAGTATTGCAAAAAATGCAATTACAAATATTCCATATTTTTTCATACTTTTTTAATTTTAGAAACAGCTACAAATATATGATTTGTTTTTTGTTTGATAACAATTTCATAACAATAAATAATTGCATAACCCTATAAAATATAATATAAAAATTGAAAAACAAGTACTAGTACGTACAAAATTTCAAATAGTTTTATTTGCTTAAAAAATCTTCGATTGTAATTTGCCAATATGCTTTGCAAAATAAACTATCATTACCTGCGGTATTGGTGTGGGCTATATATTTTTTTAGTTTCGAATCCCATATCTGATAATACGATTGGGTTGCCAAACCAAACCCGTCGTGATGAGCAAATAAAGCATATCCGCTATACGTTGAATCAAATATGTTTTTACTAAATTCAAAATCAGCACTTGAAATATTGAGCTGATTCAAAACGGTTGCCGGCACATCTATTTGACTACAAGTTTTATTTACAACCATCGGTTTTTTAATTGCTCCACCAATCCAGAGCATTGGAATATGATATCGTTCTATATCGGCATGTGTTTTTTTTCCTGGTTTTGTGTTTGCATGATCTGCTACTAATACAATCAACGTATTATCCCACCAGGGTTGCTGTTTGGCTTGACGAATAAAATCGCCTATACATGAATCGGCATAATGAGCAGCAGTAAATATAGGAGCAAGTTCGCCGTGTTCTTTAAATTTACTATTTGTAGGAACGGTAAATGGTTCGTGATGACTTAATGTCATAATAAATGCAAAAAAAGGTTCAGAACTCGATTGTATAGTTTCCAAACTTTTTTGAAATACAAATTCATCGTGAACACCCCATTTAAACGTTCGCAAGGAATTATCGAAATTTTGAATGTCGTATACCTGTTTAAATGCACCGGTAGTAATGAGAGCATTCATATTACAAAATTGTTTATTGCCCCCATACAAAAACATAGTATTATATCCACGTTCAAATAGGATTTTACTTATAGTAGGCAATTTCTCAACTTTATTACTAAAGCCCATTATAGGTTTTTGCGACTGTGCCGGATACCCACTAAGCATTGCTGTTACTCCTTTATCGGTTCGAGTTCCGGCTGCATACACGTTTGTAAATAAAATACCTTCATTACATAATGAATCAAATTGTGGAGTTATTCCTGTATACGTACCTAAGGTAGAAGTAATATCGGCTCCCACGCCCTCTAACATTATGAAAATAATATTTGGAGTAGTTTTAGAAATTACAAATTCCGATGTAGTTCCCCGTTCGTTGCTTATTTCATGATATATTTCATGAGCTTTCTCTGAACTCATAAACATATTTTCTTTTTGATTATGATTCGACTGCGTAGCCGACGATAAAAAATTCCAAACCACATTTACCGCAATATGATTAGCCTGTAATGTATTGGAAAAATAAACTGCTCCGGTATTCATGCCCGCCACATCTATACTTCCACGAGCAGGAATAAAGAACAATGCTCCACATACTATATATAGTAGTACATTATACCAACTAACTTTTGTAATTATTTGTAATTTTGTATGAATATATCGTAAATATACAAATACCCCTAATCCCGAAAATACTACCCAACCTATAATAAACAGTAAAATATCAATAGTATTGGTAGAAGCTAAAAATGAAAAAGTCTTATCAAAAAATTGAAATATTGAAACATCGATATGACTCATCCAACTATTATAAATCTCAAGATTTGCAATAGTTACAAGGCTAAAAATTACAATAAAAATGCTCAATACTGTTGCTACCATATACCTATACCATTTGACACCAACAAACAGTAAGGGAGATAACACGCAAACAAGCATAACACAATAACTTGCAAGAGAAATATCGTGCTTCAATCCATACCAAAATGCCGTAATAATATCCGAATTAGTTACTGAGTCAAATAATCCCCAGCCATAGAGAACAAAAACAATTCGGCCAACTACCGAAAATAGTATGACAAAGAGAAAAACAAATACAATATATGTAAATAACGACTTCAATTTAAAGTATAGATTTATATACATTCATTGTATTGTGAGCAAAAGCCGAAAACGAGAATTGTTGTGCATGCAAAATTCCCTTTTGAATTAAATCAGTACAAACATCTTGGTTGCGATATAAAGAAAGCATGGCTTCGGACAACTCCTCAATAGATTCTGGATTAACATACACCGCAGCATTACCTCCAACTTCGGGCAATGAAGAAGTTTTAGATGTAATAACAGGCGTACTAGACTTAAGTGCCTCTAATATTGGAATACCAAACCCCTCGTACTTAGAAGGATATACAAACATACGAGCCGATTGATACAAGGCTGGTAAATCTTCGCTATCTACATTCGATAATAGTATTACACGAGATTGCAAAGATTCTTGAATAATATACTCTTTTACTTTTTCTACATACTGTCTACCATTACCAACCAATACTAAAGGCATATCAACATCTTGTTTGATAGCATTATATGCTTGAACAAGGGTTAAAACATTTTTACGTTCGGTAAAAGCCCCCACATATAAAATAAACGATTGAGGTATTGAAAATTTGGAACAAACCTCTTTTTTAATACTATCGTCAACTTTGTGTTCAAATATAGCATCGCAGGTTTGATACACAACATGAATTTTATTTTCAGGGACACCAAACAATTCCACCACATCTTGCTTTGTAGCTTCGCTTGTAGCTATTAATGCATCGGCACGAGCACAGGCATGTTTCCATTTTATGTCATACACAGCTTTATCTATAAGAGGAAAATCATTGGGAAAAAACTTATAAATAACATCATGAATAGTAACAACAGATTTTATTCCTGTGGTTTCTATTTTAAACGGGAGTTCATGACTTAAGCCATGATACACATCAATATTTTGTTCGAGCAACGCATATAGCATAAATCGAGATCGCCAACCAATTTTCGAAAAAATGCGAGGTGTTACAACTTTAAATTGTTCGGTAAAATAAAAACTCTCGTTAGAATATGATATACTTGGAGTAAATAAAATATATTCATTCGAAGGGAATTCAGCATGAAGACTACGTACTAAACTTCGACTATAGTTACCTAATCCGGTACCATTATGAAACAATCGTTTTGCGTCGAATCCTATTCTATACATCTTTTATAAATTACGAGCTAAAATATCAACAATATGTATTGGTGTAATAGGTAATTTATTTTTTGATATATACCCTGCTATATTCATTAAACAAGATGCTTCGGTAGACGTTATATACGTAGCACCGGTTGACAATGCATGACGAACTTTTTGTTCTACCATAGCACTAGAAATTGCTGTGTGTTTTGCCGAAAAAGTACCTCCAAACCCACAACATGTTCTAGAATCGGGCAATTCTACCAATTCTATTCCTTGCACTTGTTCCAACAACAACCGAGGTTCATTCGTAAGTCCATATTCACGCAAAGCTGAGCATGATTCGTGAATTGTTACTTTTTCGTTGAATACCGCACCAAAATCGGTTTTTTTAAGAACATTAACTAAAAAATCTGTAATATCATACATTCTCGAAGCTAACTGTTGAGCTTGCTGTTTTTGTAAAGTATCTGAAAATAACGAAGCATACTGATTTTTAATAAATCCGGTACATGAGCCACCCGGACTCACTACAATAGAATCACCCGGAAAATCACGTAAAAACTTTGAAGCCAATTGTCTAGTTTCATCCATATATCCACTGTTGTATGATGGTTGTCCGCAACAAGTTTGAGTATCGTTGTAATACACGCTACAACCGGCGTGTTCCAATAATTTTATCATATTAAAACCAGTTTCGGGAAAAAACTGATCGATAAAACAAGGAATGAAAATGTGAACCTGCATAATTATAATTTTATCGACAAAAATACAGAAACAGTTTAATTATTTTTTAAAAAGAAATTTTAATTACACATAATTACATTAAAAATATGTAAATTTGATAGATAGAAATTCGACAAATAAATAAAAAACATGAAACAAACAAAAGTTGCTGTAGCAATGAGTGGAGGGATAGACAGTTCTATTACCGCATTGCTGCTGCAAGAACAAGGATATGATATAGTAGGAATTACCCTTCGGGTATGGGATTATTTATCAGAAGGTTGTCAAGAAAAAGAAACCGGCTGCTGTAGTATGGAAGCAATATTTGAAGCACAAGCATTTGCAAAAAAAATAGGCATTCCTCATTATATTGTTGATGTACGTAATTCATTTAAAGACATTGTGGTTTCTGACTTTATAGACGAGTACCTCAATGGACACACACCAAATCCTTGTGTTGTTTGTAATCCTGCAATAAAATGGGGCGAGGTTATTAAAAAAGCCGAAGAATTAGGTTGCGAATTTATTGCAACAGGGCATTATTCGCAAATTGCAGAATCTAATGGACGTTATTATTTTACTAAAGCTGCCGATACATCAAAAGACCAATCGTATGTCTTATGGAAATTACCACAAGAATATATTCGAAAAACGTTGTTGCCGCTTGGTACTTACAAAAAAACAGAAATAAAGCAATTGGCAGCAGAACGAGGATTTGAAACATTATCCAAAAAACGTGAAAGTCAAGAAATTTGTTTTATTCCCGACGATGATTATAGAAATTTTTTGAAAAAGCGTGTCCCAGAACTTGAGTCTAAAGTAGACGGAGGAGATTTTATTTCAACATCGGGCAACAAATTAGGAACACACAAAGGATATCCGTTTTACACTATAGGTCAACGAAAAGGCTTGAATATAGCACTAGGGAAACCCGCATACGTAGTTGCAATAAATAAAGACAAAAATCAAATTACCATAGGCAACAAAGAAGATTTATTGCAATCTCGCATGATTGTTTCGAAATTAAATTTTGTAAAATATGAATCGTTTGAAGAAAACAAAGAATACTTAGTAAAAATACGATATAATTCGACACCAAGTGTATGTAAAATTCGTACAATAGAAACAGACGTTGTAGAGGTGGAATTTGCAGAACCTGTTGGCGGAGTAACCCCCGGACAATCTGCGGTTTTTTACGAAGCCAATGATGTGGTTGCAGGAGGCATAATTCAGTAGCAAAAATACACATTTGCTTATTGTTATAAAATAGTTAATAAATTGTTTGTTAATAGATTATAAAAGTTCTATTTTTGCACAGATTTATCACATACGAGCATAACTAATAAAAATATAATGGGTATGAAAATACTACTAAACCTCCGAAAACTAATACTAACAAGCATTGTTGCCGGCTGCATCTCAATTACGGCTTACTCACAAAGCTCAGTAGGTATTAATACGACTAATCCGAGCCCAAATGCGGTTTTAGAATTAGTTTCTCCTAATAACAATCAAGGTTTAAAAATTCCTTCGCTTACGACAGCTCAACGAACCGATGCGGCATTTGTTACAAGCTTAACTGCTGCCGACAATGGTTTAATTGTATTTGATAGTGATGTAAACTCTTTTTTCTATTGGGATGGCAGTGATTGGACAAAAATTTCAAAAGGTGAAATTCCTACTCTTGAAGAAATTTTAGCTGTTTCAAATAGTGCCGCAAGCAAAAAGATTAGTGATTTGGCTAATCCTGAAAATGCACAAGATGCAGCTACTAAAAAGTATATTGATGATTCCTTAACTGTTATTAATCAAACACTTACTACTATAAACGACAGCATTACGAATTTTGACACAAAAATTACAAATCTTAAAACCGATGTTACCAATTTAGACAATCGTGTTACCAATACAGAAGGAGCAATTTCTTCATTGCAAACCGATGTAACAAATATTGATGCGCGTGTTACCACTACCGAAACTGCAGTTACTAATTTGCAGACTGACGTTACCAACCTTGACAATCGAGTTACTACAACTGAAAATAATATCACTACTCTGCAAACCGATGTTACTAATTTACAAACGGATGTTACAACCCTTCAAACTGACGTAACTAATATTGACAATAGACTTACTACAACCGAAACTAATGTTACTAACCTGCAAACAGATGTAACTAATCTACAGACCGATGTAACAAATATCGATGCACGGGTTACCACTA
>Ga0116186_1004401_pt1 | contig 11473 bp, 12 predicted proteins | sample AD_JPNNA4_MetaG_FD_89806 | JGI IMG/M metagenome (GOLD analysis project Ga0116186, IMG submission 89806) | Active sludge microbial communities of municipal wastewater-treating anaerobic digesters from Japan - AD_JPNNA4_MetaG | ecosystem: Engineered > Bioreactor > Anaerobic > Digestate | place...
CCTCTTGACGAAAATGGGTTTGATGTATTGCATATTGCCGAAGATAATTCTATGTATAAATTTGGAATAGGGAAAGAAAATTTTATTAAAATATTATCAGAACAATTTCCACACGAAGCCGAAGGTATCCGAAAATATACAAACTCAATATATGCAATTTGCGAACGCATCCCCTTGTTCAATCTTAAACCAAATCCTCCGGGAGTATGGTATTTAGATGCCGAGAGTTTATTGTCGGTGAGCGATTATATTGATACCTATGTAAGCGACGAACGTGTTCGTAAAGCATTAGCATGGAACAATAGTTTGTATAGTGGCGAACGTGATGCTCCGATATATGTACATGCACTTATTTCGAAATTCTATATCGAAGGTGTTTCGAGAATTGTAGGAGGAAGTCAAATAATTGCCGATAAAATGGTAGAACTTATCGAAGCTCATGGAGGAAAAGTATATACATCGACAGAAATTGTAAAATTTGATGTAGCCGATGGTATGGTGCAAAAAGTAATAGCTGCTGATGGAAGAGAATTTAGCGGCGATTATTATATTTCCGATGTGCATCCATCGTTTTTAATGGATTTGTTTGAGCCGGGTGTGTTCAAAAAAGCCTATCGACAACGCTTACAGAGTTTAGAAAATTCATATTCGGCGTTTATTATTTATGCAACGTTTAAACCGAAAAGTTTTCCGTTTATGAATCACAATTATTACTATTATAAAAATTATGATGGTATATGGGATGCTATAAACTATACAACAGAATCGTTTCCTCCGGGATTTATGCTAACAACACCGCCAAAGGAAAACCAAGACGAATTTGCCGAAAAATGTATGATTAGTTGTATGATGCGATATTCCGATGTGCAACAATGGGAAAATACTCGTATTGGCAAACGTGGAAACGATTATGAAGCATTTAAAAAACAAATTGAAGAAAAAATTATAGATTTAGCTTCCGAAGTATTTCCAAATATACGAGATTGTATAGACAAAACATTTACCGCAACACCGCTTACCATTCAAGACTATGTAAAATCAAAACATGGCGGCTTGTATGGCTACAAAAAAAATAGCGAAAACATTATAAAAGCGCAAATAATGTCGCGGACAAAAATTCAAAATTTATTTCTTACCGGACAAAATATTAATTTACATGGAATTATTGGTACTCCACTCAGTGCAATAGTTACCGCAGGAGAATTGGTAGGAATTGAACATATATTAGAAAAAATAAATACACACACAAAATAGTTATAGTATGATATTTAAATTAATTTATCCAAAATGGGCAAAACTTGAAGGACAAACAACCTTTACTTTGCCACCTCACGGACCGGTTGTTATGGCTGCTTCGTTGCCCGATTACGTTACCGTTTCGTTTACTGACGAAAATGTAGAAGATATTAATTTTGACGATCCATGTGATTTTGTAGGAATATCAATGATGTTGACAGTGCAAGCAAAACGTGGATGGGCTATAGCCGATGAATATAGAAAACGTGGAAAAAAAGTAATTTTTGGAGGTATTTGCACCATGTTGCATGCCGAAGAAACTATGGAACATGCCGATTCTGTATTTCTTGGCGAAAGCGAAGGTCGTATGGAAGAGGTCTTTTCTGATTTTCTCAAAGGACAGTTGAAACCATTATATAACTATTTGAACGAACAACCACCAATTGAACTGGTTGGCCCGGCACGACGCGATATTCTTAAACGTGAATTGTATAACCACAAAGGGGTGCAAATGGTTGATTTATTCCATGCTTCGCGTGGTTGCCGATTTAGTTGTTATCCATGTGCTGTTTCGTATTTAGGTGGTCGTTGTTTCCGTCCACGTCCTATCGATAAAGTAGTGGAAGAACTCGAAGGTATAGAAAACAACCGATTGTTTATTGTAGACAACTCTTTAGCTCAAAACAAAGAATGGGAAATGGAATTGTTTAAAGCAATGATTCCACTTAAGAAAAAGTGGATAAGCCATACGATTGAAGACGATCCAAAAGTGCTTGATTTAGCGGCACAAGCCGGAGCTTGGTATGTATATCAAGCGGTATTCGATACCTCTGATTATATCAAAGAACGAATCAAACGCTACCATGACTATGGTATTGGTGTAGAAGGTACAATTTTGTTGGGCTTAGATAATCAATCAGAAGATGATATCAAACGTTTGATTGACTTCTTGCTCGAAATTGACTTAGATTTAGCAGAATTTACAGTACTTACCCCATTCCCGCATACTAAAGTGTATGACGACATGATTCGTCAAAATAGAATTTTTGACAAAGATTGGAATAATTTTAATGCAGGTAAGGTAGTATATCAACCTGCTCAAATGAGTCCGGAACGTTTGCAAGAATTGTATAATTATGCATGGGATACATTCTACAAAGACGAAACGCAAGAAGCAAAAATGTTCCGTTTATTCTCAAAAGTGGTGCTTCGCGAAATGGAAGACAACACCTATCGCCCACGTAATAGAGGATTGGTAAACAAATCGTTTGGTAAAGATGTAGTTAGAAATATGAAATAATGTATTGACGTATGAAAGCATCACAAGAACATATTCAACAATTGTTTGATTTTAAAGGAAGATTAGGATTAGCTTCAAAATGTGGATTATATATCAAGCAAAAAGGTGAAATTTCTATTGTAATTGTAACTGAATTGTATCAAGACAATCCCGGTTCTTCAATTACATCGGTAACCGCATCACTCGCTATGCAAATAGCTCAGGCGTTTGATATTTCAATTGAAAATATGGTGTATATCGAAAGTAGTCCCGATATGAAATCAAAACTTTCGTTCTACGAGGAAGAGTATTATTTAGTAAATTTTGAATATACAGATAATAGCCTTCAAAATCCATCGTGGAAGAAATTGTCGAAAGATGAATTTAAAGCAATAATTGATTAAATATTCGATATGAAGAAAATTCTAATTTCAGGGTTTATTTTGTGTATTGCACTGCAAGTTTTTGCAGGTAATACACGCACATATTCTGTTATTAAAATTTGGCAAGGTATATATACCATTTGTTATAAAAATGAACATTCTCAATTATTAGTTTTTACTCCCGATAGTTCAAAAAATAATAATGCTGCCGTAATTATTTGTCCGGGAGGTAGCTATGGGCATTTGGGCGTAAAACATGAAGGAATAGAAGTTGCTCAATGGCTTACTAAACTTGGCTTTACAGCATTTGTCCTAAAGTATCGTGTTGGAATGCAAGGGTATCATCACCCGGCTATGATTCAGGATTTGCAACGTTCAATTCAAATTGTACGTGAACGAGCAACTAGCTGGGGAATACAACATAATAAGGTTGGTGTTATGGGTTTTTCTGCCGGTGGACATTTGGTTGGAGTTGCCGGAATTCATTACGATTATAATTTCTTGGCATATCAAGGCTTACACCCTACAGTTTCTCTACGTCCCGATTTTGTAGTAATGGTGTATCCTGTAGTGAGTATGCGCGATAGTATTGCACATAAAAAATCGAAACGAAATCTATTAGGTCGAAATTATTCTGAAGATTTAATACATAAAATGTCGCTCGAAGAGAATGTTCATGCTCATGTGCCTCCCATTTTTATAGTACATGCCGTAGGCGATAAAGTTGTAGATTACAGAAATAGTGTATACTTATACAGAGAATTGCAACGGGCATCGATACCCCATATTCAGTATATTCAATTTGAATGTGAAGGACACGGCTTTGGTATTAGCGAAAAACGAAATGCTGTGGCGTGGAAGTGGATTTTTGATTGTGAACAGTGGATGAAAAGTATTGGTTTAGAAATACGAACAAATGTGTTGAGTAGTTTGCCAATTCAGCAGTTAGATAATAAATAAACAACAATTCTATGAAGCATTTTTTACCAGACATAGAAACAAAATCAGCAGCTGAAATTAAAAAATTTCAGGAAACAAAAATGCAACAAGCATTGGCGTATGTCAATGCCAATTCGCAATTTTACAAACAAATGTTTAAAACGCATGGTATTGGAGTTTCGAATATCAAAACCATTGAAGATTTACAACAATTACCTTGCACAACAAAATATGATTTGCAACAATATAATGCAGATTTTTTATGTGTTCCTCGTGAGCAGATAGTTGACTATATCACTACATCTGGGACTTTGGGCGACCCTGTTACATTTGCTATGAGCGACAAGGATTTGGATCGTTTGGCATATAACGAAGCATTATCGTTTGCTTGTGCAGGCGGTAAACAAGGCGATATATTCCAACTTATGACAACTATAGATAAACGATTTATGGCAGGTTTGGCATATTTTCTTGGTATCAGAAAATTAGGTGCCTCTATTATTCGTGTTGGTAACGGAATTCCCGAATTACAATGGGATACAATACAACGCATATCACCAAATGCCATAATTTGTGTGCCTTCGTTTATTCTAAAGATAATAAAATATGCCGAAGAAAATGGTATTGATTATCGGAATTCGAGCATCAAAAAAGCAATTTGTATAGGCGAAAATATTAAAGAAACCGATTTTTCGCTCAATTTGTTGGGGCAAACTATTAAGAAAAAATGGGATATAGAATTGTATTCTACCTATGCTTCAACCGAAATGGCTACTACCTTTACCGAATGTGGCTGTGGGCAAGGCGGGCATCATCATCCGGAACTAATAATTACCGAATTGCTCGACGAACAAGGAAATCCGGTAGCCGAGGGTGAAGCCGGTGAATTAACCGTTACTACTCTTGGTGTAGAAGCTATGCCTTTGGTGCGATTTAAAACAGGCGATATTGCAAAATTCTATACCGAACCTTGTGCGTGTGGACGAACAACACAACGTATAAGTCCCATAATTGGCAGACGAAATCAAATGATAAAATACAAAGGAACTACACTGTATCCTGCGGCAATATTTGATGTGCTCGATAATGTAGAATGTATCGAAAACTATGTGGTTGAGGTTAATTCCGATGAATTGGGCAATGATACAATTGTTGTAAATATTGGCTGCAAAGCAATACCGGTGAGCGAAAAGGATTTTGAAAAAGAATTAAAAGATAGATTCCGTGCAAAATTGCGCGTTGCTCCCGAAGTCTTTTTTTCAGACATTTCACACATACAAAAAATACACGCACTTGATGTGCAGCGAAAACCCACTAAATTTATAGATAAACGTAAACAGTAATACCTATGTCAGACCAACGATTCGACGATATTCGTCCGTACCACGACGATGAAATTCACGCAGCAATGTGCAGAATAGCCGACAATCCATTATTGCAGGCAGTTGCGGATTTTTTGTATCCCGGTTCAGACATTAAAGATTTGCAAACGTTGTTTCGTAGTATTCATACATCGCATGATTTTCAGATAAAAGTTATGCATTTTGCGATTAACGAAATTACCCGTAAAACTTCGTCAGGAGTAAGCAGTAATGGTGTTACCAAATTAGATAAACAAACCAGCTATTTATTTATTTCCAACCATCGCGATATTTTACTTGATTCGGCAATTTATCAAGTTATTTTGCACGAAAATGGGTACAAAACATCTGAAATTACCTTTGGTAGCAATCTTATGCAACCCGATTTTGTGGTAGATATAGGCAAATCAAATAAAATGTTTAAGGTAGAACGTGGACTTACCCCACGCGAATTCTATACGCACTCCAAACATTTGAGCGACTATATACGCTATACAATTCAGCATAAAGACGAATCGATATGGATAGCGCAACGCAATGGAAGAACTAAAGATGGTAACGACCAAACCGATCAAGGAATTCTAAAAATGTTTTCTATGAGCGGAGACTCTGATTTAATCCAAAATTTTGCAGAATTACATATCTGTCCTCTTTCGATATCGTATGAATATGAGCCTTGTATAGTGCAAAAAGTGAGAGAATTGTATATATCAAAGACACGCAAATACGAAAAAGCTCCAGGCGAAGATTTGCAAAGTATTTTGTTTGGAATTACGCAACCAAAAGGTCGAATTCATATAGAAGTAACCAAACCAATAGAATTAGAAGAATTACAAACAATAGCACACGAATCGAAAACAGAAATATATAATGCTTTGTTGGAGATAATAGACCAAAGAATACATAAAAATTATAAATTATTCCCCAATAATTATATAGCATACGATATTGCACAAGCTACAACTACCTATGCAAATCACTATACACAACAACAAAAGGATGCATTTGTTCAAACCATGAAATCGCAGTTGTCGTCAATTGAGGGAATCCAACAAGAATTAGAAGAATTATATGTTGGGATTTATGCTAATCCGGTTGTGAATTATTATAAATAAAACATTAATTCAAATTATTCCCCTGAAACGCATATACAGGAATCTGTGCCAACGCATCGGCAAATCCGTCGACAAAGGTTAGTAATTTACCTTTAGCGAACATTTTAGCCATCATAGGAATTTCGGCATGTAATGTTATTCGTATGCGAGTATCGTAGGGAGCTACTTGTTTTAACTGTATCCAAATACAAAATTCTTTGCTTTGTTCCGAACCTAATTTTATAAGTTTATATGGTTCTTCTTCAATAATTTGCAACGAAACTTGTATGCTTTGCATTACTTGTATAGTAACCGAATGTTCCGAAAATTGAGCTTTATCTCTATGTTCTTCGGGAACCATGGTAGCAAAATTTCTGAAATCTGAAACAAAGGCATATAACTGCGAATCCATGCAATTGTTTTTGGTAATTTTGCTTACTATTTCGAGTGGTTTTGCCATTGTTATTGTTTAAAATTCAGCACTTTTTGGATATCGTGGAAATGGAATCACATCGCGAATATTTCCCATACCGGTAACAAACAACATCAAACGTTCGAATCCTAATCCAAATCCGGCATGCGGCACAGCACCATATTTACGCGAATCGAGATACCAATATAAATCTTCGGTAGGAATATTCATTTCTACCATACGATTGTATAGCTTATCATAATCAGCTTCGCGTTCGCTTCCACCAATGATTTCGCCTATTTGCGGAAACAATACATCCATGGCGGCTACTGTTTTGCCATCAGGGTTTTGTTTCATATAAAAGGCTTTGATTTCTTTGGGATATCCGGTAAGAATTACAGGTTTTTTGAAATGTTTTTCTACCAAATATCGCTCGTGTTCACTTTGTAAATCGGTACCAAACCCTTTCACTTCGTATTTAAATTGACCTTTTTTGTTCGGTTTCGATTCTTTCAATATTTCAATTGCTTCGGTATAGGTAAGTCTTTGAAAATCATTAGCCAATACAAATTCCAACTTCTCTATAAGCGGCATTGAACGATCTTGTTCCGGTTTTGATTTTTCTTCTTGTGAAAGACGGTCTTGCAAAAATTCTAAATCTTCGCGACAATGTTTCAACGCATAGGAAATCAAGTATTTCAAAAACTCTTCAGCCAAATCCATATCGTCGTGTATATCGGCAAATGCTACTTCGGGTTCAATCATCCAAAATTCTGCTAAGTGACGAGATGTATTTGAATTTTCGGCTCTAAAGGTTGGACCAAACGTATATACTTTTGACATAGCCATGCATGCCATCTCAACTTCTAATTGTCCCGATACGGTTAAATTTGTTTGTTTTCCAAAAAAATCTTCAGTAAAGTCAATATTTCCCTCTTTGGTAAGCGGTGGTTTTTTTAAATCGAGTGTAGTAACTTGAAACATTTCGCCGGCACCTTCGCAATCGGAACCGGTAATGATAGGTGTGTGAATATTGTAGAATCCACGTTCGTTAAAAAAAGTATGAATTGCATAAATCATTTGATGACGAATGCGAGTAATTGCACCAAACGTATTGCTGCGAAACCGTAAATGTCCTATTTCGCGAAGAAATTCTAATGAATGCTTCTTTGGTTGCAACGGATATTCATCAGCATTTGCAGTCCCCAGCACTTCTACTATAGATGCCAATATTTCAATAGACTGCCCTTTACCTTCAGATTTTGCTATGATTCCTGTAATAGAAAGCGATGAACCAACGGTAACTTTTTTGAGCAATTGTGCATCAAATTTTTCGATATCCACTACAATTTGTAGATTTTGAAGAGAAGAACCATCGTTGAGAGCTACAAACATCACAAAATTGTTGCCTCGGTAATTACGTACCCATCCTTTTACTACGACTTCTGCACCTATTTCTTCTTGAGATAGTATGGCTTTAATTTCTGTTCTACGCATATATATTTAAGTTCTTATGTTTTTCGACAAAATTACACGATTTGTAATTGTACGCAAAAAAAGAGTACAATTTATCCTCTATCAAAGAAAATATTTTTGTTGCTTGCTTTTAACGGAATAGCATACACTATAGCAACCGATTTAGGAAACACATCGAGTTCGCACACTGCTTGCCCTACGGTATACATAATTCGATTGTCGATTCTGTTATCCATTGCCACACTTACAGCCGACCCCAATGCTATACCCAAATCGCCGGTATTGAACACACATGGAATTGCAGCATGTTTATTTTTTTCGGCACAATTTGCAAATCCGCACATGCCACATTTTTTCAGGTTAAGCGACTGTATGGTAGTTCCCAACAACACGAGAGCATCACATTGTTTGATATTTTGTGCATCGCGATTGAATGTCGGCACATCATAGATTTGCGCCATTTCCTCCATTTTTGCTGCAATTGGCATGATATCGCTCCCGGTAATAATAGCAGTATGAATGTTGCTAATTCCTTTCGCTTTTGGTGCAGTAACCGCTGCTGCCACCATGCGTTTAGCTACGTTGAGTGCCGCATCATTCAGGGCTTGTTCTTCGTCAATATGTGCCATACTAGTATATTAGGTATATTTACTCTGCATGATTTGTCATAGAGGTTTCTTTTTTAAGCGACCCGTCTTTATTATAAAATTTCCATGTGCCAACTGCGGTGCCATGAGAATATTCTGCTTCGTAATCTTTTTTACCATTGTCATACCACTGAACAAATGCACCATGTAATACATCGTTTTCGTAGTGAGCTTCGTACATTTTTTCGCCGTTCATATACCACATGGTGCATATTCCATGTTTTTTTCCGTCTTTTAGTTGTAATTCTTCTTGACGTTCGCCATTAAAATAATAGCGTATAGTTTTTACTACTTGCTTAGAACTATCGCCCGATACAGTATATTCAACCAATGCGGGGGTATTATTTGGATGCGAATACACAATTCGTTCTTCTAAAGATTCTCCACATGACGTAAAAAGGATTAATACGCTAAAAATAAGGTAGATACAATTTTTCATATAGTACAAATTATAAAATATTTGTACAAATGTATAATTAATTTTAAAAAGTATTTGTCATTTATATAAAGTTTTATACATTTGCAGTCCATTTTTTGGAGGATATAATAATAAATAACGATGTACGCAATAGTAGAAATAGCAGGACAGCAATTTAAAGTTGCTAAAGACGACAAAATATTTGTTAATCGTCTTAAAACCACCGAAGGTGAGTCATTTAATATTGATTCGGTATATTTGGTAGATAATGATAAAAGTGTAAGTGTAGGTACTCCGATTGTAAAAGGAGCAAAAGTAACTGCAAAAGTACTTTCACACCTTAAAGGTGATAAAGTTATCATTTTCAAGAAAAATCGTAGAAAAGGATATAGAGTAAAAAATGGTTACAGACCAAGTTTAACTCAAATTCAGATAGAAGAAATTAAAGCATAATTAAAACTTAGGAACCATGGCACACAAAAAAGGGGTTGGTAGTTCAAAAAACGGTAGAGATTCGGAAAGTAAACGATTAGGCGTTAAACTTTTTGGCGGACAAACTGCAAAAGCAGGTAATATTCTTGTGAGACAACGTGGAACTGTTCACATTGCAGGCGACAATGTAGGTATGGGTAAAGATCATACATTATTTGCTCTTGCCGATGGTGTAGTTGCATTTAAGAAAAAAGCAAACAATAAATCCTATGTTTCTGTAGTACCTGCAGAGGCATAATTATCAGTATTTATTTATAATATTTACTCCTGATTATATATCCTCATGCGGATACTATATTCAGGAGTTTTTTTGTTTATATCATTGTAGTTTACTTAAAATTGTATTCATATGTTAACCCTTCAGATAATTAGAGAACAAACCGATATGGTACTTGAGCGCTTGGCTGTTAAATATTGTAATGCCAACGAAACAATCGCTTCAATTCTATCACTCGACGATTCTCGTAAATCTATTCAGCAGGATTTAAATGCAAAACAAGCAGAAATTAATGCACTTTCAAAAGAAATTGGGCAATTGTTTCAAGCAAAAAAAGTAGACGAGGCTAACAAAGCAAAAGAACAAACTGCTGACATCAAAGAAGCAATAAAAGTGCTTGAGCAACAAATGGAAGCGGTAAGCAAAGAGTTACAAGATGCAATAATTACACTTCCTAATTTGCCTCACATAAGTGTACCACAGGGAAAATCTGCCGAAGATAATGTGGTAGTAAAAACAGGTGGCAGCATACCCGACACCAACGGTTTAGTGCCTCACTGGGAACTTACCGAGCGATACAATTTAATAGATTTTGAATTAGGCAATAAACTTACCGGTGCCGGATTTCCGGTGTATATAGGTAAAGGTGCTCGGTTACAACGGGCATTAATCTCATTTTTTCTCGACCGTGCCATACAAGCAGGCTATGTAGAATATATGCCTCCTATCGTAGTAAATGAAGATTCGGGATTTGGCACAGGACAGTTACCCGACAAAGAGGGGCAAATGTATTATGTAAACGAAGATAATTTGTATTTGATACCAACAGCCGAAGTTCCGGTAACCAACATATTTAGAGATACTATAGTAAAATCGAGTGATTTCCCAATAAAATGTACTGCCTATACCCCATGTTTTCGTCGCGAAGCTGGTTCGTACGGTAAAGATGTACGTGGACTTAACCGCTTGCATCAGTTCGACAAAGTAGAGATAGTTCGCATAGAACACCCAAATAACTCGTATGCTGCATTAGAAGAAATGGTAGCACACGTAGAATCGCTTGTAATCGATTTAGAATTGCCATACCGCATTCTAAAACTGTGCGGTGGCGATATGAGCTTTACCTCTGCCCTTACATTCGATTTCGAGGTATATTCTGCCGGACAACAACGCTGGCTCGAAGTGAGCTCGGTGTCAAATTTTGAGTCGTTCCAAGCCAACCGATTGAAACTCCGCTATAAAGATGCTGAAAGTGGCAAAACTGTATTGGCACATACACTCAACGGAAGTGCGTTGGCATTGCCCCGCATAGTAGCAGCATTGCTCGAAAACAATCAAACTCCTACCGGTATACAAATACCTAAAGTATTGGTTCCGTATATGGGGTGTGATGTGATATAGGGGGGGATTTATAAGATAATGTATAATTGCTAGCACTTTAAAATAAGAGGGATAATCGTGTTCTAAGATTTTATACTTTTTTTACATTTCTTGCATATATACAATGATTATAATCATC
>Ga0116186_1004405_pt1 | contig 11469 bp, 9 predicted proteins | sample AD_JPNNA4_MetaG_FD_89806 | JGI IMG/M metagenome (GOLD analysis project Ga0116186, IMG submission 89806) | Active sludge microbial communities of municipal wastewater-treating anaerobic digesters from Japan - AD_JPNNA4_MetaG | ecosystem: Engineered > Bioreactor > Anaerobic > Digestate | place...
ATGTCGTTGTATCCCAAAGATTTTAATTCACTTTGAATAAATGGCCGGGAATATTTCTTGTCAATAAATGTACGTGGATCCATACTACATTCGTGATAGTCATAGTCGACAACAAATATTGTGTCATGATTTGAATTTTCAAGAAATGATTTGTGTTTTAAAATATACTTGACAACATCTTTGTCATATTTTGCGCTGAATTTATCATAAGATCCAAACCCGATAAAAAAATGTATGAATAAAATTACAGGGATTAAAATCGTTGGCAATACAGCAACTCCAATTATGGTTCCGTATTTAATTGATTTTTTCATCTTTTAATAAATTTCCAGTAATGAACTATTATAGCAAGTCATTACCAGCAATAGTTTTTATGTGTTTTTTCTAATCTACTTGTCACGATATAAGCTATTATTGTCAAAACTGTTATTGCCGAAAGAAAAATAAATTGCCATAAAAAAGGTGTCAGGGTTGATTCCTTAACAAGAGATTTCAAGTAGACTGACAAAAAATAAATGCCAGGAATAATAACAAAATAGAAGCCTGAAATTAACAAAATAAGTTTGTTCTTTCTGTTAAGAATTCCCAGAAACATGCCGAGATAGAATAATATAAAAACAAATATTGGAAAACTGATCATGCTAACACGCTCGATTTGAAATTTTAAAATTTGTTTACTATTATATTGATTTATCAGGAAAAGATTATTATCATTTTGTTTCGATGTAATTCTTTTCAAGGAATCAATTACATGGTCAAGCTGGTAATAATTACTTGTCATTGATGAACCGCTAAATAAGCTCAAATCTGAACGCATTAATGGTTTATCCGGAAATTTTTCTCTAATATCAAAAAGCAATGACATCATATGTAAATTATTAATAGGGGCAATAAATGCAATCCAGGCGAAACTAATGATTGCAATTGACACTGAAAATATTATGCTTGTTCTTATTTTTATTATTTGTGCCTGTCTGCATATTTGTCTATAATAGAGAGTCGTTCCTACTAAAATACCAGGGGGTAATGAAAGAGTCACAGAACTCAGAAGAAAGAGTAGCGTGATTTTTATAAAAACAAATGTGTCAAGATTCTTGGTGAAAATGTCTTCTTTGTATTTAAATAGAATTTGAGCAGTACACAGTGCAAGTAATATACAGAATGTTACAGTGAACCCTATTATTCCGAATTTGAATTTTTGTCTTTTAATTTTTTGCTCTGTTGTCATATTAACTATTGCTGGCATTGTTCAGGGGTTTTGTAACGTTCGGTACTTGAACCTTCCCGCTGTTTCAATCCGTTCATAAAATTAATTAATTTCCCATTCGTTTCAAGTTTTTTCCTGCAACCCGCTTGATGCAAAACCCTTGCAGTGCCTTGCATGAGCAATGCGTACACCTTTTTCGAAGCTCTATTCGGATTTCAAAAATACATGGTTATTTTATAAAATCAAAGTAACAGGAGTGTGATTTTCCCAGAGTATTCGTAGAAAATAAACCTGCAAGAGGCAGGGTTGAATCTGGCGAAGCGGAAAGTTTTTAGACTACCGTTTTATGTGTTAGTGTTTGGTGCTACTTTTCGTTTGAAGATGCGACTTGTCAGGTTTGTAGTCATTTTTTTGAGATTTGTTTGTCATTAAACCAATCATCATCAGTACTGCCATCATAATTATTACCTGAATAATGAGTGATTTATTTACTATTGAGATAGTATGTGTCGCGTCAATGGAAAGAAAAAGTAAAATAGTTATTAGCCCTCTTGGGGCGATAAACAATAATGCCTGTAAAGGAAGTTTGGAAAGTTTGAGTTGAATTATACGAAATATTAAAATAAAAAACACAATTGATAAAGCCCATATAAAAGTGTCTGGGTTCAATACTTCACTCGTTTCAATTAAGTAGCCGAATAACAGAAAGAATAATGATCTTACTAAAAAAGATCCTTCAATAGTCAAGTCTTTGAATTTGTTTACCTCTTTTTCTAATTTATCTGGTTTTAATTTCTCAACCCATTTAAAGCGTTTCAACTCGTCAAGGTTGCCCACTGATAGGCCAAAGAGCAAAATGAAAATCAGTCCCGGCAGATGATAGATTTTTGAAATTGCGTATATCAGGATTACAAGCAGAATGATTGGAATAAATTTGATGTTATGCTCAATTTTGTTTAGCAAAAATGAAAGTCCAAGGGTTGCGATGAATGATATAACTGCGATGATAAAAATCTGAAAAACAAAGTGTCCGAACGAATATAAATCAATTGTTTCATTGAGGGCAAGAAAGTTGAAAATGAGAACTCCTAAAATGTCGGACAAGCTGCTTTCATAAATAACAAACTCTTTGTTGTTTTTTGAGAGATTTCTGACACTTGGGATGGCAATAGCACTGCTGATTACACATAATGGAATTGCATTTATTAAACTGGCTTTAAGTCCGCCGTTCTCGAAATGTTTAAATGCAAATGCAAGAAGAAAAGCTAAGGCAAGCATTGGGATTAAAGCACCGAAAAAAGATTTTCTGATTAGTCCGAACTTGGATTTGTTGAGTTCAAGTTCTAACGAACCTTCGAGAACAATGAGAATTAATCCTATTGTTCCTAAAACTGGAAGAACGGGCGAAAAGTCGGGCAGGTGAATACCAAACCATACTGACAATTGTCTGAATGACCAACCTAATAGCAACAAAAGAATTACAGACGGAACTTTCGTCTTGGAAGAAGTAAGGTCAAACACATACGCAATGAGCAGAAGAAAGCAAAATGTTATGATTATTGTAACTGTCATTGCTTGTATAAGTCTGTTTGTTTTATGTCAGTTAAATTCACGTTTGCATTGTCGTCATAGCATACCCGCTAACGTTTTGCAGCTACCAGAAGGTGGCGGTTTCAAAACCCTTTATAGTCAACCATGCCCTATCTCTGATAAGAATACATAGCTTGATTTAACCACCGAACCACCTCTTGTGGAAAGGCGCTATGGTGCGCCCTGCATGAGCAGCCCATACAACTGTTCCGGTATGCTCTTTCAAATTTCAAAAATACAAATTTATTTTATAGGATATAAGAAACAAAGGTGTTGTTGTTCTTATGCCGGTTAAAACAAAAAGGCTGTTCCAACCTTCGTCAGAACAGCCTTTTCTGTCAAAATGAAAAATTATTTTTGCTTTTCAAAAGTATATTTATAACTCCACACATCGGTGTCGCCATTGTCATTAGAATTGCCTTCATCAATTATGACAAGTTCTTTGGTGGCAAGCCTGTCGATGCGGCATAAACCGCCAGAAAACAAATGATCGCCTCCATCAAGCATTACATAACTTTTGTTTTTGTCAGAATCCAGCCATTCCCAATAGCCTGTAGCTGTTTGTACATCGGTATTTCCACCAACAGTGTATGTTTCGGCCCATGACATTTTTCCCCATTTTTCGATAGTCATGGTATACGTTCCCGTAGCAGTTACGCTATTACCGCCCTGTGTAAATGTAAGAATTGATCCGTCATATTTGGCAGTGGTTACCACTGTATTGCCTCCGGCAACCTGGGTTCTTGTTCCTTCAATGCCCGTCAATTTCCATTCGGCAGTGATTCTGGCATTTCTTGATGCCAAAGACAGGGCGGGATCATTTTCTCCTTTTTTGCAGGATTGAAAGGCCGGGAATGCGATGATTGCAACTAATAATACTAAAAGTAATCTTTTCATAATTTTTAAAATTTAGGTTAATAATTTTTATTTGAGGGCAAATATACTTACATAAAGTTATCCAAGCAAATTTTATTTGATTTTTTATGTTAAATGACGTTTATTAACAATAATTTTTTTTAAAATTAAAAATGTTACCCTTTTTCGGATTTAATTCTCATCTTATAGAAGCTGCGATACACAAAGTACAGCGCAATCACAAAAAATATACCGCCAATAATTGGGGCTATCTCCCGAAAGTTTTCCGAAATGGCTATCTCCATAGCCAGAAGTCCAAAAAGCGTAGTGAATTTTATAATAGGGTTCAGGGCCACCGATGAGGTGTCTTTAAACGGATCACCTACGGTATCGCCTATCACCGTGGCATCGTGCAGCAGGGAGCCTTTTTCTTTCAGGTCCACTTCCACCACTTTTTTAGCGTTATCCCACGCGCCGCCGGCATTAGCCATAAAAATGGCCTGGAACAAACCGAATACCGCTATGGAAATCAGGTAGCACACAAAGAAAGATACAGGTGCAGCCAGATCAATTTTTTGAACCATGTCGGAAGTGCTGTTCATATCGCCGGGAGCTGAAAAGAAAGCGAAGGCAAGGGCGAAAGCAAATATCCCGATAAAAATGTTAAACATGCCGTTTTGAGCATAGCGGGTACATATTTTTACTACTTCTTTCGACTGGTCAACAGAAGCAATTTTGGGGGCATTGGGGTCGAGATTGATATGTTTTTTGATGTATTCAACCGCACGGTATGCTCCCGTGGTAACAGCCTGCATCGAAGCTCCGGTAAACCAGTATATCACAGCGCCTCCGGCAATAAATCCCAGGATGGAAAACGGGTTCAGAATATTTAAAATCTGCTCGGGGGCTATACCCACCACATTTTTGATGACGAGGATAAGCGAAAAGATCATGGTGGTGGCTCCCACCACGGCGGTTCCTATCAATACGGGCTTAGCAGTGGCTTTAAAGGTATTGCCTGCGCCATCATTGGCTTCGAGATAATATTTGGCTTTTTCAAAGTCGGGCTTAAATCCGAAATTCTTTTCAATATCCTGATCGATATCTTTTTGCTCTTCAATCAGCGAAAGTTCGTAGATCGACTGGGCATTATCAGTAACAGGGCCATAGCTGTCAACAGCAATGGTAACAGGCCCCATACCCAGCATGCCGAAGGCTACCAGCCCGAAAGCAAAAATCGACGGATAGATCATCAGTTCAACCAATCCGAAAGTGCTGGCATAATAAGCGCCGAACATCAGGCCAAAAAACACCATGCCTTTCCAGAAAGCACTGAAATTTCCGGCTACCAGCCCCGATAAAATGGTAAGCGAAGCGCCGCCTTCGCGCGAAGCCTGCACTATTTCGTTGACATGTTTTGATTTCGGGCTGGTGAAGATTTTCGTGAATTCGGGTATCAGCGCGGCACCCAGGGTTCCGAAACTGATGATGGTGGATAATATCAGCCAGAGGTTTCCATTGGTAGCGCCAATAGCGCTGTTGGGGCCTATCATAAAATAACTGGCAATGAAAGTGGCAGAAATCGACATGATGGAGGTTATCCAAACAAGGTTGGTAAGAGGTTTTTCAAAATCTATGTCATCGCTTTTGCCATATAATGACTGGCTGATAGCCCGATTGACAAAAAATGATAAAATGGAGGTAATCACCATGAGGATACGCATGACGAATATCCAGGTCAGCAGTTCCATCTGAAAATCTACATTGGTAACGGCCAGCACAATAAATGATATCAGGGCCACCCCGGTTACTCCATAGGTTTCAAAACCGTCAGCTGTAGGGCCTACGCTGTCGCCGGCGTTATCGCCTGTACAATCGGCTATTACACCCGGATTGCGTGGATCATCTTCACCAATTTTAAACACTACCTTCATCAGGTCAGAGCCAATGTCGGCAATCTTGGTGAAGATACCGCCGGCAATACGCAACGCTGAAGCGCCAAGAGATTCGCCAATGGCAAAGCCGATGAAACTGGCACCGGCAAGTTCTCTGGGGACAAAAAGCAGGATGATGAGCATCATGATCAACTCTACACAAACCAGCATAACACCAATGCTCATGCCGGCATTCAGCGGGATGTTCAGCAGTTTTATCGGCTTGCGTTCCAGCGAGGCAAAAGCCATACGGCTATTGGCCAGTGTATTCATGCGTATGCCAAACCAGGCAACGCCGTAGGATCCCATGATGCCTACCACAGTCCAGGAAATGATCAGCAAAACACCTCCCGGGTTGGTATGCTGAAGAAAACCAAAATAAAATCCGATGCACAAGGCTATAAAAACAAACAGCAGGATTAAAAATTTTCCCTGCTGTATCAGATATGTTTTACATGTTTCAAAAATAACTTTCGAAACATCAAGCATGGATTGATGCGCTTTCAGTTTTTTGACCTTGACAAACTGATATAAGCCGAATAACAAACCCAAAAAACAAATTAAAAATCCAAACAGTAAAATGTTATTCTGGCTGGCCGACAATTCGGGAATTTTTAAATCAGCCTCGCTTCCGAAAGTTAATCCGGGCAACATGACCAGCAACATAGCAGTGATTGTTTGTAATGCTCTTTTTATCATAATTTTTTATTTAAAATTAGGCACAAATATAATAATTTCACAATTCAGGGTGCAGTTTTTTTTTGACCTTATTTGTTTCAAAACAATTTTGCACATTATTCAGAATGGTTATCTTTGCATCATATAATTTGCCCACTTTATACATCAATTAATGGAGAAAATCAGGCTTGATGTTGTCGGAATAACCAAAAGTCAAACACAGTCAGGTGCTTTTGCGGTAATCCTCGAAGATACTATCGGGAAAAGACGGTTGCCTATTCTTATTGGTTATAGTGAAGCCCAGTCTATTGCCATAGCGCTCGAAAATATTAAACCGCCCCGTCCCCTGACACACGACCTTTTTAAATCGTTTTGCGATTCCTTCAACGTAAAAATTATTGAAGTAATTATTTCGAAATTGTCCGAAGGCGTTTTTTATTCAAAACTCATCTGTCACGACGGCATAAGGCAAGTGGAGATCGACTCCCGTACATCCGATGCTATTGCGCTGGCTCTGCGTTTCGATTGCAGGATTTTTGCCTACAAGTCGGTGATGGAAGCCGCCCACAACATCGAAGGCGATGAAGATGAAAAAGAACGGGAAGAAAAAGATACGCCGCGTACTGACAACAAATCCGACGAAGAGTTGCCGGATGAAGACCGCGCTACGGAATTTGAAAAATATTCTTTAAATGAATTAAATGAAATGATGAAAGAAGCTATTGCCAACGAAGACTATGAGCGAGCTTCGAGAATACGCGATGAAATTAATAAACGTAAATAATCTTTTACAATTTTCTAACTAAAACCATATACATATGTATTTGAAACAGCGCTTAATTGCTATGAACTTCTTACAGTTTTTTATTTGGGGTTCGTGGCTGATCTCTATCGGACGATTTTGGTTTGATTACAAAGAATGGTCCAGCTCCGAATTCGGAATTATTTTCTCCACTATGGGCATTGCATCGCTTTTTATGCCGGCCATAGCAGGTATTATCGCCGACAGATGGGTCAATGCAGAACGGCTCTATGGCATCTTCCATCTTTGCGGAGCCATTGTGCTTTTTATTTTGCCTAACATAACCAGCCCTACATCCTTTTTCTGGATCATGCTGCTTAATATGATTTTTTATATGCCTACCATTGCATTGGCAATCACGGTTTGCTATTCTTCTATGAAAAACGCGGGCCTCGATATCATTAAAGATTATCCGCCAATCCGTGTTTTCGGAACTATAGGGTTTATCGTGGCCTTATGGATTATCAATATACTACACTGGGGCGCTACTCCCAATCAGTTTTATCTGGCTTCCGTTGCATCATTGCTGCTGGGTATTTATGCCTTCACCATGTCAAAATGTCCGCCACTCGGTAAGGGACACCAAACAACATTTGTCAGTGCGCTGGGGTTAAATGCGTTCAAGCTTTTCAAAAGCTATAAAATGGCCTTGTTTTTCATTTTCTCCATGCTGTTAGGAGCCGCTCTGCAACTCACCAATGCTTATGGCGATACCTTTATTGCCGATTTTGCCAAAGACCCATCCTATAAAGAGTCATGGGCTGTAAAATATTCGGAAATTATTATGTCTATATCGCAAATATCCGAAACGTTGTTTATCCTGGCCATCCCATTTTTCCTCCGTAAATTTGGAATTAAGAAAGTGATGCTCATGAGTATGGTTGCCTGGGTGCTTCGCTTTGGGTTGTTTGGCTTTGGCTCTCCGGAAGGCTGGGGCCTGATGCTGATTATTCTGTCGTGTATTATTTACGGAATGGCATTCGATTTTTTCAATATTTCCGGATCCCTTTATGTGGAAACACAGAGCGATCCTAAAATTCGTGCCAGTGCCCAGGGACTTTTTATGATGATGACCAACGGTGTTGGCGCTGTTGCTGGCAGCTTATTGGCGGGATTTATCATTCAGGAGTATTTTACGCCCGACGGGGTGAACAAAGACTGGCCGGGAATATGGTTTACTTTTGCCGCTTATGCTCTGGTGGTTGCCGTGTTGTTTGCTGTGTTATTTAAACACAAACACGACCCCAAAGCCATGCAGGCAATAAAACATTGACGGCTAATAGTATTACCGACGGATAAATTTACTAAGAATTGAACTCCGTTATTACAGACAGTTGTTGTAAAATTATATCATAAAGAAATGTCAGTAAAAATCGGAATAAACGGGTTTGGCAGAATAGGAAAGCTGGTTTTCAGACTGCTTCAGGAGAAACCCGAGATAGAAATTGTGGGCATTAACGACCCCGCCGACATAACCGTGCTCGCTCATCTGCTGAAATATGATTCGGCTCATGGCCGGTTTTCGGGAACCGTGGAAATATCGGGCAGCAAGCTTATCGTCAATGATAAGCCCATTCAGGTGTATCATGAACGCGTACCTGCCGACATACCGCGTACCATGCATGGGGCGGATATCGTGATAGAAGCCTCAGGATTGTTCACCACACGCGAAAAATTATCGCAGCATCTGAGTTCCGGGGCGCGAAAAGTAATACTTACCTGCCCGCCCAAGGATGCACTCGACAAAACCATCATTATCGGCATTAACCAAAACGACCTGACAGCGGACGACTGCCTGGTGTCTAATGCCTCATGTACGGCCAACTGTGCGGCTCCCTTGCTGAAAATCCTTCACGATAGTTTTGGCATCGAAAAGGTTTTTATGAATACCGTACATCCGGCCACCAATAACCAGAGGCTGATTGACGCACCACATGCCGATCTCAGACGTTCACGCACTGCGCTCAACAACATAATTCCCACTACCTCAACAGCTATTCCTGTGATAAAAGGAGTTATGCCTTTCCTGAACGATTGTTTCGATGGCCTGGCCACACGTGTTCCGGTGGACGATGGTTCGCTGATGGAATTGACGGCTGTAGTCAGAACAAATACAAATGTTCAGGAGGTCAACAATGCTTTTCGTATGGCCTCCGCGGATTACATGAAAGGAATCGTGGAATACACAAGCGATCCTATTGTTTCAAGCGATATCATTGGTAATTCACATTCAGCAATATTTGACAGCCGTGCCACCAAAGTACTCAATCAAAACTTTATTCAGATAATAGGATGGTATGATAATGAATATGGCTATTCGAGCCGTGTGGTCGACCTGATTGGTATTATGAAAAAACTCCTGTAGAACATTTAAGGCACTACGCATTGACAAACAACAACAACATCGAGACATTGCTGATTCGCGGATTTCTTGATTCCGCCGGCAGATTCGGTAGCCGGCCTGCTCTGGATATTGATAATCACCAGACCACCTACAACGAGTTGCTGTTGATTGCCGAAAAAATAGCCGCGCTCATTTCAGCAAATACTCCACCTTCACAAGGTTTTGTTGCAGTGCTTGCCGATCGCAGCCTGGCGGCCTATGGCGGCATACTGGGCGCCCTGCTGGCAGGAAAGGCTTATGTGCCGCTCAATCATAAGTTCCCCACAGAACGTACTGCTTATATGACCGGTTTCGCGGCCGTGGATACTTTTATTGTAGGACAGGAATGTTATGAGTATTTTTTTGAACTGCTTCCCAAAATCCCCCAAAATATAATTGCCATATTTCCTGAATCAATGGATCTGCAGCAACTTCAAAAAGACTATCCGCAACATACTTTTTTTGATGGGGATGATGTACATGCTGTTCAGGAAAATGTTATCCCTTCGGGGACTACAGCCGATAGTACGGCTTATATGCTTTTTACTTCGGGAAGCACCGGAAAACCAAAAGCAGTGCCTATTTCTAATCGCAATGCAACGGCCTATATAGATTATATTTTCGGGCTTTATGAGTTTAACCCTGAGGATAGGTTTTACCAGGTATCTGATTTGACTTTCGACCTGAGTGTGCAGGATATTTTTTTGTGCTGGAAAGCCGGCGGGTGCCTCTGCGCTCCCAAAGACAACACTCTGGCGGCTATACCGCGGTTTATCAAAGAAAAGAAACTTACCGTATGGCTTTTTGTGCCCTCTGCTTCGCTGCTCTTTTCAAAAATGAGGTTGCTAAAGCCCAATGCATTCCCCTCATTGAGGTATAGCATGTTTTGTGGAGAAGCCTTGCCTGCCACAACGGCGGCAGCCTGGCAGGCTGCCGCCCCCGGTTCAGTGGTAATAAATCTATACGGCCCTACCGAAACAACGGTAGCCATTACACACTACCAATGGAATAAAAACCAGGAAGAAAATAATTGCATCAACGGCATTGTGCCTCTGGGAAAAGTTTTTGCTACCCAGCAATACTGCATAGTTGACGAAAAGTTCATGCCTGTTGAAAATGGTCAAATCGGCGAACTTTGCCTCAGCGGATCTCAGGTGTGCAAAGGATACTACCGCAGTACTGAAAACGACAAACGATCCTTTATAAAAATACCCTCCCTGTCTGACAATTTATGGTACAGAACAGGCGATAGGGTGATGGCCGGCCAGGATGGTTGCCTGTATTTTTTTGGACGAACCGACAGCGAACTAAAAGTAAAGGGGTATCGTGTAAATTTGCTGGAAATTGATCATGCCATAAGCAGTTTTTTCAGCAGGGCACTTGTCGCTACCGTTGCAATGGCCGACCGTGACAGCGGAACCAATTTTATGGTTGCTTTTATAAGTAATACGGATAAGGAAAATAAATTGGACGAAGCCGCCGTTTTAAATAAGTGCAAACAAATTTTACCTCATTATATGCTGCCGGAAAGGATTATTTTTATTGACGAGATGCCACTGAACAGTAATGGGAAAATTGACAGAAACGCGCTGATAAAAAAATATGAAACAACCTGCCTGTGATGGAAACAAAAGAAAAAGAAATTTATAGTTTTATTGTTGCCCGCCTGGCCGACAAACTAAGCAGAGTGGGCTTTTCGGAAAAAGACCTGACACCGGGTTTTAATCTGACCAAATCCGGTTTGCTGGATTCTATGGCTTTTGTTAATCTTGTTGCTGATATTGAAAAAAATTTCAACGTACAGGTCGACTTTGAAGAGGCTTTTCAGAACCCTGATTTTACAAGTCTTTCGGGCCTGATCACAGTTGTTGAAAAACAAATAAAATGAATAACATCGTCATACAAGCCGTAACAGAAAAAGACCAGGACATCATTGCCCATGTCAAAGAACTTTTTACATCGATGTATCATGAATATGCACAGATGGGCCTCAGCATCACCCTTCCTGATAATGCTGCCG
>Ga0116186_1004410_pt1 | contig 11450 bp, 6 predicted proteins | sample AD_JPNNA4_MetaG_FD_89806 | JGI IMG/M metagenome (GOLD analysis project Ga0116186, IMG submission 89806) | Active sludge microbial communities of municipal wastewater-treating anaerobic digesters from Japan - AD_JPNNA4_MetaG | ecosystem: Engineered > Bioreactor > Anaerobic > Digestate | place...
CAAGTTATCATTTAATTGGCGATGTCCCCCCTTCCTTTGCTTCGTTCCGCTACGCTCCACTTCGCAAAGGAAGGGGGAGACGTTTTTCCATTAACAACGTGGTGAAACTAAACACATATTCATTAACTTTTCAGATATATGATTTCAAATTTAGAAATATTATTAGCAAAAAATTAGAAACTGAGTTAGTTGATTCAATTATTCCAAGTGTTAAACCAATTACGGATCCGCTTAAGTCTTTAGATTTTAAACTAAGAAACGTTTTAGTAGATGATTATACTAAACAGTATTACTTTTTTATTGGAACTTCTAGAACTTATGAATATAAAAATATATTGGTTATTACGGATAATAATTTTGATATTCTTGGTGAAACATTTTTTCCTAAAATTTCTTCAAATGTTGTTTTTACAAAAGATTATATATATAGTTTTGATTATAATTATAATACAGATTCAGTAATCGTAGATGTTTTTAAAAAGCCTATATTCCATGTTGAAAGTGTGGACAGTATTAAAAATATAATGATTAGAATTAAAGAAAAAAATGAACAAATGCTAGGTGAAGAAAAATGTATAAAAACAACTAAAAATATTGAAAATAATTCTAAATTTGAATATTTTAGAAAATTAAATATTCCAGATTCTTCATTTTTTGCTATTTGTTTGTATAACAATGTTTGTAATAGTTGCTATAATTATGTTTTGAAGAATTTATCAATAAATTATAACTATTATAAAAAATACCCAATTTATTTAATTATTCAAGGAGATAATACGAATCAAATCAGGTATCAACTAAAAATGGAAGGGTTGTCAAATTTTAAAAGAATTTATATTGATAGTCTTTTTCAATATGAAAGATATGATCCATATCCAGAGAAATCAACACGTTTGGTTGGAGTTAATAAAAATAAAATATTTTTTGATAAAAATTATTTACCAGGTTTTCAAAAAGATTTGTTTGAAAACTTAGATTCTTTATTGAAAAATAGATAGTGTCTCCAAAAATGAGTAAACTGTAATTCACTCCAAATTTTTACGTTTTAAATTATTACCTTTGTTACAAAATTATAATATACTTTACAATTTTTTTGTGACACTATCATACTATCAAAAAAAATGTTAAGAAATTATCAAAAAATATAAATCACTTAATACCCCAAGTGTTTTAGCATAGAAATAGCACTTTGTTCTTTAGCAAAGAGCTTTGTCGAGTAATCGCCGTTTTCGTCTTTAGTAATGATAATGTGTTTTGGAGCCGGTATTAAGCAGTGTTGAATACCACCGTACCCACCCAATGTGTCTTGGTATGCACCGGTATGGAAAAAGCCGATGTACAAAGGATTTTCGGGGTTGAATTTGGGAAGGTAAATAGCGTTTACATGGGCTTCTTCGCTGTAGTAATCTTGACTATCGCAGGTAAGTCCGCCTAAGAATACTCGTTCATAGGGTTCGTCCCACCCGTTGATAGCAAGCAATATAAAACGCTGATTCATAGCCCAAATATCCGGCATGTTGGTCATAAACGAACTGTCAATTATGTTCCAAAGTTCGCGGTCGTTTTGTTTCTTTTGATCTAATATAGAATAAAAAACAGCTCCACTTTCGCCAACGGTAAATGAACCGAATTCAGTAAAAATATTTGGCTCGGGTACATCAGCTTGGTTGCAGAGCGTTTTTATTTGGCTCACAATTTCTTCGGTCATGTATTCATAATCGTAGCTAAAAGCCAATGAATTTTTAATGGGAAACCCTCCTCCGATATTGATACTATCGAGTTCCGGGCATATTTTCTTTAGTTCTATATAGATGTTAACCGACTTATGTAATTCACTCCAATAGTAGGAGGTATCTTTAATTCCGGCATTGATAAAAAAGTGCAACATTTTAAGTTCGAACTTTTTGTTGTTCTTAATTCGTTGCTTATAAAAATCGAGTATGTCGTTGTACCTGAAACCAAGTCGTGAAGTGTAGAATTGGAAACTGGGTTCTTCTTCGGAAGCGATTCGTATGCCTAATTTTGCTTTAACTTTAATGTTTTTTTCATAATAGTTCAGTTCGTTCATGTTGTCCAAAACGGGGATGGTATTATGAAAACCTCCATTTATCGTTTCGCAGATGTATTGCATATAAAGGGGTTTCTTAAACCCATTGCAAATAATATAGTTATCGGTCGTTATTTTACCGTTTTCGTACAAACGATCTATAATGGGGAAGTCGAAAGCAGAAGAAGTTTCAAGATGAATATCATTTTTGAGTGCTTCGTCTAACACAAATTCAAAATATGAGCTTTTGGTGCAATAGCAGTAAAAATAATCGCCATTGTAGTCGGTTTTGGCAAAAGCTACGTTAAACATTCGCTTTGCTTTCTGAATTTGTTCAGATATTTTTGGTAAATATGAAATTTTAAGAGGTGTTCCATATTGCTTAATGATGTCCATTAAAGGAATGTCGTGGAAGTGTAATTCGCCATCAATTACTTCAAAACCTTGTTGTGGCCAATCAAAAGTTTGTTCAATTAAATCGTAATACCTTGTCTTCATTTTTTTAATCCAAGTTAGTTAAGTTGTTAAAAAATGGAACATCCGATTAACTTAGTTAATTAGATTTTTGCAAAACTAATCAATATTTATATATGCTGTTCATACTAATCGATAATTTTTTATCAGCTTTTTAAGTAATTTTTAACGAAGCTATTTCGAGCTTACTTTAAAATTTAAGTTCATCTTTATTGGTGTATTATATTGTTAATAAGTCTTATATGATAACAATAAATTCATTAAAAAAAACAAGAACAATTAATGACGGAACAAAAAATATCATTCCTACTCTTAGTATTTCGATGTATCTTTGTCGTATGAATTTTGAGCTTTTTTCTTCATTCAAGCCAACCGGCGATCAACCCGAAGCCATCCAGCAACTTACGGACGGACTGTTGTCTAATACAAAATTTCAGACATTATTGGGCGTAACAGGCTCCGGTAAGACGTTTACCATTGCCAATGTTTTAGCCAACGTTAACAGGCCGACTTTGGTTTTGAGTCATAACAAAACCTTGGCAGCACAACTATACAGTGAGTTTAAGCAATTTTTCCCAAACAACAAAGTGGAGTATTTTGTTTCGTATTATGATTACTACCAACCCGAGGCGTATATTCCGGCTTCCGATACGTATATTGAAAAAGATTTGTCGATTAACGAAGAAATAGAAAAATTGCGGTTAAGTGCTACATCTTCATTGCTTTCGGGACGAAGGGATGTGATTGTCGTTTCATCGGTAAGCTGCATTTATGGAATCGGTAATCCCGATGATTTTTATGAAAATGTAATATTGATTAAAAAAAATCAAAAGATTGCTCGCGATACTTTGTTGCGAAAAATGGTTGATTCGCTTTATTCGCGTTCGGAAGTAGAATTTAAACGCGGTAATTTCAGAGTAAAAGGCGAAACGGTAGATATTTTTTTGGCATACGGCGATGAGGCGCTAAGGATTATTTTTTGGGGCGATACCATCGAAGAAATTTATACCATTCATCCCGAAACAGGTAAGACAATTGAGGAGTTTCAAGAATTTTCGATTTATCCCGCCAATATTTTTGTAACATCAAAAAGCAGACTTCAAAAAGCTATTGAGCAAATACAGGACGATATGGTATTGCAAGTATTGGAGTTTAAAAAGCAAAATCGTCTGCTCGAGGCTCAGCGTTTGGAAGAGAGAGTTACGTTTGATTTGGAAATGATAAAAGAATTGGGTTATTGTTCGGGAATTGAAAATTATTCAAGGTATTTTGACGGTAGAAAACCAGGATCCAGACCTTTCTGCTTGTTGGATTATTTTCCGAAAGATTTTATAACGGTAATTGACGAAAGCCATGTTACACTTCCTCAACTTAGAGGTATGTATGGCGGAGATAGAAGCAGAAAAGAAAATTTGGTGGAGTATGGCTTTCGATTGCCGGCAGCTAAAGACAACCGTCCGCTGAAGTACGATGAGTTTATGTCGTTGGTGAACCAGGTTATTTTTGTCAGTGCCACTCCGGCCGAAGAGGAATTGAAATTGTCCGAAGGCGTTATCGTTGAGCAAGTTGTAAGACCTACCGGTATAATGGATCCGGTTATAGAGGTAAGACCAAGTCAATTTCAGGTGGATGATTTATTGAAAGAAATTAAAGAGCGAATAAAATTACAGCAACGTGTGCTGGTTACAACTCTAACGAAGCGAATGGCAGAGGAGTTAAGCAAATATTTGTTGGAGTTGGATATTAAATGCAGCTATATTCATTCGGATGTTGATACGTTAAAGCGTATTGAAATCATGGATGGATTGCGAAACGGTCAATTTGATGTGTTGATTGGTGTTAATTTGCTAAGGGAAGGACTGGATTTGCCCGAGGTTAGCTTGGTTGCCATTTTAGATGCGGATAAGGAAGGTTTTTTACGGTCGGAACGTTCGCTTACCCAAACAGCCGGAAGAGCTGCACGACATCTGGAGGGAAAAGTAATTATGTATGCCGATAAAATTACCGAATCGATGCAGAGAACCATTAACGAAACCCAGCGAAGACGAGAAAAACAAATGAAATATAACGTTGAAAATAATATTACTCCGACCCAAATTGTAAAAAACACCAAATCGTTGAGCAGTGAGCGAAAAGCAGCAAATGAATACACTGTTTCATCTGACGCCAATACACTGGCTGCCGATCCTGTTAGCCAATATATGACAAGAGAACAGTTGCAAAAAGCAATAAAAGAAAGCAGACGAAAAATGGAAGAAGCAGCCAAAAATCTTGATTTTATGGAAGCGGCTATGTATAGAGATGAGATGTTCCGTTTGCAGGACCTATTGAAATCGAAATAAAAAATTAAGCTTGATTTCATTAGGGGTAGAAAATCTGTAACAATAAATAGATTATCACAGAGAATGATAATATTTTGTTTTTAAAAGAACAGATATTGTTTTTCGGCAAAGGGTTATTCTTCTGGCTTTTTTTCCTTGCTTTTTTAATATATCTTTGCAAAAATCAAATTTAATTCACCATGCGTAGATTTATTCTTTTATTTGTTTCGTTGTTTTTTGTCTTTAACCTGCTTGCCGATGAAGGCATGTGGTTATTAACGATGTTGAATAAGAAATACAGCGATTTACAGAAAGCAGGTTTAAAACTTTCTGCAGATGATATTTATAACGTAAATCGTTCGTCGTTAAAAGATGCCATAGTACAGTTTGGAAACGGTTGTACGGGCGAAGTTATTTCAAAGAATGGTTTAATATTAACCAATCATCATTGCGGGTATGGTCAAATTCAATATCATAGCACTGTGGAGCACGATTATTTGTCGGATGGCTTTTGGGCAAAGAGTTACAGCGAAGAACTTGCAAATCCGGGTCTGACAGTAAGCTTTTTAGTAAGGGTTGAAGATGTTACGCAGCAAGTATTGAAAGATGTTACCTCGAATATGACTGAAAATGAACGCAATCAGAAAATACAAGAGGCATCCAAACCCTTAATTGAAAATGCTACCAAAGAAACCGGCTACAGAGCAATGGTACGCGATTTCTTTGGTGGGAATCAGTATCTCTTGCTTGTTTACGAAGTTTTTAGCGATGTTCGTTTAGTAGGTGCCCCTCCTTCATCTATAGGGAAGTTTGGCGGCGATACCGACAATTGGATGTGGCCACGTCATACCGGCGATTTTTCTATGTTCCGCGTATATGCAAACAAAGATAATAAACCCGAAAAATACTCCAAAGACAATAAACCCTATAGTCCTAAACATTCGCTTCCGGTATCGTTGGCTGGAGTTCATCAAAATGATTATGTAATGATTATGGGTTATCCCGGAAGAACAAGCCGATACATGACTTCGTTTGGGGTAGAAGAAGCCATTGAACGTATCAATCCAACTATTGTTAAGATTAGAGATAAAAAATTGGCCGTTTATCGACAAGATATGAACAAAGATGCTAAAATACGAATACAATATGCATCCAAATATGCCCGAACCTCCAATTATTGGAAGTATTATATCGGACAAACAAAAGGGTTGAAGCGTTTACGTGTTGTTGATACAAAACGTCAGCAGGAGCAAGCATTTATGAATTGGGTTAATCAATCGCCCGAACGCATTGCAAAATATGGAAATGTAATTAAAATGTATCAGGAAGCATATACCAACCTTAAAGATTATAATGTATTTAAAACCTATCTATCCGAGGCCGGAGTAAGAGGAATTGATATTCTGGGCTTTGCTAATAGATTTTTAACACTTTATAAAGTTTTGGAAACGGATACATTGGCTAAAGAAAAGAAGGATAAACTAATTGAGCGAATGAAATCCGAAACGGAAGATTATTACAAAGATTTTAATGCTCCAACCGATCAAAAAGTATTGGCAACACTTATAGCTATGTTTGCACAAGATATTTCAGAAAAATATTTACCGACAGAACTATTGAAAATAAAAAAAGCATATAAAGGTAATTTTGATAAATATGCAAAAGAAGCTTTTGAAGTAAGTATATTTAAAAATAAAGAAAGCGTGTTGGCCTTTTTAAGCAATCCTACCTATAAGAAACTGGATAAAGACCCCATTTTTGCATTAATGTATTCAATGGTAGGTGCCGGTAAAAAGTTTGATTCCGAATTTGAAAAAGATAAGGAAAACCTAACAAAAGCTGAACGTTTATACATTGCCGGTCTCATGGAAATGAACCCCGATAAAGTAATGGCACCCGATGCTAACTTTACCATGCGACTTACGTTTGGTCATGTATTGCCTTATTTCCCTGCAGATGGTATTTTTTACGATTATTACACCACCCTCGATGGTATTATGGAAAAAGAAGATCCAACCAGCAATGAGTTTAACGTTCCTGCAAGATTAAAAGAATTGTGGAAAAACAAAGATTACGGACCCTATGCTGAGAATGGTGTTCTACGTACTTGTTTTTTGAGTAATACCGATATAACGGGAGGCAATTCCGGTAGTCCTGTTATTAATGCCAAAGGCGAATTGGTGGGCTTAGCTTTCGATGGTAACTGGGAAGCTATGAGCGGAGATATAGCTTTTGAACCAGACTTGCAGAGAACTATTTCGGTCGATATTCGCTATGTGATGTTTATAATCGATAAATTTGCCGGTGCAAAAAATATTATCGACGAAATTCAATTTGTTCGTTAGAATAGTTATTTAATAAATAAATTCATATCTGAATGCGGCTGCTACAAAAATGGCAGCCGTTTCGCTTCTTAATACATTACTTCCGAGAAAAATTGGAGTGAAATTATATTGTTGGGCAAGTTCCCATTCTTTTTCTGTAAAGTCACCTTCGGGTCCAATTAAAATTGTATAGGAAGTTGATTTTGATGAGGTAATCCAGTTTTTTATGTTTACTCGTTCTCCCTCGCAACGTGCAATGGCTTTATTTGTATTTGTTTCAGTTTTAATAAAATCATCAATTTTTTGTAAGGAGTTTATTTTGGGTAAATAAGATTGCCGGCTTTGTTTTAAAGCTGAAATACAAATTTTGTTCATTCGTTCCAAATTGATGTGTTTTTTTTCGGTGCGATGACATAAAAGCGGGGTGATTTGCTCAATACCTAATTCAACCGCTTTTTCTATAAACCATTCGAACCGGTCGGAATGTTGCAAAGGCGACATGGCAATATGCAGCTTATAGGGAAGGGGAGACGTTTCTATTGTTTTATTCACTTCCACGATTGTCTTTTTATAATCGTTACTTACAATGGTAGAAATCGCTAATTTCCCATTACCGTTGCTTAATAGTAGTTGATCGCCCGGTTGAAGTCGTAATGCTTTTACAGCATGTTTCGATTCTTCTTCGGGTAATTGAATAAATTGTGATTCAATTTCGGGTATATAGAAACAATTGATGTTTTGCTTTATTTCTTTAGGCTCCATTATTACAACTCTCTTAATGAATATCCAAGTTTGGTTAAATTTTCGGGACGGATGATATTTTTTAGCTTAGTGTCTTCAATGAGTTGCAGTTTTTCATTTGCTTCAATAATTGACAAATGTTCGTTTTTCATCAGTATAGCTAATTCTGTAGCTTTGTGGTATCCGATGTACGGAATAAGAGCTGTAGTAATGCTTGGGCTATGCAATAATTGATTGTTAGATTTTTCGCTATCAATTTGCAGGTTATGTAAGCAATTATTTGTTAATGAGCGATTGGCTTGAATCAGTAAGTTTAAGCTGTTTATAAGTGCGTAACCAATAATGGGAGCATATGCGTTGAGTTCTAAACAGCCTTGCCCACAAAGATTACTAATGAGCATATCGTTGCTGTATATTTGATGTGCAATACTAATGACAAATTCGTTAATTACAGGGTTTACTTTTCCGGGCATAATTGAACTTCCTGCTTGATTAGCGGGTAAATGAAGTGTTTTTGCTCCAATATCGGCCGAAAGCAATCTGAGGTCGTTGGCTATTTTTTCGAGGTTAACGGCATGAGATTTTAATATGGCATGCACTTCGACTAGCGAGTCGAGGTTTTGAGTGGAGTCGCTTAAATTTTCTCCTCGAGCAATGGGTAAGTTGGTTAAACGCTGCAATTCGCTTACTACTTCCATAATATAAAAGCGAGGTATAGCAAGTCCGGTTCCTATTGCTCCTCCGCCTAAGTTCACAACTTTAATTCGCTCAAAACATTTAGAAGTTCGCCACCAATCGCGTGATAATGCATCGTTGTATGCCGAAAAAAGTTTGCCAAAGGTTGTCGGGACAGCTTCCTGCATCTGCGTATAACCTATGCGAACTACATTTCTGTATTGGTTTTCAAGTTTTTCAAATTGCAGGCGTGTTTCGTTAATGGCTTGCTCCAACTTCTCAAGCAGATCCATTGCAGCTACTTTAAGTGCAGTAACGACAGTATCGTTCGTTGATTGGAAAATATTTGCGTGTTCTATGGGGTCGATAAAATGATATTCACCGGCTTTTTTACCGATATGTTGAAGTGCTAAATTGGTTATTATTTCGTTGATATTCATGTTGATGCTTGTTCCTGCACCTCCTTGTATAGCCGGCACGATAAAGTGTTCAAAATATTTTCCTTGTTTAACATCGGAAGCTGCATTTTGCAATGCTATTATAATATGGTCATCGAAAAAATGTAATGAGTTTAAGTTCGCTTGTTTTTGAGCTTCGTTTTTTAATTTTTCGTAGGTTATGTAGCAAGCAAGCTTAACGGTACCCATTGCTTTGTACCATTCTATTGGAAATAGCGTCTGATTTGAAAAATTGTGTTTTGCTCTTAGCGAGTGAATACCATATAATGCAAAATCGTCAATTTCTAAAGTTCCTAAAAAGTCTTTTTCTGTGCGCATAGCTTTAATGCTGTTTGATACAAACTTACGGAAAGTTTTTAACAGTACAAAAATTGACGTTTATTTTAGATGAGTAGAAAATAGATTTTTTGGATGTCTTTTTTTATTATTTAGTTGCAACATCCTTATTTGTTCGAATGAAATCTTTTATAGAAATTAATATGGGGTCGAATGTAAAGTATTGGCATAGTGCCGGCATGTTGTCATTATATATACCATACATAATATCAGGGTCGAAGGACATGGCTTCACCCGAGTTGTCAACATACGATTTTACATTCGGCATTCGGTAAAGGTTTAATGTGTATTTTTCTCCTTTTACGGTTTTAATATTTAAAACAGCCAATGGTTTAGCTTTTTTTAAAGAGTCAATACGGGCTTGAGGCATATCGTTGACCCAACTATCTACTTTTGCTTTAATGGCGGAAAGAACAGTTTCCTTGGCTAAAAGAGTGTCGAAAACCTGAATAGGCTGTTGTTGGTTATTTACTAGTTCATATTCTCTGGCCGATTTACGAATAATAGTAAATGACGCTAACGGATTTTCAGGATAAATGATATTTAAAGAGTAAAAAGAATTGATAGGAATGGGAAACAGGCTAACATCTCGCCATTCTTGTTCGTTAACAAAATAGCGAACCGTAAGGTATCCGTTAAAACCGGGTTTGTGCGTAATAAATGGGACGGAGGAATTTTCTAAAATCATATAGGTCCCAAGATTATCGGGTGTGGCCGGTCCTACATAGTATGTTTTGACTTTATCGTTGTTGGCATATATTTCAACTTTTACTGAGCGAGTGGCTAAAAACTTAGTAACGTTTTCAAAAGCTGATTTAGGAACCGGCGATTTTACCTGAACGGAAGCAATAATATCTAACAGATTTCGAATAGCATCGTTGCGGGCAATAAATTTATTGTTTACACGCCAAGTATTGCCGTTTATTCGTTCTAAAAGTATAGTATTATTGTTTTTGTCGGCTAAAAATATTTTATTGACCGATGCTGTATCTTCGTAAGCAAAATCGCGTAATTCCTTTTTTATGGTGCTTTTATTATTTTTTAAAAATAAGATGGCTGAAATAATGACTATAATTCCAAAAATAATATAAAGGATGGAGTTTTTCTTTTTCATATTATTTGTTTTTTGAAAATTTCTGTTTTCTATACCACGATAATAATAATCCGAATGCTAAAATCAAAAAAGCCGGTAACGCAACATTAATAAGTTGAATCATCGATTTATTTTCTTCAATGGCAGTGCGGTCTAATAATCGAAGTTGAACAACTTTTGAGTGCAGTTCGGTAAAATTTTTATTATCGAGCATGTAGCTGACAAGGTTCATTAAAAATTCTTTGTTGCCAAAGGTTTCGCCGGTATAGCGATCGTAGCCGAGTGGTAAGGCTTCGCTTTTCAACCCCAGTCTTTTTACATGATTTCTGATTATGTCGCCGTCGCCGATTATTGCTAATTGAGTGAAATAACTTTTTTCTTTAAAAGCAATTTCTTGATGTTCATACATTTCTGGAGCCAAGCGATTTAAATAGATACTATTAAATCTTCCTTCGAGAAGAAGAGCAGTGGGAATATAGGATTTAGTAAAGAAGTCGGGATTTAATTTCTTCTTTATCAATCCTAAGTTTATTTGAAGCGGTGCATTGATCGCTCTTGAGTTTTGTGAAGTAGTCAGGAGTACTGTTTTGGTAATGGTAGAATCATCTCCAACCGGGTCAACGCTTGATACAAATTGGCCTTTAACCAGGTTAACATTTTTGCCGATAGGATGTTTGGTGTTGGGCATCAGCAAAGGAAAATAAACCCATGGCGATGGAGTGAATTGTGGTTGTGTGCCCGAAATGGCCGTATTTACCGGAATAATGGCACATTGCATATCTTGAACAAGGTTGGGATTTACCCTTGCACCGTATTTAAAAAGTTGGTCGTTAAGGTTCAAGTTTTTGATGGTAGCCATTACGGTACTGGCATAAGCAAGGCTGTCCATGTTGGCATCTACGGCATCGATAAGCCAAATAACTTTTCCGCCGTACATAATAAATTGATCGATGATGTATTTATCGAATTCGCTAAACATTG
>Ga0116186_1004418_pt1 | contig 11436 bp, 10 predicted proteins | sample AD_JPNNA4_MetaG_FD_89806 | JGI IMG/M metagenome (GOLD analysis project Ga0116186, IMG submission 89806) | Active sludge microbial communities of municipal wastewater-treating anaerobic digesters from Japan - AD_JPNNA4_MetaG | ecosystem: Engineered > Bioreactor > Anaerobic > Digestate | place...
GATGTTTTCAGAAATTAATATTTGTTTAGGAAAATTTAGCATGAACTTAGTGATGCTTCCGTAATATTCAAGTTTTCCTTTGTCTATTAGAGCAATTTTTTCTGCCATATCTGAAAACAAAGCAATATTTCTTGTTGAAACCATTAAAGTAATGTTTTCTTTTATACTTGCAAAAAGATCTTTTACTTGTCTAAGAAGGTAGTCATCCAGATGATCCAATATTGAATCAAAAATAAATATTCTTGGATTTCTTGCCAATGCCAAAAAAGTTATAAGGGAAATTTTTTCTCCGATAGACCAATTGGATAGGTTTTTATAGTATTTAAGCGATTCATTGTTAGCAAATATGTGAGAGATGCCTAATTTGTCAAGCGTTTCAAAGTGTTCCTTAGTCAAGTCTTTTATCTTTAGATCAATGGAAATCTTAAGAAGTTCGTTTAAAGTAAGAAAATTAAGATTTTCAACAAAAGAGGTATCACAGTATGTAATTTGTGATCTAAGAAACTTTCTGTCCATCTTTCTCATATCTTTACCGTTGTATAGTAGATCACCGCCGCCTTTTACATGGTTGTACAGTTCTTCGTTAAGGTGAACAAATGTCCTTAATAAAGAAGATTTTCCGGAATTACGAGGTCCATAAAAAAGGATGATCTCTCCCGGATAAATTTTCAGATTTATATCACTCAGTATTAACTTGTCCTCTATTTTTAAGGAGTAGTTATTGAGGGTAAGTATAGGATCTTTGGCTTCATTCAAGGAAACCACTCTTACTTTTTTTCTGAATTTAGATTGTCTTTCACAGTACCTCTGCGGAGTCTAGCTATCTTCTCAAGTTCTTTTGGGTTTTTGGCTTGTTTGAAAAACTTAATAAACTCATACTGTGAGGCCAACTTTAAGTTCAGCATAGGAACGCATATATTGTTTTTCATCTTACCCCTCCTCCAAGTTTGAGCTACAAAAATATGATACACAAAATACTATACAGGAATAAGAAGGTTCTTTAAGGAAGTTTTAAGAATAGAAATATAATGATGTGCTAAAAATGGTTTTAATAATAACATATGTATAATACATTAAATAAAAAAATCATTTTTGTTTTGATGAAAAGATGCATTATGGCATTATATTGAAGAAAATCCAGTATACAAAAGCATCTATGGCTGTTAAAGGAATACCGATTTTTGCAAAATCAGAAAAAGTAAGAACTTCTCCGTTCCTTTCGGCAGACTGCATTGCTATGATGTTGCTTGCTGCTCCAAGAATTAGGAGGTTTCCAGCAATTGTACTTCCTGCTGCAAGTGCTGTAAGCTCTTTAACACTAGCATTAAGTCCTAGAATGAGAGGCATATAAAGGCTTACAAAAGGAACGTTTGATATGAGTTGGCTTGTAAGTATGCTTAAGACAAGTATTACAGGTATTGATGAAAGATTGTAGCCGTTTACCATTTTTTGAAATATTCCGGTTTCCCATACACTTTCCATTAGTATAAACATGGAAGAAAAGAAAATAAGCGTGTACCAGTCTATTTTTTTCAGGACGTTGAATCGTTTAGAACTGAACAATAGTATGGGTGAAGAGGCAATTAATGAAATATACGTCAGTTTAAAGCTGTCTCCAAATCCAACAAGGAAAGAGAGCATTTTTAAGCCTATTAGTACAAAGGTTAGATAAAAAGAAAATTTTGATATTTTGTATAAGTTCCCGTCTGTTGGTTTTTCTTCAGAGTGTATGAGTTCTTTTACTTCTGAAAGATTCTTTTTGTAATAAAGTTTTATAAAGAAAAATATAATAGAGAGATTAATAAGAGTTGGTATCAATAAGTATTTAAAAAAAACTATAAAAGGGTTTGAAAAGTGTCCGTTCATAGCAATGAGCAAGTTTTGGGGATTTCCGATAGGACTGAATACGCTCCCTGTAGTTACTGCAAACATCATAGCCAGGATAAGAGGTTTTGCCGGAATATTCTGTTTTTTTGCAAGATAGATTATAAGAGGGGTTGAAACTATGACCATGGTGTCGTTTATAAAAAATGGGGAGAGCAAGCCCATGCTTATGATTATAAGCCATAGGAGCTGGTTTATTGTTTTGGCTTTATTAAAGGCTTTGTATGAAAGATGGTATATATATCCGCTCTGTGCAAAAGCTTCACCTATGATAAACATACCGAAAAGAAAGATCAGAACATCAAAATTGATAGCTTTAAAAGCATTTATTGGTTTTATCTGTCCAGTAACAAGAACAAGGATTGCTCCCAGCATCATACTTTGCCATGGCTGTATCCGGAACTTACCTATTTGTCTTATTGCGATTAAAACATAGACTATGATCAAGACTATTATGGGAAAGTATATTTTTGATAAAAACATTGCCATTTTCTGCCATCTCCGTTATATAATTTATTCAACAGATATTATCATAAAAGTTTTAAGGGCTGGTTATTTATTTAATAAATATGGAATATAAATAAGTTTAATAAATATTACCGGGGGTAAATCATGGCAGAAGAAAATTTTGGTATAAAGATCGGGAAAAAAGCTTTTCTTTCATCTTTTTTTATTTTATTAGGACTGATAATATTTGCCGGTATTCTGACTTTGGTAGTACCTACCGGCAGCTATGAACGTCAGATTGTTAACGGAAGCGAGGTATTTAACTGGGAGTCTTTTTCTTTTACACAGGAAGGGAAGCTTCCTTTTTATAGGTGGTTTACGGCTCCTCTGGAGGTGCTGGTAACTTCTGATGGAGTAAAGGCCTTGGCTCTTATAGTACTTCTTCTTATAATAGGTGGATCCTTTGCAGTTATAGATAAGGCAAATGTCTTAAAAGCAATAGTATCGTCTATAGTAAAAAAATTCCGGAATAGAAGATATTTTTTGATAGCTATAATAACCTTTATTTTTATGGGGTTCGGATCAGTTCTTGGAATTTTTGAAGAGGCTGTTCCGCTGGTTCCTATAATAATTGCTTTATCATATCTTATGGGCTGGGATGCACTTGTAGGGCTTGGAATGAGTCTTCTTGGAATAACCTTTGGTTTTTCTTCTGCTATATCGAATCCTTTTACAATAGGGTTGGCTCAAAAGCTTACTAATTTACCGGCTTTTTCAGGGACTTGGTATCGGCTGATAATTTTTGCAGCAATATATACGATTTTGGTTTTTTTCTTGTAAGGTACGCAAAAAAAATAGATAAGGATGCAAAAAAATCTCTGGTGTATGAAGAAGATCTTGTTGAAAGGAGAAGATACAGTTCTGCTGACGGATTCATAAATGATAATTTTAAAGATAAGAAAACAGTTAATGCTGTAAGGTGTTTTTTGCTTATGATACTTCTTATGCTTTTTGTTATCGTGCTTGGAATTTTTATTCCCGAGGTTTCTGATATAGCGCTTATCCTCATGGCGCTACTGTATCTTATAGCAGGTATATGCACGGGTCTTTTTGCTGGTATGGGTGTTCTTAATACTTTTAAGGTTTTTGCCAAAGGTATGGCGGGCATATCTGCTTCGGCTGTTCTTATTCTTATGGGTATAAGCGTAAAGCATATAATTGTAAGCGGCAACATAATGGATACTCTTTTATATTATGCTGCTCAGCCGCTTTCGGGAGCATCGCCTTATTCTGCGGTCATAATAATATATATGATAGTCTTGTGCTCTAATTTTTTCATAGGGTCCGCATCTGCCAAAGCTTTTCTTCTTATTCCACTCCTTGTGCCTTTTGCTCAGATGGTAGGTCTTTCCAACCAGGTTATGATAACAGCTTGGGCTTTTGGAGATGGGTTCAGCAACGCATTGTATCCAACCAACCCTGTTCTTCTTATCTGTTTAGGTCTTTCAACTGTAAGCTATCCTAAATGGTTCAGATGGACATTTTTGCTTCAGCTGATTGTGTTTATGCTAACAATAGGTTTTTCATTATTCGCAGTATTCATAAATTACGTATAGGGGGAACTTTATGGAAAAAGAGTATCCGCAGGTGGTTAGAAAACTTTCCGAAGCGGTAAGATTCAAGACGGTATCGCATCAGGATAGTAAAAATATTGATTATGGAGAGTTTGATAGATTTCAGTACTTTCTTCAAAGTGCTTTCCCTAATGTTCATGACAGGCTCAAAAAGGAGATAATAAACGGTTATGGTCTATTATTCCACTGGGAAAGCGGTAAAAGCTCCAAACCGGTATTACTTATGGCTCATCAGGATGTTGTTCCTATAGAAGAAGATACCGAAAAGGATTGGAAGTATCCTCCGTTTTCCGGAGCTATCGAGGATGGATTTGTCTGGGGAAGAGGTACTCTGGATATAAAAGTGGTGCTCATATGTGTTATGCAGGCGGTAGAAAAGCTTTTGTCGGAAGGGTATGAACCTTCCAGGGATATATATATGGCATTTGGTCATGATGAAGAGATAACCGGAGAAAATGGTGCGGGAATGATTTCTTCATACTTGAAAAATAAGGGTGTAGAGTTTGAATATATCCTGGATGAGGGCGGAAATATTATGCAGGGTGTTCTTCCTCTTCTGAATAAGCCTGTGGCTACGGTAGGGGTTGCCGAAAAAGGTTTTTTGAGTCTTTGTCTTAGTGTAAAGACCGCAGGGGGCCACTCTTCGATGCCTGGTGAGGATACCTGTATAAGGATTTTGTCAACTGCTGTTGGCAAACTTAGGCACACGCTTTTTAAACCTTATATTAAAGGGCCAACTTCAATGTTCTTTTCTAAAGTAGCTCCTGATATAAAAGGGTTTTTGGGGTTTGTTTTCAAAAATCATTTTGTTTTTTCTCCATTGCTTAAAAAAGTACTATCTAACTCACCTACAACCAATGCACTTATTCGAACAACGATAGCTCCCACTATCTTTAATGCTGGAGACAAAGAAAATGTCCTTCCACAGAATGCTTCAGCTGTCATTAATTTGAGGATAATTCCGCAGGAAAGTGTTGAATTCTGTATTGAAAAAGTAAAAAAGGCTATTAACGATAGTAGGGTAGAGGTAAAGATACTTGACGGGTCCAGAGCGGACAATCCTTCAGCAGTCACTTCTTTGGATTCTTTTGGATATAGAACTTTGGAAAAGGTTATGGAAAAAGTATTTCCCGGAGTAATAACTGCTCCGTTTATAATGGTTGGAAGCACGGATTCAAAGTTTTATAGTTCGATGAGTAAATGTGTTTTAAGGTTCGCCCCGATATTTATGGATGGGGAAGATCTTGCAAGAGTTCATGGTACAAATGAGAGGATAAGAATAGATAATTTAGTTAAGATGGAAGATTTTTATTATGAGTTATTAAAGGAAAGCTGAACTACTAAAAAATCGGCTGGAAAGCCGATTTTTTAGTAGTTTTATCTTTATCTGGAACGGTGCTTTTTATTTGGTTTACGGCTAAGAAGTACCCTGCATAAAAACTTTATAAGTAACGTTAACGCAAGTGCATAGTATAGACTTATTGGATTTTGTGCTTTGATGCTTGTATATGTACCGTAAACCAAAATTCCAAGAAGCCAGAGATTCATTAGAGGAAAAAGTACTCTGCCGATATAGCCTCTGACAGTCCATAAGCCAGCCGAAGCATTTTTAATATGGTTGCAGCGTTTACAGGAAGAAGTTAAGTTCCATAGGCCATTCACTCCTTTTTTTCTCTGACTTATAGCAATTGAACTCCTTAGTTTGACAAATAATCTTCCGCTTGATTTGGTTGCCGCTCTGTTCACAGGGTAAACATGATCGACCTGCATCTGTGAACGGGTTAATACTTTTCCGCAGTATGAACAAATGTAGATGCCGAAAAAACCCCTGTGATGTTTGAGATACTCCCTTCTGTAATCTGTACTGCGGTTAAACTGATAAGAGGATCTTTTTCTTTTTTTTCCGAATATATTTATTAGAGCTCCCATTTTTTCTCCTATTAAGGGTTCTCAGACTTTTTGAATTGCTGAGAATCTATATTTCAAGAACCTTTCCAAACGTATTCAGCCAGTTTTTCCGTTCTTTGTAGTCAGGCAGCACAGAGCTTACAATATCCCAGAATCTAGATGAATGGTTCATCTCTACGAGGTGACTCAGTTCATGGACTATAATGTAATCAATAACAGGAACAGGAGCCATAATTATCTTCCAGTTATAGTTAAGGTTTCCTATATTTGAGCAGCTTGCCCATCTTGAACTTTGTTCTTTTATCTTTATACCGCTGAAAGATAGTTTCATAAGTTTTGCATAAGAAGAAGTTCTTTCTGTAAGTGTACTTTTAGCCTGTTCCTTAAACCAATCAATAGTTTTCTCTCTTTTGAGAGAGTTTTTAAGTTCAAGCGGAATTTTCGGATTAAGAAGTATCTCCATGAAATCTTCAACCAAATTTATTTTTAAACTTGGTATGAACTCATCTTCCTTTATTCTTATTCTGTAAGTCTTGCCCATAAAAAGAATACTTTCTCCGTCTTCTATCTTTTTCTTTACACTCTTGTCAAGATTTTCTTTTATCTGGTAGAGCCTTTTTCGTATAATAACTGCTTTTTTTTGAACTACATCATTTATCTGTTTTTCTGAAAGATATCTTGGTGCAGTCACAACAACTGTACCGTTTGGTTTTATTATTATTCCTATATTTTTTTTATCCTTTTTGACAAGAAAGTAATCTATCACTTCGTTTTCCACTATTACAAAAGGCATAAACACACCTCCTGCAGAGTAATTCTACTTTATATTATATCATAGCACTTTGGAGTATTTAAGAAATAATTAAGAATTATCTCAGGGATTTATTAAGTAAGCCCGCGTAGAATACTTTTTAAAGAGGAGGTAAGATATGAACGAATTTATAGATTCACTTGTCAATCAACTCGACTCTCTGCCCGTAATAGTTGCATATACATTTTTTTATCTGTCCGGTGTCCTGCAGATGATCTTTCCGCCTTATCCGGGAGATGAAATATTTATTTTTGGAGGATATCTTGGCTCTCAGGGCAAAGCAGGAGGATTTTTCCCTATCTTTATAAGTTATTTTTTGGGAATACTTTCAATAAGTTTTTTCTTCTTTCTGCTAAGTCATAGGAATAAAGACCTGATTTATAAAAACAGGATTGTAGGATCTGTAATAAATGAAGATGTAAAAGAGAAGTCGCGTAAGAACTTTAAAAAATACGGATGGCTGATGTTTTTTATGGGAAGGTTTATTCCCGGTCTAAGTCTTGTTACTGTTATTATGGGAGGTGTAATAGGTTTTAACAAATCAGTTGCGCTCTCTCTTATTGCTTTTTCCTCATTTGTCCATGAAGCAGTATTTTTCTTCATTGGATGTGTGATAGGAAGCAATAAGCTTTACATTACCAAATTTATCTCAATATATAATATATTTTTCATAGTCATACTTGTGTTGATGGTACTTTTATTTGTGTTCAAAAAATTTTTGAAAAAGGAAAAGAGGAGTTAAGGAGAAAAGATATGATACTTTATATTTCTGATACCCATATCGGGGAAAACTCAGATAGTATATATGATGAAAAGCTGCTTAAGCTTTTTCAGAAAACCGATGACAGACTAGAGGAAGTCGTGATAGTCGGTGATTTCCTTGAACTTATAGACAGTCCTTGTATTGAATCTGACAGTTGGGATGCACAGGAGCATATAAAGCTCCTTGATAAGATAAATTTGGTACATTCAGAACTTTTTAACAGAATAAGAAAGCTTTCTGAGAAGATCAGAATAAGTTATGTTTACGGGAATCATGACTACATGGTGGGACTTTGTCCGGAAGTATCTTCAAAAGTAAGACAGATGATGGGAGATATCGATATTCTGCCTTATCATTATGATGAAAAAACAAAGGTATTTGCCATTCATGGAAATCAGTTTGATGTTTTCAACCGTTTTTCATCTGATGAAAACGGAAAACTTGTTAATCCTGTCGGGGAAAGACTTATCAATTATATTGCCCATAGTTTTATAAGCCAGATGAGTCAGGTTGTACCTGAAGAAATTCTCAGAGATTATGTAGATGTTTATCCTTCAATAGATATTCCTAAATGGTTTTCATACTTATCAGAGGTATACAGATGCAATATGAAAATGAAAAAAATTTTTGTAAATACTCTTGTAAATTTCTGTAATTCACAGGAGCTTAAGCAGTGGCTTGATATTAACTATCCAGATTCGAAAACTTTCCTGAAGATAGCTGCCAACAGATATGGCGGAACAGTTATTTCAAGTATTCTTGCACGAATGGTTCTGGCGATAAAAAGAATAAAAAACTCTAACTATCTCATGAAAAAGTCCGAAAACCTTCTATGCAAAGAATTTTTGATAGATGAAAAGTATGTTCTGGGCTATGGAAACCGGACCATAAAATTTAGCACAACACAGGTAGAAGGTCTTATAATGGGTCATAATCACCTTCCTGCCCTTAAAGAGTATAGCGGGAAGTTCTATGCAAATACCGGTTCATGGAAAGACATACTTATATTTGACAAAAAAAACGAGAACAAATTTATAGAAAAGAAAAGGATTTCTTATATCGAAATTGAAAAAACCGGGGATAGTCTTGAAAAAAAACTGGTGCTTGAAGAGATATGAAGATATAAGATATAATATCATCAGGAAGGTGATAGTTATTTCTGAAGATCGTATTCTTGTGGTTGATGATGATGACGAAATAAGAAGTCTTGTAGAAATTTATTTGAAAAATGACGGGTTCATAGTCCATAAGGCAGTCGATGGGCTGCAGGCTCTTGAAATGATGGAAAAAGGAAAATATGATCTTGTCATACTTGATCTGATGATGCCTGTAATGGATGGCATCCAGTGCTGTATGCGAATAAGGCAAAAGTACGATATGCCCGTTATTATGCTTACTGCTAAGAATCAGGATATGGATAAGATAGCAGGATTGAGCATGGGAGCAGATGATTATATGACCAAGCCTTTTAATCCTCTTGAACTCGTGGCCAGAGTAAAATCTCAGATAAGAAGATACAAAGGTTTTTCGAAAATATCTCAGAAGAAAGATGATCGGCGCATAGAAATAGGCGAACTTGTAATAGATGAAGGTATGCATACTGCTTTTGTCGGAGATAAGGAAGTCAGACTTACTAAAACAGAGTTTGATATACTTTTTTTTCTGGCAAAAAACAGAGGAATGGTTTTTAGTGCAGAAAAAATATACGAGAGCCTGTGGCAGGAGGAAAGCTTTGATTCTGAAAACACAGTTATGGTTCATATCAGAAAGATAAGGGAAAAAATAGAAGTTAATCCCAGGAATCCCCAGTATATTAAAACGGTATGGGGAGTAGGCTATAAAATTGAAAAATAATCTTTTTAAAAAACTTTCGGAAGCGGTAAAGAAAAATATAAGAATCCAAATAATAATAGTCTTTGCAGTAAGTATAGCCATTGGAGGCATACTTGCTGTTTTTTGCGAGTATATACTATCCGGAAACTTTAACTACGGATATGAAATTTCAGAAAAAATAACCTCGGAAGTGGCTTCCAAGATAGAAGAAATTGATGAAAAATCAAGCATTGATGAAGTACAGGAAGAAATTAAAAAAGTATCTGAAAAATGGCAAGCTTACTTTCTCAAAGTATATATTCTTAATTACGATAATAATATAGTATACAGATACGATCCTTCAGACGAGCTTAAAGATACATTTCCTTCGGGGCTATTCAGTATTGTGCAGAACAACGGTCACTATGCATACGATACGTATTTTCTTAAGTTCAGTCAGGACAGGATGATAAAGCTGACCGACGCTTATTACAATGAAAAGCAAAGCACGGATGAAGAGGATACTGAACTTGCACAGAACAGAGCTTTGCCTAAGACGGTAACCTCTGTTTCCGGCAAAGGAATATATAATTCAACAAGTATTACTTTAGCGGAAGAAAGATACATACTTGTCACAAACATCAAAGTAGAAAATCCCTTTGGATTCCTTTCGGTACTTAGTCCTTTGATACAGCTCGGTTTTTTCATATTTGGATTTATAGTTTCTTTTATTTATCTTACTCAGGGAAAACTCAAGTATATTCAGGATATTTCCAAAGGACTCCAGGCGATATCTAAAGGTGATTTTGAATATAGAGTACCGCAGAAGGGTGATGATGAAATAGGCCTGCTGGCAAAAAATATTAACAGCATGGCTGATGAACTAAAAAAGTCAATATATGAAGAGAGAAGGGCCGAAAAACTGAAGAACGAGCTTATAACTAATATATCGCATGATTTAAGAACGCCTCTTACCTCTGTAATGGGATATCTCAGACTTTATAAAGAAAAAAAGTATGATTCTGCCGAACAGGCGCAGGAGTATATAGATATTGCATACAAAAAATCCATCAGCCTCAAAGAGCTTATAGATGATTTGTTCGAATATACCAAGCTGAATAATTTTGATATAAAGCTTAATATGGAAGTTTTTGATATCAATAGGCTGGTAAGACAGGTTATTCAGGAAATCATGCCTGTTGCCCTTGAAAAAAATATGAAGTTTGAAACCAATCTTAAGGATCAGAAATTTTTTATTACGGCAGATGCCGGAAAAATGGCTAGAGTGGTTGAAAATATAATATCTAATGCAATAAAGTATTCTGTTAGCGGGAGCAAAATCGATGTTTTGAGTTTCAAACAGAACAGTGAAGTTATTCTTGAAATTTCTAATCCATCAGAGAGCATCAATGATGAGGAACTTAAAAACATGTTTGAAAGGTTTTATAGAATAGATAAATCGCGCTCAGAAAGTCTTGGAGGCTCTGGTCTTGGCCTTTCGATAGCCAAAAGCATCATACAACTGCACAAAGGAAAAATATGGGCAGAGTATAAAGAAAGTAAAGTATCTATTTTTATATGTATGAAATTAAGCGAGGAAAGCTCTCAATGCTCTTAATATATCCTTCTGAGTAAAAGGTTTTGCAATAAAACCATCCATGCCTTGAGCAAGGCATCGTTCCTTGTCTTCTTTGGTAGCGTAGGCTGTAAGTGCTATTATAGGGGTATAAGTGTTATGTTTTTTTTCTATCTGTCTGATTTTTAAAGTTGCTCCCAATCCATCAAGCTCTGGCATCTGAAGATCCATAAATATAAGGTCCGGTCGCTCTTTTTCAAAGATCTCGACCGCTTTGACTCCATTTTCTGCAGTAAGCACTTCCATTGCTTTTTTTGAAAGAATTTTTTTTGTCAGATAAAGGTTTATCTGGTTGTCTTCAGCGACCAGAATTTTTTTATCCTTATAGTTCTGAAGATATATCTCTTCATCTTCCTGAGTTTTTTCAGCGTTAAAGCTCAGATCTTTTTTTATGGGAATAATGAAGGAAAATGAACTTCCTTCACCTGGTGTGCTTACAACAAAAATCTTTCCGCCCATCTTTTCAACGTAACTTTTGGCTATTGTAAGTCCCAAACCTGTTCCTTGATATTTTTTTGTGGCGGAAGAGTCACCCTGTGTA
>Ga0116186_1004422_pt1 | contig 11431 bp, 6 predicted proteins | sample AD_JPNNA4_MetaG_FD_89806 | JGI IMG/M metagenome (GOLD analysis project Ga0116186, IMG submission 89806) | Active sludge microbial communities of municipal wastewater-treating anaerobic digesters from Japan - AD_JPNNA4_MetaG | ecosystem: Engineered > Bioreactor > Anaerobic > Digestate | place...
CGGTCGCGTGCGAGCCCGGCGACACCCGCGAGTGCGTGGGGAGCGGCGCCTGCCGCGGCGGCCAGAGCTGCGCGGACGATGGCACCTGGGGCGCGTGCGACTGCGGCAGCGGTACGGGCGGCGCTGAAGGGGGCGGGGGCACGACGACCGGCGGCTCCCAGTCCGGAGGCAACGCCGGAGCGGGCGCCACCGCCACCACCGGTGGCAGCGCGACGGGCGGAGCCGCCGACGGGGGCGTCGCGACCAGCGGCGGCGCGGCGACGGGCGGCGGGGAGGAGGCGGGCGGCAATCCCGCCGCGGGCGGCACCAGCGGTGCCGGGCCGAGCGGGGGAGCCGCGGGCGCTCCGGAGGGCGGCGCGATCCCCGGGGGCGGCAGCGGCGGGGACGGGCCGGCGGGGTGCCTCTCTGCCGACGACACCGTCACCTTGTCGGTCACCTATCGCGACTTCGACGCGGATCACCCGGATTTCGAGCCCTCGGCTTCGGGTCGCGAGGCGGCGACGGAGGGGCTCGTCGCCAGCACGCTCGGCGAGCGAGGCGCGCCGGTGCTGGTCGGCACGGACGACACCATCGCGAGCGCGCAGTCCTTCGCCGAGTGGTACACGGACGACCCGCGCGTCAACGCGACGATCCTCGGGGAGCTCGTGCTCTACCGCACGCAGTCCGGCGAGTACGTGAACCGCTGGGGCGCGGACGGCGAGCGCTGGCAGTCCTACGAGCAGGTCACCTGGTGCGGGGAGATCGGCAGCCGTTGCTCCTCCTGCGACAACATCCCGGCGGGCTCGACCTGCTACGATCCCTGCCCGCTGTCCGGCTACAACGGGACCTGCTCGGCCGAGCTCGTGTACTACGATGGCACGCCGGTCTTCTTCCCGATCGACGGGGCGCCCGGCGCGCTCACGAGCGAGGACGAGTACTCGACCGCGACCATCGCGCCCGCGTATGGAGGTGACTGGGAGGTGGAGCCGGGGGAGTCCCGCCACAACTTCCACTTCACGAGCGAGCTCCGGTTCGACTTCGTCTACGCGGCGGGGCAGCGCTACTCGGTGGAGGTGACGGGCGACGACGACGTCTGGGTCTTCGTGAACGGACGGCTCGCCATCGACCTCGGCGGCATTCACACGCCCGTGGCCGGCGCCGTCGAGATCACGAGCGCCACCGCGGCGCGCTTCGGGCTCGCCGACGGCGAGGTGGCCGAGGTCGCGATCTTCCAGGCCGAGCGCCAGACCACGGGGTCGACGCTGCGCCTGCGGTTCAGCGGCTTCGGCTGGGCCACCGCGGACTGCGGTCCGGCCGAGGGCCGTCCGCCCCAGGGCACGGGTGGAAGCGGCGGCGGGGGGGGGCAAGGCGGCGGGGCCGGCGAGCTCGCCGCGGGTGGCGCGCAAGCCGGCGCCAGCGGGCACGCCGGCGCTGGATGATCCCAGCGCCGACGATACCACCTCGCTGGGGGCGCCGACCGGGGCGCCGACGTCGCCAACGGATGCTCTAGGGGCTCGCGCCCTGCAGGACCCGGAGCTCGGTGGCAGCCGAGTCGAGCCGGGAGCGAAGGTCGTGGATCCGGTAGACGGAGTCCTGGCCGGCGTGCTCGGCGTCCTCCAGCGCGTCGGCGAAGGCGACCCAGGCGTCGCCGAAGGTCGCGGCGCCGGGCGTGAGGGTGATGGAGCCGCCAAGGCCGCCCTCGGTCGGGGCGAGCGTGAGGCGAAGGGTCCCGAGGTGTCGCCCTGCGCTGGCGCGGAGCCGGGCCCGCTGCGCCAGCAGCTCGCGCTGGCGGCCGAGCTCCACCAAGAGCTCGGCGATCTGTCGCCGCTTGGCGCGGACGGGCGCGGCTTCGCGCGCGGTCACCGGTGGGATCGCCGGCGCCGTGGAGCCGCCCACGCCGTTCCAGGCATCGATCGCGGTCAAGAGGCCGCCGAGGTCGAGCTCGGCGCCGAAGCGCTCGGCCGGCAGCGCCGCCGTGACCGGCGCTCGGAGCGAGCGGGCGACCCGGTCGAGCGCCGAGCCGACGCGGAGCGCGACCCTCAGCTCGCCCCGCGCGCCACCCGGGTGGAGCGTCGTTGCCAGCCCGATCCCCTGGAGGTCCTGCGCGAAGCTCACCGCGCGGAGCTCGGCCGGGAGGAGCGCGGTCGGGCTGACGAAGGCGCGCGCGTCGGCGGTGGCCGGGAGCCCATCCATCGCCGCGCGGAAGGCCTCCGTCCGATCGAGCCGATCGAGCGCCGACCGCTCGACGAGCTCGCGCGCGAAATCCCTCACCGGGGGGCGGATCTCGTCGACGAAGAGCGCGACCCCGCGGGCGATGATGAACGCGGAGCGGTCGCGGTCCGAGCCGAAGAGCTCCGCGCCCCCGATCCGCTCGACGGGGAGCCAGTCGCGCTCGAGGCCGAGCAGGCGCGCCCGGAGGGTCGCCCGGTCTTTCACCGTCAGCAGCACGGCGGGGATCACGCCGTTGGCCTGGCGCAGCACGGCCAGCCCCGCGGGAGCGTGCGGCGCCAGGCCGAACGCCTCGAACCCCGCGGGGTCGGTGAGATCCACCCCGGCGCCGTCGCGCATCTCGCGGACCATCTGGGCATGCTCCTCCGGGAAGCGGGCGATGAGCTGCGCCCGGCCGAGCGCCTCCGCGACCGCAAACGGGTCCTCGACGACCCACAGCGCGGCCGTCTCCGGCGGCAGCGCTCGGGCGAGGTCGATCGCGGTCGCGGGACCCGCTTCCTCCTCGACCAGCTCGACGTCCGCGTCGTCCGCGGGCCGCTCAACCGCGACCGCGCGCGGCAAGGGCGCCGGGACCGGGGCCGGCCGGGGCCCGCAGCCGAAGCCAGCGAGGCACATCCACGCTGCAGACCAGAGAATCCCAGCTCGGCGCGAGCGCATCCGCCGACGGTAGCCCAGCTCGTCGGCGCGTCACACCCCGCGCCGCGACGACGGCGGTGCGCTCCGGTCGAAGGGGCCCTGGGCCGGAGCCCGAGGTCGAGGGGGACCGGGGGACTAGCCCTGTCCCCCGGTGATCTGCGGGGCCTCGCAGGTTTCGAGGGGCTCGACGGCGTGACGCGCCTTGGGCTTGAAGACGTTGAGGGGGATCTTGAGGTAGCTCGTCTCACCCTGGGGTGGCGGCAACCGCCCCGCGTCGATATTCACCTGCACGCTGTGAAACAGGAGCTTGGGGGCGGCCAGCTGCGCGTCCCGCCGCTCGCGGAAGGCGACGAACTCCTCTCGGGTCGTGCTGGCGTTGATGGCGATGTTGGCGCGCTTCTGCTCGCCCACCGTCGTCTGGAACCGGAGCTCGCGCCCCCCCGGCTGGTAGTCGTGCGCGACGAAGATGCGCATCTCGTCGGGTAGGGCGTAGAGGCGTCGCGTGACGGAGTCGTAGAGATCATCGGCGCTCCCGCCCGGAAAATCGCAGCGTCCCGAGCCCGAGTCGGGCATGAAGAGGGCGTCGCCGGTGAAGAGGGCGTCCCCGATCCGGAGCGTCGAGCAGGCTGGGGTGTGCCCGGGCGTGAACAGGATCTCCACGGCCAGGCTCCCCGCGTGCAGCGGCTTCCCTTCGTCGAGGAGCTGGTCGAACTGGCTGCCGTCGATGGGGAAGTCGGGGGGAAGGCCGAAGATCCCCTTGAACATCTCCTGGACCAGGGTGATGCGATGACCGATCGCGATCCGCACCTCGGGGCAGGCGAGCTTGAAGATCTGGGAGCCGGAGAGGTGGTCCGCGTGCGCATGGGTTTCGAGCACGTAATGCAGCCGGAGCCGCTCGGCGTTGAGGAACCCGATCACCTCATCGACCGCGGCGGTCCAGGTCACGGAGGCGGCGGCGTCGTAGTCGAGGACGGGATCGATGACGACGGCGTCACGCGTAGACGGATCGTAGACGACGTAGGTGAGCGTGCTGGTGGGCGGGTGGAAGAAGGCCTTGATCTCCATGGTTACGACTGCCTCCGTCACTCGGCATCGGTGGTCGGGGCCATGCGGGCGAGCGCGCCGAGGATGGCCTGGGCATGCTGCTTCTCCTGCTGGGCCAGCTCCAAGAGCGCGGCGCGCGCGGCCGGATCGTCGGTGATCTCGGCCGCGTTCTTGTACAGGTCGTAGGCGGTGAGCTCGACCTCCAGTGCGAGCTCGAGGGCCCCCAGCGCTCCATCGTTCCCGAGCGCGGCGGCCCGCGCGACCACCGCCGCGAGCGCCTCGCCACTCTCGATGAGCCTGCCGGACAGCGCGGCGAAGGTCGCCTCGAACTCCTCGGTCGCGCCGCGGTCGGTTCCAAGGCGTCGCCACAGCCCGTGAACGATGCGACCGTGCTCGAGCTCGGCCGTCGCCAGGCGGGAGAAGAGCTCCGGGATCGGTCCCGGCTCGAAATTCTCGACCATCGCCAGATAGAAGCGGTGGGTGCCCTTCTCCAGGTCGAGGGCCTGTAGCAGCTGGACCTGGGCGCTCCCGGCTCCGTCGAGCAGGCGCAACGGCGGAAATTCGGGGAGGGTGACCCCCTGATAGCCGGAGTAGCCGCCGAGAAGGTTGGCGATGCGTGGCAGGCCCAGCGTGGACTTCGCCCAGGCGCTGGCGCGGGTGGAGCGGCCCCCGCTCCGGCAGTAGAAGACCACCGTCCGCTCGCCGAGCCCCCGCAGCTCCTCGCCATGCGCGTCGAGCTCACTCAGAGGCATCAGTCGAGCCCCCGGCAGGTGTCCCGCCCGGTACTCCTCCGGCTCTCGGACATCGACGATGACGTAGTCACCCTCGGCATGGGTCGCCTGGTACTGGCGGAGCTGATCGCTGGTGACGTCGTTCACGCTGTCCAGCCTGCTGACGAGTTCCATCGCGTCCTTCCCCGGCAGAGCGTCCCCGGTGGCGCCGCCGGGTCCGCACTCTAGCGTCGTCGCTGGCCGCTGGGGAGCCGCCAATCTCGGCGCCCCTCGAGCCAGCCCTCCTCGCTGGCCGAGCAGCCAAGTCACCCGCTCTCCGCTCGGTGCGGCGGCGATGGTCCACGGCGAGTCAGCGCCAGCCGTCGCCGTCGGGCGGTCGTGACCTCTGGCTGGGCCGGGTGGGATCGTGGCCGTCGGGCAGCGCGTCGCCGTGGCCTCACGGGGACGACCTCCTCCTGACCTGGCCCGGCCCGTCTCGCTCGACGGCGGTCGCGGTGAGCGCCGGCGAACCGCCATGAGATCGTGGTATCGTGTGGGCACCATGACGGATCGAGAGGCGCAGCAGCCCGTGGATCTCATCGAGGTCAGCGCGGAGCTGGAGGAGGACGAGGCGGCGGACAAGGTCGATCTGTACGTGGACGTCGAGGGCTCGTCTTTGTTCACCGGACGCGCGGCGCTGCGCCAGGCGCGCGAGGTGAACGCGCTGGTGGAGAGCTTGGGTCAGGTCGGGGTCGCCGAGGACCAGATCTTCGTCGAAGGCATCTCGGCGAGCACGCAGAGCGGCATCTTCTCCAAGAGCTCGTCCGCGCACTACCGCCTGCGGGTGCGTTGCCGGAACCTCGAGCGACTGGGTGACGTGCTCGGCGCCATCACCGGGCAGAAGAACGTGACCATGGGTCGCATGGAATGGGGGTTCGACGAGGGCGCCGCGGCCGGAGCGCGGCGGCTGGCCCGCTGCGCGGCGATGGCCCGGCAGAAGGCCGAGGCCGTGGCCGCCGCGCTCGGAGTGCGCCTCGGCCCTCCGCACCGCGCCTGCGAGGTCGCGCCCCGGGAAGTCGCGGCTCAACCCTATCCTGCTGCGGCCGCGGTCGCGTTCGCGGGTGTGGCGCGGGCCAGCATGCGCCAGGAGGATCTGGGGCTGCCGGTCACGCACCATCGCCAGGTGACGGCGCGGCTGTCGGCGGCCTTCCGCATCGAGCGAGACGCGACGTAGCATCGCATCAGCAGTCGCGGAGGGGACTGCGGGGCCCGGGGTGGCCGTCGCCCGTCCGCGAGGCGGGTCCGCCCTGGACTCGCCGGACGACTGAGGTATCCTCGCGCCGCTTTGTCGTGGGCAGCGGCGTGCCTCGCTGCGCCCGGGATCGACGCGGGTGGATGCTCCCACCGCCCTGACTGGTGAGCCGTGGGCAGCCGGTTTCTGCCATCGCTGATCTCGGCTAGCCAGGCGTACTCGGACGGACCACGCTAGCCGAAATAGGCCGATCGATGTCATCGCACCCCCGCCTACCCATAGCCTTGCTGGTCGACAGGCTGGACGACGAGTACCAGGTCGCCGTCGTCCGCGGCGCGCTCGCCGCGGCGCGAGAGCTGGGGGTCACCCTGCTGTGCGTGCCCGGCGGCCGCGTTCGCGACGAGGACGCGGACGGAGCGGCGCGCAACGTCGCCTTCGAGCTGGTCAACGCCGAGACCGTGAGCGCCGTGGTCGCGGTGACGAGCGTGATCGGCAGCGCGCGGGGCCCGGCGGAGCTCCGGGGGTGGCTCGAGCGGTTCGGCGGGCTGCCGCTCTGCTGCGTCGGCGTGCCCATCCGGGATCGGGTCACCATCGAGGTCGACAACTCCAGCGGCATCCGTGAGCTGGTGCTGCATCTGGCGATGGACCACGGTCGACGCCGCATCGCCTTCGTGCGGGGGCCGGCCGCCAGCGCCGAGGCGCGCGTCCGCTTCCAGGCCTATCGCGACGCCCTCGAGGAGGCGGGGCTGCCCTACGATCCGCGGCTGGTTGTCGCGGGCGACTTCCTGAAGCCGAGCGGCAGCGCGGCCGTGCGCGCGCTCCTCGAGGACGAGCGCCTTTCCGATCGCATCGACGCGCTGGTGGCGGCGAACGACTACATGGCGCTCGGCGCCATGCAGGAGATCGGGCGGCGCCACCGGGAGGTGCCGCGGGACCTCGCGGTGGTCGGCTTCGACGACGTGGACTCGGCGCGCCTGGCGCACCCGGCCTTGACCACCGCGCGGCAGCCCACCGAGCAGCTCGGCCGGCGCGGCGTCGAGACGGCGTTCGGGCTGGCGGAGGGCCGCTCGCCGCTCTCGGCCTCGCTGCCGACCGAGCTCGTGTTGCGCCAGTCGTGCGGCTGCTCCACGGTGAAGGCCGCGTTCACCAACAGCATCCGGCCGCTGGCGGGCGATGTCGAGGCGTGCTTCGCGGAGCAGCGCCACGTGATCCTGGCGGAGGTGGCCCGCGCGGCCGCGGGCCACCTGGACGCGGCCGCCACCGGGTGGGAGGTACCCCTGGTGGACGGCCTGATCGGCGAGCTCAGCCACCAGAACGGTCGGAGCTTCCACCGCACGCTCGAGCAGCTCCTGCAGAAGTTCGACCAGGCGCCGGTGAACGGCGCCGTCCTGCAGGAGGTGCTGAGCGCGCTCCGGTCGCAGTCGCTGCCCTGCGTCGCGGGCGTGCCGCGCGTGCGGGATCGGCTCGAGGACTTGCTGCACGAGGCCCGGGTCGGCGTCAGCGCCTTCTGCGAGGAGGCCGCGGAGCGACGCGCGCGAGCGGCGCGCGAGCGGCAGCGGAATTTCGAGCGGGCAATGCGCTCCGCGCTGCTCGCGGACACCGCCAGGCGCTCCCGGGCCGCCGCGGAAACCCTCCCGGAGCTCGGGGTGGAGGCCTGCGTGGTCGCGGCGCTGGAGCGGCCGAACGACGCGTCCGGTCAGGCGCGGGTGCTCTTCGGCTTCAACGCCCGGGATCGCATCACGGAGGCCACGCTCATCCCGTTCGACCGACTCCCCGCGCACCCGATGCTGGAGCAGAGTCGGCGCCTGGTCGTCGTCTTGCCGCTGGTCGCGTTCGGGCACGCGCTCGGCGCTGCCCTCGTGACGACGACGGGGGTCGGGGACGACGCGCTCGAGCACGTCCGCGAGTTCCTGGGCACGGAGCTCGACCTGCTCCGCCGTGCCGGTGAGCGCGCGGGCTGAGGGGGAGCGCGGTCAGTCCTCGAGGCGCACGCTCACCGCGCGGCGCTCCGGCTCGGGCGCGGTGGCCTCGATGAAGAAGAGGTACTCGTCGCCGGGCTCGCCGCCCAGGACGCGCACGGTGAGGCTGACGGGGACGCCCCGCTCGAGCGCGAGCGGCCAGGCCATCTCGGCGCCGACCTCGAGCCGATCGGACTCGGTGCGGGGCCGCGGAGCGGCGAGCTCGATCCCGAGCCCGCAGGTGTCCTGTACCCGGACCAGGCCGTCGGCGCTCGGTTCGACCCAGAACAGGAGACCGGGCTCGATGGCCAGGCAGTCGCCGAGGGGCGAGGCCAGGGGCTCGAGCGCCGCGCCCGCCTCGGCCACCACGAGATCGCTGGGGCCGGAGCTCGCCACGAGGCCGATCACCTCGAGTCGTACGGCGTCGCCCGCCTCGACGCTCAGCGCCACCTCGAAGCCGCCCTCCGCCGTCACCGGGGCATCGACGGCGGCCGCGGTGGAGCTGAGGTCATAGGCTCGCACGAAGCCCTCCGGTGGATCCACGGCGCCCGCGCGCCCGACGATCACGGCTGTTCCTCCCGGATCCAGGGCGCGCCAGGAAACCTGTGATTCGTCGAGGGTCGGGGGCTTGGGAACGGTGATGGGCGGCTCGGGCTTGGGGCTCACGCTGCATGCCACCGAGAGCCCAACCGCGGCCAAGCCGGCCACCAGGGGGGCGGCACGGGTGGGCGTGCCCGACCTTCGCGCGGTGGCCTCGGCCATGGCGACCATTCTATGCAAAGAACGGACCGGCGGGTTAGCCTGGCTCGGGCGCGGGCCCGAGCTCGCCGCGGTCACGGGGTGCGTGCGCGGCGGCGCTGGGGCCGGCGGCCCCGTGAGCGATGTCCGCTGCTGCTTCGGCGAGTCTGACGGTCGGAGCCGTCCTGCGGGGGCGGTACGAGCTGCTGCGGGAGCTCGGCGCCGGAGGGAGCGCCACGACCTACCTGGCCCACGACCGCCGGTGGGACACGGAGGTCACGGTCAAGCTGCTCCGCGACGCCTCCGCCGAGCTCGTCGAGGTGCTCCACGCGGAGTTTGCTCGGCTCCGGGAGCTCTATCACCCGCACCTCGTCCATGTGCACGAGCTCTGGGGGTCGAGCGGCCCCGACGGTTCCCTCCCGTTCTTCACCGCCGACTTCGTGCCGGGCACGACGCTCGGGCGGTACGCCGAGGGGAGCCGGTGGGAGTCGCTCCGGCGTCCGCTCGGCGACGCGCTGAGCGCGCTCGATCTGCTGCACCGAGCCGGCGTGCTGCACGGCGACTTCAAGCCGGAGAACATCCTGGTCGGCGAGGACGGCGCCGGCACGCTCATCGACCTCGGCTGCGCGTGGCCCATGGGCGTGAGGGCGCACGGCGTCGCGCGGGGCACCCCCGACTACCTGGCCCCGGAGCTCCTCGGCGGGGCGGCGCTCGATGCGCGGTCGGACCTCTTCGCCGTCGGGGTGACCCTCCGGCGCCTCGGCGCGGCGCTCGCCGAGCCGTTGCCCGGTCCGATCGCGCGGCTCGCCGCGCGCCTGGTCAGCCCCGACCCGGCACGGCGCCCCGCCGACGTGGGCGAGCTGTTCGACGCGGCGTGGCCCGAGCAGGATCGGGCGGGCGCGGTCCCGGCCGGCCTGGGGCGGCTCGTCGGGCGGGACGCCGAGCTCACCGTCGCACGCGAGGCGCTGGCGGCGCTCGCGGCGGGGAGCCCCGGCGCCCGGGTCCTGCACCTCGTGGGCGCGCCCGGCATGGGCAAGAGCCGGATCCTGCGCGAGCTCCATTGGCTCGCGCAGGCTCGGGCCAGGGTGCTCGAGGCCAACCCGGACGCGGCGCTCGGCGTTCGGCGCCTGCTCGAGGAGGCGGTCGGCGGTCCGCTCCCGGCCGCGGCGGCCGACGCCGCCGTGCGCGCCCGCGAGGGGCTCGACGGGCGGTCGCCGCCCTGCGTGCTCCTCGTGGACGACGCGGAGCGACTCGCGGGCGCCGAGAGCGCGCTGCTGGCCGCGTTCGCGCGCTCGCTCGAGCCGCAAGATCCGGTGCTCCTGGTGGTGGCGAGCCTGCCCGAGCTCGCGCTCGGCGGCGCGGCGGTGCGGCGCGCGGAGCTCGGGCCGCTCGGGCCGCCGGACATCGACGCGCTGGTCGGCGAGGGCTGCTCGCAGATGGCGCGCGGCCATCTCCATCGACTGAGCGGCGGCCACCCGGGTGAGCTCCGGGCCCTCCTGCTCGCGCTCGCGTCGGGCTCGCTCAACGAGTCGGACCTCGTCCGTGGCAACACCGCGCCGGCGGGTCCGGGGCGAGCCGGCCCTGTCCTCGGCGCCCTCCCGGCGGCGGCGCGCGAGGCCCTCGGCGTCCTCGCGGTCCTCGGCAGACCGGTCGGCAAGGATCCGCTCGCCGAGCTCGGGATCCGCGCCGAGCAGCTCGACGACCCGCTCAGGTCCGGGCTGGTCGTGCGCGAGGCGGCCGGCTATCGCCTCGCCAACCCGCGGGACGGCGGTCGGTTGCTCGTCGAGCTCGGCGGGCCTGCATCCCGGTCGCTCGAGCTCCGCGTGGCGGAGTGGTTCTCGTCGGGCTTCGCGGGCCGCCGTACGGACTCCGGCGGTCGCTCGGAGGACGCCGCCCACGCCGCCCTGCACCTGGCCCGGGCCGGCGAGGTCGCTCGGGCGGCCGAGCTGCTGCTCGGCCACCGCGACGAGCACGCGATGGCCCCCCAGGCGTGGCTCGCCGCGGTGCAGGCGCTCGCGGCGCAACCCGGCGGCTTCGAGCTCGAGCTCGCCGCGGCTCGCCTCGAGCAGATGGCGGGGCTCGCCCCGGCGGCGCTCGAGCGGCTGGAGCGCCTCCTCGAGGGCGGCCTCGACGGCGACCAGCGCGTGGCGGCTCGCGTCGAGTGCGGGGCGTGCTGGCTCAAGCTCGGCGACGCGAACCGGGCCGTGCTCGAGCTCGACCGCGCCCTCGGCGAGGCGACCTCGCCCGACGAGGGCGCTCGGATCGCCGATCTGGTCGCGCAGGCCCATTGCCGGCAGGGGCGCTACGAGGAGGCCCTACGGATCGCCGACGAGGCCCTCGCCAAGTGCTCCGACGCGCACCTGCGGGCGAGCCTTGACGAGGCCGCGGGCGTCGCCCTCGGCTACCTCGGTCGCTTCGAGGCGGCCGCCGTCCGGCTCGACGCGGCCGCCCGCGTGCCGGCGCGACGCCTGCCGCCGCGGCATAAGGTCCGCGCCACGAGCGCTCGGGCGCTGGTCGCCTTCCAGGCCGGACGGCTCGAGGAGGCGACCCGCCTCTACGCCGAGGCGCTCGGCGTGGCCGAGCGGCACGGCCTGGGCGATCAGCTCGCCAGCGCGGCGCTCAACCTGGCCGCCGCGCAGCACCAGCGCGGGGCCTGGGCGGACGCCCGCGCCGCGTACGAACGCGGGCTGCGCCTCGCCGTCGCGCTGGGGCAGCCGACGACCGAGGCGCACGCGCGGCTGAACCTCGCCCAACTCTACCTCGACGTCGGGGCTACGGCGCGGGCCTCGGCGCTGCTCGACGCGTGCGAGGCGCTGGCGCGCCGGGCGGGGCTCGCCTCGGTCGAGGCGTCCGTGCTCGCGCTGCGGGCGGAGCTTCTGCTGGAG
>Ga0116186_1004425_pt1 | contig 11420 bp, 8 predicted proteins | sample AD_JPNNA4_MetaG_FD_89806 | JGI IMG/M metagenome (GOLD analysis project Ga0116186, IMG submission 89806) | Active sludge microbial communities of municipal wastewater-treating anaerobic digesters from Japan - AD_JPNNA4_MetaG | ecosystem: Engineered > Bioreactor > Anaerobic > Digestate | place...
CCCAACCTTAACACTATGCGCAGCCCTGTCCATCACCAGGTCCCCCACCCGCAAAAGGCTCGCAGGCTCAACAGGCGTCTCCATCCGTCGTAGTGCCGCCCTGATCCTTGCGAAAAGCTCCCGCATTCGAAAAGGCTTGATCACGTAATCGTCTGCCCCCAATTCCAAACCGAGTACTGTATCGGTTTCTTCTTCTTTGGCGCTCAGCACGATCACAGGCACCTGGTTTTCCCGCCGGAAAGCACTCAGAAACTGGTAGCCATCCATTTTCGGCATCATGATATCCAGCAGCACAAGATTTGGGTGCTCGTGGCGCGCGACAAACAGCGCTTCCTGCCCGTCGTTTGCCGTAACCACGCGGTAACCCTGGCTGGTCAGGTAATCTTTCAACAGGGTTCGAACACTGGATTGGTCATCCACAACAAGGATAGTTTCTGTCATCTCACCTCAATTATAGGGTAGAAATATAACAAAATATCATTTAGATTTTATGTAGATGTGGGCAAAAGACAACCTCTCCTTGATTTCTCACCAACGCTATTATCCGTTACAATTGACCGAAAGCAGCACGTTTCCAACGTTCTGGAGGAATACTATGGATCCAATTACATTCATTCTGATTGCCCTGGCGGGTATTATCCTGGTCATCGTTGGTGTGGTTCTCTACCGCACCAGTCATTTTGCCATCCAACTCCCTGAGGAACATCCCATTCCGTTGGAGGAGGTTGACGGCGAAGAAGTTGCCAGGCACATCGGCCTGGCAATCCAAATGAAAACGATTAGCAACGCAGACCCCACCAAGGTGGATCCCTTGCCATTCGAAGGGCTGCGCAATCTGCTGCAGGTGCTCTATCCCCAGGTGGAAGACCACCTTACGCGCGAGGTAATCAATGATGGCGCGCTGCTCTATACCTGGCAGGGCTCCGACCCCGACCTGAATGCGATCGCCCTCGCCGCCCACCAGGACGTGGTACCGGCAAACGAAGCCTCCGATTCCGGCTGGTCTTATCCGCCTTTTGCTGGTGAGGTTGCCGATGGTTACGTCTGGGGACGCGGCGCGCTGGACTGTAAGGGCGTGCTCATCAGCATCATGGAAGCCGTCAACAACCTGATCCGTGAGGGTTTTGAGCCCCGCCGCACGGTTTACCTTCTCTTTGGGCATGACGAAGAATGCAGTGGTTCACGTGGCGCAGCCGAACTTGCCAGTGTTCTTGAAGCTCGTGGGGTTAGGCTGGCACTCTTGCTGGACGAAGGCGGCGCAATTTCCCGGGGCACCCTGCCTGGGGTTGAGCGCCCAGTCGCGATGATCGGCGTGACCGAAAAAGGGCATCTCTCGCTTAAACTCAAAGCCACCACCAAGGCGGGTCATGCCTCTGTCCCTCCCACAGAGACCGCTATTGGCGCCCTCAGCCTTGCGATCGCCACCCTTGAAAACAACCCCTTCCCTCAACATTTGGAGATGGTTGAGTTCATGATGAGTTTTGTTGGCAATGAAATACCCTTCCTGGACCGGATGATGCTCGCCAACACCTGGCTGTTTGGCAGTACTGTAAAGCGTAAAATGCGCGCAAACCCGATCACCAATGCCAATACCCGCACAACCATCGCCCCCACCCTGCTCCGCGCTGGCACTGCTGAAAACGTCCTGCCCGCCACGGCTGAAGGGGTGATCAACCTGCGTATATTCCCGGGTGAGACTGTTCGCGAAACTTACGAACGCATCTTTGACCTGGTGGCAGACGAAACACTCGAAGTGCTTCCCCAACATGGCGACACCCTGGAGGGCGATCACACCTGGGAACCAACCGAGATTTCGAACATTGACTCTCCCCAATTCCGGCTGCTCTCCCGCCTGGCACATTCTGCCTACCCCCAGGCGCTCGTCGCACCCTACATGATGAATGGAGCAACCGATTCACGGCATTATGCCAGCCTCTCCAACTACATCTTTCGTTTCTCGCCCATGGTACTCAGCCATGAGGACCAGGAAACAGTTCATGGTGTGAACGAACGCCTCTCCCTCGAGAATGCCGCCCGCATGGTGAGCTTTATGCAGGCTCTCATCCGTAACGCCAGCGAGCTGGATTTTGAAAGTTTATCGGATGAGGACGGTGATTTTTATGAAGAAGATGAGGCAGCCCAGGAAGTCCCCATTCGAAGCATGCAGGAACCGCTGCCAACCAAACCGCTCGACCAGGCTAAGTTGGATGATAATGAGTTGCCCGAATTGGAACCCCTGCCAGAAGATGACGAGCCTTTGGCTGCCAAACCGCTTGCCGAGTCTGATCCGGAAGACTGACCTAACATCCGAAAACGGATAAAAAGCCACATGACCTCACAAAAAACTACGCTCCCGCTCGATCGGGCACGTATTCGCGCGCTGTTATTTGATGTGGATGGCACTCTATCCGACAGCGATGACCACATGGTCAATCGTTTTGCCAGAAAAATAAACTTTATTGACAGCATGTTCAAGCCAGGATCGGCTCATCGTCTGGCGCGCTCGTTCGTGCATTTTGCCGAAACTCCCGTAAACTGGCTGCTCCTGATGGCAGACCGTCTGAACCTGGATCCGCTGCTGTCTGCTTTCCTGGACAGACAGGCAAACCAAAAAGAAGCAGAGTTGGAAAATTTTCCTGCCATTGCTGGCGTCGAGCCCATGCTCAAAGTCCTCAGTGGGCGTTATCCTCTCGCGATCGTATCTGCCCGGAATGAAGTCACAACCCGCCATTTTCTGCGCCTCAATCAACTTGAAGAATACTTCCCGGTGGTTGTGACCTCCCAGACCTGCGCACGTACCAAGCCTTTCCCCGATCCACTCCTCTTTGCCGCTGAGAAGCTTGCGGTCCCAATTGAAAATTGCCTGATGATCGGCGACACGGTCACAGATATCCGCGCCGCGAAAGCTGCCGGGGCGCAGTCACTCTCAGTTTTATGCGGTTTTGGGCTTGAAAAAGAATTACGTCGGGCAGGCACCCAAGAAATTCTCGTGAGCACAAGCGAACTGGCTACCTATCTCACCTCAACACCTCTGTGAGGAAAATGAAGGGGGAACTCGTCATCCCGAGCTTCTTTTTTGCGCCTGTGACCGCGAAGCAGGGTATGGCGATCTCTTTTTATCTTTGTAGACGATCAAAACTGCAGACTGCCGCGCCCCTCACAAGACTGTAGATTAGATGCCTTGTTAGAATCGGGGCTCGCAGTAACCATGTTCAATATCAAGAGTATACAGGGTTGAAAAAATCTCCTTCCGCACCCGGGATTGCAGGGAACAGGTTGCAGAGAACTGGTCGTAGGAAACAGGCCTGCCTGTTCCACATGGTTGATAGAAATGCCGTTCCTGGTTGAGGCAGGCCTCAACCCTACATCATACAAATAAATATTCATTTTCTACGACCAACAAGATCCTTCGTCATTTCTCAGGATGACAAGAATAAATTGTTCGGGATACAAAGACTGCAGTTGTAACTGTTCTACATCTCTGAACCCAGCTCTTTGAGACAATGCGGACTGCCACGCCCCTTCCTTACTGATAGGTTAGCACCTTTATCAGAACCGGGGTTCGCAGTGAGGGCTCATCCAGCACTATAGAGGGAACTCAGGTTTTATCGGGCTCTTTGCCTCCAATTCGCCCTCTTTCACTATTACTCCACCTTCTTTTTGGAGGTCCAGCGTGTTGACGCGTTTATCCATCAGCCCAAAAAAACCAATGATCAGGCAAGCTGAACCACCAACGATATAACTAACCTGTGTGCCAAAGTGATCCGCAATCGGTGCTGAAAGGAATAAGCCGACCGGCATCATCGCGAGAGTCAAGCTGGAAAGCAGCATAAAGACCCGCCCCTGCACCTCGGGGGGTACCTTTGTCTGTAACAGTGGACCCAATGAGCCATTAGCCAAGGATGCCATCAATCCTACCGTCCCCATACCCACCAGCGACCACGCGTAGCGGTTTGCCGGGATCAAGCCAAAGGTAAGCATACCAACCCCAATTCCAATTATTCCCATCAGCACCGTCCACACCCTGCGTTTAAAACCGCCCCAAACTCCCAACACCAATCCGCCAACGATACCACCAGCTCCCGTCGCCACTTGCAGCCATGCCAACTCCTGAACTCCCTTGCCAAAGAAGCTGGTGACGTGCAGCGGCAGAAGGTTGCCTCCCGGCGCCAGGAACATATTCAGCAAACTTGCCATCAGGATCAACAGCAACAACCCAGGCCATGTGACAATATAATGTGCCGCCTCACGCACATCCGTCATTAACGATTTGGGAGTGACTTTGGTCGATTTTGGTGTGGCTTTGGGCTGCGGGACTTTGACTAAGAAGATCATCAGGCTGATAGCGATCGCTGCGGTGGCAATGTCTACCGCCAGCACACCCTGCATGGGCAGTAGTTCCAACAGCAAAGCACCCAATGCCGGCGAAAAAACGTTAATCATTCCATCGACAGCCTGGTTCACCCCTCCCAGCCGGCTCAGGTGTTCTTTCGGCACCATCAGCGTGGTGGCTGCGGTGCGCGCAGGCCCTTGGAACACGCCTGCTGCTGAACGCGTCAGCAAAATTGCGATGATGTGCCAGATTTGGATCGCACCGGTGGAAAAAAGAACTGCCAGCACAACGGTAGCCAGTGCCACAACAAAATCGGCGATGATCATTACCAGCTTGCGATTCCAGCGGTCCACCAACGCGCCCACAAAAGGACCAAGCAGGATGTTGGGAACCAGTGCCGCTGTGGTGGCAGTAGCAAGAACCGTGGCAGAACCGGTTTGCTTGGTCACATACCATACCAGGGCAAACTGGACCAAGGCGCTGCCCACCAAAGACACAATCTGCCCGATCCCCATCGGCAGGTAGTTACGCAGCCATCCCTTGCCAAGTGGTGGTTCATCTTGTTGAGCTATATCGGCTTGCAGGTCTGTTTCAGTCATGGATGGTTACCTGAATTCTTCTATAGTAAATTCACCGTCGATGTTCATTAAGATGATCGAACGGAGGAATGGCTGTTTGCCATTCCTCCGTTGTATGCGTCAAAACATCAGATCGCAATGTAACGTTCGATTTGCTCACCAATCTGCGCCAGCGATGCCTCCCAGAACTCCTTTGAGCGGATATCGATCCCAAACCGTGCCGCCAGATCTGCCGCCTGAGCCTCACCGGTGTTGGTAAGCAGGGTTTTATAGTCCTCCACAAAAGCCTCTCCCCGCTCGCGATAAACGCTGTAGAGTCCTTTTGCAAACAAACTGCCAAAGGCGTAGGGGTAATTGTAGAAAGACAACTGCGTACTGTAATAATGCGGTTTCCAGGTCCAGGCAAACTTGTTCAAAACGTCCTGGTTCAGTCCATCGCCGTAAGTTCTTCGCTGGGCGTCCAGCATCAGAGCGTTGATTTCATCTGCAGAAATGGTTGATTCCTTGCGCCTCTCGAACACCGCCTTCTCAAAGATAAAGCGTGAGTAGATATCGACGATGGTTTGTGCGTCACTGGAAATCGTGGTTTCCAGGATCGCCCGCTCCTCACGCGGATCGCTGACCGTCTTGAGGAGCGCGTTGAAAACAATCGTTTCAGACATAATCGAGGCGGTTTCAGCAAGGGTCATGGGCGTATTGGTTTGCATGGGCGTTTTACCCGCCTTGTAAGCACAGTAATTATGGAAACCGTGCCCAAGTTCATGCGCCAGGGTTATCACCTGGTCGAAAGATCCATCGAAATTCGACATGATGCGGCTTTCCTGCACAGCATCCACGCCCATGCAGAATGCTCCACCTCGTTTGCCAGGGCGCTGCTCTGCGTCGATCCAGTGCTTTTCAAAAGCGCCCCTGGCAAATTCAGCCAGTTCCGGTGAAAAACTGCCAAAATGCTCCAGGATCAATTCGCGGGCTTCGTCAAACGAATATTCCTTGTTTACTTCACCAATCGGGGCAAACAAGCTCCACCAGGGTAATTTCTCGAAGCCAAGGATGCGAGCCTTCGCCTGGAAGTAGCGTCGGAACATCGGCAGGGCGTCATCAATCGCTGCCAGCATCGCTTCAAGTGTGCCGCGGTCAATTCTCGCCTTCACCAAGGAGGAATGCAGGCAATCCTCACGACCGCGCTTGCGGTCCAGCGTCACGACTTCGCCCTTGACTCCGTTCAAACAGGCAGCCAGCGGCTCTTTCAATTCTTCAAACACCTGCTGCTCCCGCTTGTAAGCGCGCTCTCTCACTCCCGCGTCTGGATGGGAACGAAGGTTGATCAGCGCTGGCAGAGGCAAAGTTTGCAGCTTACCATCCAGTTCAAAATCAACACTTTTCTGGGAAGTGAGCACGCCCTGCAGGTCGCCCCAAGCCCTACCGCCTGAAAGCGTCAGCTCGTTGGCGAGGCTCTCTTCCGGTTCAGACATTTGGAAACGGCTTTCCCTCGCCATTTCCAGCAGCCTAAATGCATGATCATGCGCCGGTCCTGGAATCTCCAGCGCCTTATCCAGCCGATCGCCGAGTGCGCCGAGCCAGGCACTGATTCTCACATCCAAATCGTGCAGCGGAAGCATGGCAATAGCCATTTTCGAGTGCAACTGTTCAGCGGTTTTGTTAAAAGAATCCGTAGAAATAATTGCTCCCAGAAAAGAGAAAATCTTACCCGCTTTCAACTCCAGGGCATTCGCATCTTCCACGTAGCCGTTCAAAACGTGGTTGAGGGCTTCAAGGGATGTGGCAGGGTCAAGCAAAGGCAGAAATTTGGTCTCGAAGGCCTGGGTTGCTTCCTGGATGGATTTTTTTACAGCTTCCATGTCTGCTGTAAGTGTTGGATCGTCAAGAGAAAGGTAGAGATTGGAAAGATCCCAACGTGGGGGTGTGGTCATGGTTGACTCCTTTTCGATTAATGAGGGAATTATAACTGAGCCCACCGGCTTGTTGGACGTGGCTTGCATCATTTTGATGGTTTTACATGTGTAGTATGGGTTGGCTTGTTGTGTATACCTACATTTTCTTTGCTGAAGGGTGGGTTGGCGTCACAGAACCCATACCAATTGTTGAGTCGTAGTCGTAGGGTGGGTTGGCGTCACAGAACCTATACCAATCGTTGAGACGTAGGGTGGGTTGGCGTCACAGAACCTATACCAATCGTTGAGTCGTAGGGTGGGTTGGCGTCACAGAACCCATACCAACCATTGCCTCGATAAAGCCAACCCACCAACACAAACCCCTCACACTCAACTACCCACCAAAATTTTTTGCATCCCATCGGTGGGTTGGCTTTTAAACACCCTCTTAATTCCCATGCTCCTTTACGCCAACCCACCCTACACAGCTTGCACTCCTTATTTCCATCAACATTATTTCCATTAACATAAACTCCAAAAAACATTATTAATGTAAAATTCAAACTGTGCCAACCTATCATCGGTTCTATATTCCTGATGCCATTGTTGCATTTACTCTCGTTACCTATAACCGCTCACCGATATTTTCGAATACCCAGGTTGCCGAATTATTTCTTAATCTACTCAACAAAATTACTAATCAGTTTCACTACGAATGCATTGCATATTCACTACTCCCGGATCATGTTCATCTATTAATCCAACTGTCACAGGAAAATCCCAATTTTTCCCTACCTATTCGTGAGCTCAAACGCCTTTTTTCTATAAGCTACAAGAAATTTAACCCTTTGCTGCCCTTACCAAATTCTTCACGCCAGAAACACCATGAGACAACAATCTGGCAGCGTAGATTCTGGGACCACGTTATCGAAGATGAACGAGACTTGGAAAGACATTTGAACTATATTCACTTCAACCCTGTCAAACACGGCTTCACCGACAACCCAGCCCATTGGCATTGGTCAAGTTACTCTTATTACGTAGAGAAAGGGTACTATCCCAAGGATTGGTTACCTGATCTGAATCAATTTGAAGATTCAGACAATTGGGGGGAATAAGCCACATCAATCAATAGACTGAAGTGCCGAAATGGCGTGGTCTTTTTGACTGGATTTGTTTAATATTTCTTTTTTGTAGGGTGGATTGGCGTCACAGAACCCATACCAACCATTGCCTCGATAAAGCCAACCCACCAACACAAACCCCTCACATTCAACCGGTGGGTTGGCTTTTAAACACCCTCTTAATCACTCTGCTCCTTTACGCCAACCCACCCTACTTCTTTAATGAAAAAGCCCCGGTTCTTCCGGGGCTCTTCTCACAATCAATAAAATTATCGCCGTCTGCCGCTGGCGCGTCCAGCCACCGAAATGTAATACAGCAACTGCATTAATGATGTCGCCAGCCCCGCCACGTAGGTCCACGCCGCGGCATCCAGCATCTGTTTTACACCCACGCGTTCTTCCTCGTTGGCGACCAACCCGGTCTGGTCCAGCATTGCGCGAGCGCGTTTGGACGCATCCAGCTCCACGGGTAATGTGACCAGCGAAAAAACCGCCGTGGACGAAAACAACACCACGCCGATCGTCGCCAGGTTCGAAAGGCTCAGCAAGACGCCGATCATTACCAGGATTATGCCAATGTTCGAGCCAAAGCTCACCAGCGGCACAATCGTGGTGCGCAGGCGCATCGGGCCATAACTGGTCTTATCCTGCATTGCATGTCCAAGTTCGTGCGCCGTGATTGCCATTGCTGCTACGGAAGGCTGATCGGCCACTTCCGGCGACAATGCCAGGGTATCGTCGCGTGGGTCATAGTGATCCGTTAAGGTGCCCTTGGTGCGGGTGATCTTCACATTTTCAAGTCCCACCCGCGGCTTGAGCTGCTCAGCAGTTTCCAAACCCGTCAGGTTATGATAATTCCGCACCTGGCTCCACTTGTTGTAGGCAGATTTGACTTTGGACTGAGCAAAAAGGCTCAGCAAAAGTCCGGGGATCATATAAAGGAAGTATTCAAAGTACATAGTATTCTCCGTATTCGCGATTATTCTTCATAAATCATAACGTTTTTTAGGGCAATTCGCTGAGCAATAACTCTACCGCGGCATCAAGCTGCGGATCGCGACCGGCATCGAAATCTTCCTGCGTATATTCCACGACCAGGTCCGGTGTCAGGCCAACGCCGTCGATCTGTTTCCCATTCGGGGTCAACCAGCGCGCAATCGTGATGCGCACGCCACTTTCTTCACTCTTTAGAGGAATCCAGTTTTGTACTGAGCCCTTGCCATAGCTGGTCTTGCCAACCAGTTTTGCCCGTCCGTAATCCTGCAGTGCGCCAGCCGTGATCTCCGCTGCCGACGCGGTCCCTTCATCGATCAAGACTACCAGCGGGATCTCCGTAGCCAGCCCGCCTTTCTTTACAGGATAAGAGTCGCGTGTGCCGTCGCCATACTCCTCGTACAGCACCACACCATCTTTCAGGAATTCGGATGTAACCTCAACAGCAGTTACAAGATAGCCGCCACCATTCCCGCGCAAGTCAAATACGATGCCTTTGGGGTTCTGAGCCAGCAAATCCTTCAAAGCTTCCCGCAATTTTTCGGTAGCAAGCTCGTTGAAAGTGTAGAGAGCCACATAACCAACGCCATCCTCCCTCATCTCATACTCCACCACCGGGATCTGGATGACAGCCCGGGTTATTGAGACATCAAAGGTTTCTTCACCGCGCCGGATGGTCAGCACGATTGTATCACCAGCAGGGCCCAGTATTTTCTGTAAAACCAGATCCCCTGGGATACCAGTCATGTCTTCACCATTAATAGCTATCACTTTGTCTTGTGCCTGCAAGCCTGCAGCCTCAGCCGGAGAGCCCTTCATCGGCGAAATGATTTCCACGTAATCGCCGGTGGTATCCACCCACGCGCCGATGCCGGTGTATTCACCCTCCATCTCAGTGTTTGCCTGTTTAAATTGTTCCGGGTCCATGTAGGAGGTGTGCTTGTCGCCCGTGGCTGCCAGCATGCCCTGGATAGCACCGCGCATTAATGCGACATCATCCAGTGGTTGGTCCACAAAGTTCTCATGCAGTAACTTCCAACTCTCCCAGAAAGGATCGAAGAGACCTTTCAGATCCTCCGGGGTAGATGCGCTGGTATAGTCCAGGCAATAACTATTGGGGGTTGCAACCTGCGGTTGTTCACCCTCAATCTGCGGTTCAACCGTCGCGCAGGTGTCATAGCCGAGTGCCTGACGGATTGGATTTTTTGGAAGAACACTGGCAGTACCAAAGCCAAGTGCAAAGGTGCCTGCCAGCAACAGCACAGCGACTAATACCAACAATATTGAACGAACAGTTTTATTTTCCATCACAACTCCATTTTAACCGCCGCTTTATGACGGCAGTTCTTCAACATGTTTAAATCCATTATTCGACAAAAAGTGCGGCAGTTCTGTCAGACTCTTGATGACTGGATGGCTCGACTCCACCCTCTCAGCCGCCACACGCAAGGTCTGAATCCCGAGGGCTCTGGCAGTGTCCAGATTGATTTCGAGATCGTCCACGAATAAGGTTTCCTCTGGCAGAGGTCCACCTGCCAGCTTCAGCGCGATCTCGAACGCCTCGGGGTGCGGCTTGCACCACGGTTCCGTATCCAGCACATCGATCACACCCTTGAACAACTCTGAGATGCCCAATAGCCCAAGCACATTATTGGCATGCTGCCGGCTGGCATTGGTGAAGATCCATTTTTCCTGCGGTAAAGAACTCAGAGCCGCTTTGAGCTTTTGATCAGGGTGAATTTGCTTCGAAAGATCCACTCCGTGAACAAATTGCAGATAATCGCGCACATCAATGCCATATTCAATGTTCAATCCGCGCATTGTAGTGCCATGCTCTTCAAAAAGGCGCTCACGCTTTTCAGGAATCTCATCCTTTGGAATTCCCACAACCTCGTGCATGTATCGGGACACTCGCTCTGTCAGGATTGGCCAGACACCGACCGAGGTTGGATAAGTTGTGTCGTCAAGGTCAATTAGTAGCGTTCTAACGGGCTTCATGGACGTTCCACCCAACGATTTATTCCATTGGATGGAGTAAAACCATCCAGTAGTGCCAGCAGCGAGGCAGGGTCATCCGTGACATAAAAAAGCCCCCGATGCTCAGGGTAAATGTAGTTTTCCTCAATCGCCTTCTCAATCATCGTGACGAGGGGATCGAAGTATCCTGCCACATTCAGCAGTCCGACGGGCTTATTGTGCAAGCCGATCTGCGCCCAAGTGAGCGCTTCGAAAAGCTCGGCGAAGGTGCCAAACCCGCCCGGCAGAGCAATGATGCCATCCGCCAATTGAGTCATGCGCGCTTGCCGTGTATGAATATCCGGCAAGATCTCCAGTTCGCTCAAGCCGGCATGCGCCAGGTGAGGCAGGTTGAGTCCGTCATTGATGACCCCAACGGTCTTTCCCCCCGCCGCCAAGGCGCCATCCGCTACCGCCCCCATCAAACCGGTTTTACCCGCTCCAAAGACCAGCGTGCGCCCTTGTTTTGCCAGGGTCTCACCCA
>Ga0116186_1004431_pt1 | contig 11411 bp, 21 predicted proteins | sample AD_JPNNA4_MetaG_FD_89806 | JGI IMG/M metagenome (GOLD analysis project Ga0116186, IMG submission 89806) | Active sludge microbial communities of municipal wastewater-treating anaerobic digesters from Japan - AD_JPNNA4_MetaG | ecosystem: Engineered > Bioreactor > Anaerobic > Digestate | place...
CCAACGCCTCTTCTCTTCCTTATACCACGTTGACCGGCTCGCGTCCTTTGCGCAGCGTTAAAGAGATGTCAAAGATGTCAACGCCGGTCCAAAACTGAACACTTCGCGCCGGTCGAAAACTGGACACTCTCAGGCACCGTCATCGCCCTGGAATACCTCCTTGCCCTTGCCCTTAAGACGGTAGCTGTCGCCTCTGAGCACGAGAACCTCGCTGTGGTGCACGAGGTGGTCGACGAGGGCGGCGACGGCCACCGGGTCGCCGAAGCTCTTCCGTCCAGGCCGAGAAGATCTTGTTCGAGCTCACGATGATCGAGCTGCGCTCGTAGCGGGAGCTGACGAGGGCGAAGAAGAGCGCCGCCGCCAGGGCCTCGTCGCCGAAGAGCGGCGCCCACTCGGTGACGCTCTTGTTCGAGGTGAGGATGATCGAGCCGTGCCCGTAGAAGTAGCCGGGCGGATCCGGACAGCCCGATAGGTGATACTGCTCCCCGGTAGCCGACCGAGGAGGAACACCGGCAATGCCACGACGCCCACGCCGCAACCACTCGCCCGCCTTCAAGGCCAAGGTCGCCCTCGAGGCGGTGAAGGGAGAGCAGACGACGATCGAGATCGCCGAGCGCTTCGAGGTCCACCCCAACGTGATCACGAAGTGGAAGCGCCGGCTGCTCGAGGGCGCTCCGGCGGTCTTTGGGGCGAGCGAACACGACAGACAGCAGGGGCCGAGCAAGGAAGAGCTGCACGCCAAGATCGGCGAGCTCGCCCTGATGACGGCGATCGACGCGGTCCACACCGAGCTGCCGTTTCTCGGCGCAAGAAGGATCAAGGGCGAGCTCATCGCCCGCGGCTTCGCGGTGGGACGCGGCCATGTCGCGACCTTGATGCGCCGCATGGGGATCGCCGCCATCGCCCCCAAGCGCCGGCTCTCAAAGCCGGCCCCGGGCCACAGGATCTACCCCTACCTTCTGCGGGGCCTCAACATCACCGAGGCGGGGCACGTCTGGTCGTGCGACGTAACTTATCTGCCCATGGCCAGGGGCTTCTGCTACCTCGTCGCGATCATGGACTCAGGCGAGCCGGCGGGTGCTCTCCTGGCAGCTTTCCCACACCCTCGACGCCGCCTTCTGCATCGAGGCGCTCGCAGAGGCCCTGGAACGTTACAACGCGCCGCTGGTCTTCAACTCCGACCAAGGCGCAGAGTTCACCGGTGAGGGCTTCACGAGCGTGCTCCGTGACCACGACGTCGAGATCAGCATGGACGGTCGCAGCCGCTGGCTGGATAACGTCTTCATCGAGCGCCTGTGGCGGAGCGTGAAGCACGACGACGTCTACCTGAAAGCCTACGAGACCCTCGCCGAGGCGCGCCGCGAGCTCGGCGCCTACTTCGACTTCTACAACCACCGCCGCCGTCATCAAGGCCTGGGCGACCGCACACCCGACGAGGTCTACTCGTCTACACTACGTCCGCAACAAGCAGCTGCATGAAGAGCGGTTGCTCACCTACGAATCCGCTTCAGCTGTCCAGAAGAACCCGGCCGCCTCTGTAATCACTCCGTGTACGTGAATCGGCGCGCAGGCAAGGCTTCGGCGGTCCCGAGACATCGCGAGGTGAATGACTTGCTCGCTCACAAGATCTGTGCTGACCTCGACGTACCAGAGCCATGAGTCAGCGCCGCCCCACCCACCCCGGGGAGATGCTGCGCCTCGACTTCATGCCCGACTACGGGCTCACCGTCGCGGGGCTGGCCCGGGCCCTCGGGGTGTCGCGCCAGTCCGTCAACGAGCTCCTTCGCGGACGCCGCGCCGTGAGTCCCGAGATGGCCCTGCGCCTGTCGCGCCTCTTCGGCAACAGCCCCGACTTCTGGCTCGACGCGCAGCGTGCCGTCGACCTCTGGGACGCCGCCGAGGCGATCAAGGACGAGCTCGACGCCATCGAGCCGCTGAGCCACGCGCGTGACGGTGCCCTCACAGTCAGGCCGCTGCCCGGGACGAAGGGCAGCCATGACCTCACGGAAGCTCGTCGCCCACATCCCGACGGACTATGAGCCGGAAGAAGTCGATTGGGGCGCGCCCCGCGGCCGCGAGAGCTGGTAAGTGCTGTGACGTACGCCCGGCCGCGCAGCTGAGCGAGGTCGCCGCGCCTCAGCTCTGGTACGGCGCCCAGGTGTAGGGACGGTCGAACCAGCCGGGCGGGCACTCGAGGTCGGCCACGGCCTTGACGACCTTGGCCGGACTGCCGACCACGACCATGCCCGCCGGAACGTCCGTGGTGACCAACGATCCGGCGCCGACCAGGGCCCCTTCGCCGATCTCGATTCCAGGCAGGATCGTCGCGTTGGCGCCGCTGCGCGCCTGACGGCGCACCACGGCGCCCCCCTTGCATTCCTTGTACCGTGGGCAACCCATCGGGTGCGGGTCGTCGGTGAACACGACGTTGGGGCCGACGAAGACGTCGTCCTCGATGGTCACCATCTCGAGGAAGCAGCCGGAGTGGATGCGCACGCCGTGCCCGATGTGGTTGCCGAACTCGAGCACGGCGTTCGTGCCGACGGAGACGTCATCGCCGAGCATGTTGTCTTCGCGGATCGAGACGCACTGCCCTGTCTGCAAGCGGGCGCCGATGACGCTGCCGGCGTAGATCGTCGTGAACGGCCTGACGACCGCCCAGTCGCCGATGACCAACTCGAGCTCGCCATCAACCCTGCCCCGGGGCGCCTTGCCGACGATGCACGGCTCCTGCAGGTCGCAGCCCTCGCCGAGCCGGACGTTGGGCGCCACGTACACGCCGTCAGCGCCCAGCGCACCCCAGCGCGGTCGCCACTCACCGCGCGGCATCGTCGACCTGGTGCTGCAGTCGCGCAAGCTCAGGAGCGGCTCGTGGCGCACGGTGAGCAGCACGAAGACGCGCAGCGCGGGCGGCTACCGCTTCACCGTCAAGCCCGGCGACGGCCGCGTCTACCGGGTCGTGTGGCGCGGGGTGAAGACGAGCGCGACGCGGACGGTGAGGGTGTATCCCCAGACCGGCGTGCGTGTGCCGTTGCGCGACCACGGCGGTGACGCCGGCGGACATGAACTGCGGGCCGTTGCATTCCCGCGGCCTTCGGTTATACTCAAAGTATGAAGACGGCGATTTCCATCCCCGACGACCTGTTCGCCGACGCCGAACGGCTGGCGAGTGAGCTGAAGAAGTCTCGCAGTCGGCTTTACGGCGACGCCGTACGCGAGTATGTCGCCCGCCACTCCGCGGAGAGCGTCACCGACGCCCTGGACCGCGTCTGCGGTGAGGTCGAGAGCCAAAGCGACTTCGCGCGCGCTGCCGCGCGCCGCACCCTCGAGCGCAGCGACTGGTGATCGCTCAGGGCGAGGTCTGGTGGGCCGACCTGGCCGAGCCCTCGGGCTCCGAGCCCGGCTTCCGCCGCCCCGTCGTCGTCGTGCAGGGCGACGCCTTCAACCGCAGTCGCATCAGCACCGTCGTGTGTGTCGCCCTCACCAGCAACCTGCGCTGGGCCGACGCGCCCGGCAACGTGCTTCTGAGCGCGCGCATCACGGGCCTGCCCAAAGACTCGGTGGCCAACGTATCGCAGCTTGTGACCCTCGACCGTGAGGCTCTCACCGACCGCGTCGGCGCGTTGCCTGCGAAGAAACTCGAGCTCGTGCTCCTCGGCATCGACATCGTCCTCGGACGTTGAGGCAATCCCGGGCGTCGGGCGACCACTCGCCTTCAACGTGCTTTCAACGTCCACTACTCTCGCGAAGCAACGTCATCTTCTAGGCGGCGCGTGAGCCACGACAAGACCCACCGGGGCCGCTACCATGGTCTAGCCGCGCCCCGATGCGTCCGGATCGAGGTATCATGTAATGTATGCCTTACTTCCTTACGTGGCGGAGGCCGACGATGTCGACTCGGGCGGTGAGCAAGTTGACCAGCAAGTACCAGACCACGGTGCCGGCCCCCGTACGCGAGGCCCTCTGCCTCGAGAAGGGCGACGCTCTGCTCTTCGAGATCGGCGACGACGGCAGCGTCACGGTCCGCAAGGCGGTGCCGTTCGACGCGGGGTTCGTCAACGCCCTGGCGTCGCAACTGTCGGAGTGGGACTCGGCCGAGGACGACGAGGCCTACCGTAACCTCTGAGTGTGCGCCGACCGACGAGGTGCACCATGGCCTTTGACCGCTGGCAAGTCGTCGTCGTGCCGTTCCCCTTCGCCGACCGCCAGACGCGGCGGCGGCGGCCGGCGCTCGTCGTGTCGCGTCCCGAGGCGCTCGGCAACACCATCGGCCACAGCGTGCTGGCGATGGTCACGAGCGCTCGCCATCGCCGCTGGCCGCTCGATGTGCCCGTCACGCAGCTCGAGGCGGCGGGGCTGCCGGCTCCGTCCGTCGTCCGCATGAAGCTGTTCACGCTCGACGACCGCCTGGTCGAGCGCGTAGCCGGGACGCTCGCCCAAGCCGACGTCAGAGGCGTCGAGGCGGCGCTGGAGCGCCTGCTCGGAGCGGCTCGTGCGCACGATCGCACAGAGAACTCGTGACAGCAGCATGGGAATCGTGTAATCTGATTCTCAGATGATTGCTGAGGAGAGCTTCAGATGTCATATGTGACAGTCACGGAACTGGCTCGGCACTTTGCCGAGTACGTCAACCGTGTGGCGTACCGGCGCGAATCGTTCACCCTGGTGCGAGGCAAGAGGCCCTTGGCCGAGCTGCGTCCCCTGCCCGTCGGCGTGCGGGTCTCGGAGCTGCCCACCCTGATCGCCTCGCTGCCGCGCCTCAGCGAGGCCGAGGCCGCCGCGTTCGCTGCCGACCTCGCGGCTGCCGACGAGGAGCTTGCGAGCGCCGAGCTGCGTGACGCATGGCCGTCCTGATCGACGCCAGCATCCTTATCGAGGCCGAGCGCGGCAGGCTCGACCTCGGACCACATGTCGCCCGCCACGGCGACGAGGAGTCGTTCCTGTCGGTCATCACGGCAAGTGAGCTGCTCCATGGGGTCCATCGCGCGACCGGCGCCGACGTCCGCGCGCGGCGTTCGGCCTTCGTCGAGGGCATCCTCGAGCGCTTTCCTCTGCTCGTCGTCGACGTCGCTTGCGCTCGCGCGCATGCGCGACTCTGGGCCGAGCTCCGTCAGGCCGGCGCGATGATCGGCCCCCACGACCTCTGGCTCGCGGCGACCTGCCTCGCGCATGGTCTCACGATGGTCACCGCGAATGTGCGCGAGCTCGACCGCGTCCCGGGACTCGTCGTCGAGCTGTGGGCCGACGCTCCGCGACCACGCGACAGGTGATAGAATCCAGACCAGTAAGGTGGTGTCGCTTGGAGGTCCGCATGCCTAGTTCAGACGTCAGGTTCTCGGAGGACGTCGTTCCCCTCGGCGAGCTGAAGGTCAATCCCGGCAAGGTCGTACGCCAGGTCGACGAGACCCGCCGTCCGGTCCTGCTCACGAGTCACGGGCGCGGGGTTGCGGTCGTCCAGGCGCTTTCGGAGTACGAAGCTGCCCAGGACGAGCGTGCGTTCATGCGCGCCGTGGTGGCCGGTCTCGCCGACGTCGAACAGGGGCGCGTGATGCCGCTGGACGAGGTCAAGCAGTCACTCGGACTCGACTGATGGAGGGGCGGGTCCGCGTCGCCTACGCGCGATCCGCGAGGGACGACCTGCGCGACATCATGGCGTGGTACACGGCGACGCAGGCGCCCGAGGTCGACGCGCGACTCGTGAGGGAGATCCTCGTCCGTGTCGACCAGCTCGCGCTGTTCCCCGACAGTGGCAGGGTGGTCCCGGAGTTCGATATCGCCTGGCTTCGCGAACTCGTCCAGCCGCCCTTCCGCATCGTCTACCGGCGGGACGAGAGCGTCGTGACCGTCGTTCGCGTCTGGCGCAGCGAGCGCATGATGGACCCCGATCTCCTGGGAAGACCATAGTCGTTCACCGCTTGGCCTCAGCTGGCGAGCCTGAGAGGTTCGACCGGCGTCGCCGGCCGGCTGCGCGCCAGATCGTAGGCCGCCTGCAAGTTGAGCCAGTACTCCGGTGTGGTGTTGAACGCCTGAGCGAGGAGCCAGGCGGTCTCAGGCGTGACGCCACGCTTGCCGCGCACCAGCTCGTTGATCCGCTGCACCGGCACGCCGAGGTGCGCCGCCAGCGCAACCTGGGAGATTCCCAGCGGGGCGAGGAACTCCTGGGCGAGGATCACGCCCGGATGCGTCGGGATGCGGTTCTCGGGGATCACGGCGAGCCTCCGTTCAATGGTAGTCGGTCAGTCGCACTTCATGGGCGTCGCTTCCCTGCCAGCGGAAGACGAGCCGCCACTCGTCGTTGACCCGCATCGAGTGCAGACCCTTCAAGTCACCTCTGAGCGTCTCGAGCCGGTTGCCCGGCGGTGAGCGCAGATCGAGCATCGAAGCGGCGCCGTTGAGCGAGTCCATCTTCACCAAAGCCGCGTCGGCCACGTCGCGCGGGAACCGCCGAGCGCGAGCGGTCGGTCGGCCATGGTAGAGGTCCTCCGTCGCGCGGTCTCCGAACGATTCGATCACGGAGCCAGTTTATCACCTACACGGTTACCGTGCAAGAGTGACAATGGTTTCACGCCGGTCCGTGGAATGCCGCACGTGACCGCGGTATTCTGTACCGCATTCTCGACGGCCTCAGCCAAGGCGCCGGCACAGGGGTCGATGCCGCCCTCGGTGATGCCCCTCTCACGCATCGGCTTGCAGGTTCGTTGCCGCCCGAAGCTTCGCCTGAAGACTATCTGCAGCATGTCGAGCGCAAGCACGCTTAGGTCGTCCGTGCAGAGGCCCCGCGCCGAGCCCCCGCCTTTTCGGTCGCACAACGTCACTCTGACGGCGTCGCGAACGTCATCCCTGCTTCCGCTTCGTCACCAGCGACCCCGCCAAGGCCGGCCGCTACGCTGGCTCCATGACTCCTCGGCGGCCTGACATCCTCACGGGTATACTCCGCGTGTCGAGACCGGGGGCGCCCATGACCAGCATCAAGATCATCGTCGAAAAGCGTCCCGATGGGTACGTGGCATACCCCCTCGGCGTGACCGGCGCAGTGGTGGGCCAGGGGGACAGCTACGAAGCGGCGCTCGCCGATGTGAGGTCTGCCATCGAGTTCCATGTCCAGTCGTTCGGTGCCGATGTGCTGTCGAGCGACTCCCCGGTCCTCGAGGCCTTCGTCGCGGAGGCCGTCGTCGAGGACGATTTCGATAGGGCGCTCACCGGAGCGGACCCATACCCGCACCTGTCGTGATTCCTGATGGCAGCGTCGACGGTCTGCCATTCGCGCCCGGCCTGCCGCCAACGTCCACCGGCCACGACGCAGAACGTCACCCGCGTTGGCCCGTCGTCATCGTTTCGCCTTCAGGCCTCACCCCGTAGTCTCGACGGCCATGGCTGACTCGTCGCGACACTCGTCTCACGCCGGTCCATGGAATGCCGTACGTGACGGTGGTATTCTGTACGGCATGGACGAGACCAAGCTCACCGTCCGCATCCCGCGTGAGACACTCGACGCCGCCAAGCGCTACGCGCACGACCATGGCACCACGCTGACGCGCCTCGTCGTCACGTATCTGGACGGCCTGCGTCGAGCTACCGACGCTGGGACTGACGCCGCCCTCCCCGACGCCCCTCTCACGCGTCGGCTCGCAGGTTCGTTGCCGCCCGAAGCTTCGCCTGAGGACTACCTGAAGCACCTCGAGCGCAAGTATGAGTAGCCGACCAACGGCGCTCCTCGACGTCAACGTCATCCTTGACGTCATGCAACGCCGTCAGCCATGGTTCCACGATGCCGCTGCCGTCATGGCTGCCGCCGAGACCGGCCGGCTGACCGGGATGGTCGCCGGACATGCCGTGACGACCGTCTTCTACCTTCTCGCCAAGTACGGGTCGCGGGATGCCGCCCGCATGCGCGTCGCTGAACTGCTGCGCGTCCTCAAGGTGGCGCCCGTCGACGGCGAAGTGGCCGCGTACGCACTGGCCTTGCCCTATGGTGACTTCGAAGATGCGGTCCTCATGGCGGCGGCAGACAGGGCTGGAGCCCACTACGTCGTCACGCGCGACCGGACGCTCTTCGCCGCGGGACCGGTGCCGGCTGTCACGCCGGGAGAGATGCTCGCCCTGCTCAGCCGAAGATCCGCCGCAGGTCGTTGAACGTCAAGAAGACGAACAGCAACAGCAGCAGCGTCACGCCGATGGCGACCATGCGTTCGAGCACGCGGGGGTCGACGCGGCGGCCCCGCACCCTCTCGACGATGTTCAAGAGGATGTGGCCGCCGTCGAACGGCAGCATCGGGAACAGGTTGATGACGCCGAGGTTGGCGCTGAGCAGCGCCAGCAGCACGGGGTACCAGCCCTGGCGCACGGCCTGGCCGCTCACGTCGACGATGCCGACCACGCCCATGGCGCCCTGGTCGCCGGTCAGGTCGATCTGGCCGGTGGCGACCATCCAGAGGCCGTAGAAGACGCCCCAGGTCACGTCCTTCAAGCCGACGAGGCTCAGCCACGCGGCGCGCAGCGGGCCCGGGCGCACACTGACGACCCTGGGACCTACGCCGAGGAAGCCCTTGCCGGGAGCGTCGGGGTTCTCGGCCAGGGTGACGTTGACCGTCTTCTCTTTGCCGGCATCGGGACCCGAGCCCGGGACGTAGGTCAGGCGGATGGACTCGTTGGGATGCGCCGCCAGGTACGAGCTCGCCTCTTCCCATGAGCTCCAGCGGACGCCGTCGGCCCCGACCAGCCTGTCGCCCGGCTGCAGGCCGATCTGCGCCGCAGGCTTGCCGGCGACCACCGTGTCGACGGTCAGGGTCTGCTGCGCCTGCCCCTGGATGAGCAGCATCGCGAACAGGATCACAAGGGCGGCGACGAAGTTCATCGCCGGGCCGGCGAAGATCGTCAGGTTGCGCTTCCAGGTGGGCGCCTTCCAGTAGACGCGGTCGCCGGTGCCCTCGGGCACCTCCTCTTCGGGCGTCATACCGCTGATCTTGCAGAAGCCGCCCAGGGGGATGATGCCGACGCCGTACTCGGTCTCGCCGCGGCGGTGTTTCCAGGCCGCGGGCGGAAAGCCGATGTAGAACTTCTCGACCTGCATGCCGAACCACTTGGCCGCCAGGAAGTGGCCGAACTCGTGGACGCTGATCAGAAGGGCGAGGCCGAGGATGGCGACGAGGAGGGTCCACTGGCCGAAGATCAGCGCCGCGCCGATACCGAGGGCGAAGACCAGCGACCAGGTGCTGAGACCGGGCTTGTCGGCGGGCGGTGGAATCTCTTTGAACTTCGTCGGCATCGGCGGCTGTCGCTTTCTGTGTGCGTCGTGGGCGCGGGCGGCGCGCTACGTGTGCGTGGTGCGCGGCCGTCGCGCGGGCGTTGCGCCCGAGCGCGGCGCGGTGTCTGCGCGCGCATGTCGCACTGCTCGCCCAGCGTCTGCGCGCGCACTGCGTAGTGTGACGGAAGACGGCCGCCGGCGCGACCGCGCAGTGACACGCGACCGCGTGACCCGTCAGAAGCGTTGCCCGCTCACGGCCCCGGCAAACCTGCACGCGCGCCGCCGACCCTACGGCATCACGCGTTCCGCCGCTTCGCGCGCCGACGCACGCGCCGCCGCCCCTACGACATCATGCGTTGCGCCGCTTCGCGGGCCGACGCGCGCGCCGCCGTGTCGCAGGCGAAGACGTCGTCGATGCTCGCCACCGGCTCGTCGCCGAGCCGCTCCAGGCACGTCTCGACGACATCGGCGATGCCGAGGAACGGGAGCCGACCGCCGAGGAAGGCGTGCACGGCGACCTCGTTGGCGGCGTTCACGACGATGGGCGCCGCGACGGTGCGCGGGGCGGCGGCGGGCGCGGGCGGCGGGCAGACGCCGGGCGCGCAGACGCCCGGCGTGCATCCCGCCGCACGCTCGGCCGCCGCCGCCTTCTTCCCCGCTTCGATCGCCAGGGCAAGGCAGCGGAAGCGCTGAACGTCCGGCTTCGCGAACGTCAGGTCGCCGGCGAGCAGGTCGAGGCGGCGCACCATGGGCAGCGTCGGGCGCACGTCCGGGTATCCGAGCGCGTACGCGATCGGCACGCGCATGTCGGGGACGCCGAGGTGCGCGAGGATCGCCCCGTCCGCGAAGCGCACCATGCTGTGGACGACGCTCTGCGGGTTGAGGAGCACGGCGATGCGCTCGTACGGCACGCCGAAGAGGTAGTGCGCCTCTATGACTTCGAGGCCCTTGTTCATGAGCGTCGCCGAATCGATCGTCACCTTCGGCCCCATGCTCCACGTCGGGTGCGCAAGCGCCCGCTCGGGCGTGGCGCGCGCGAGCTCGTCGTCGGTGGCCGTGCGGAACGGCCCGCCCGAGCCCGTGAGGACGAGCTCTTCGACGGCAAAGTACGGGTCGGGAGCGGACGCGACCGGGACGGCCTGCGTCGCACTGGGCGCGGCGGGGGCAGCGGGGGCGGCGCTTTGCGCCGCAGCGGGCGCGGCGGCGGCGGCGCAGGGCGCCGCCGCCGCCGCGCTCTGGACGGCCTCTTCCCCTCCCCCTTGCCGCGCCCCAGCCTCACTCGCGGCGCTGCCCCTCGGCGCTCCGGCCATCAGGCACTGGAACAGCGCGCTGTGCTCGCTGTCGACGGGGACGACGCACGCGCCGGAGGCGCGCGCCGCCGCGACCACGAACGGGCCGCCGGCGACCATGCTCTCCTTGTTCGCCAGGGCGAGGGTCGCGCCGCACTCGAGCGCGGCAAGGGTCGCGCGCAGACCGGCGGCGCCGACGATCGCGTTGAGGACGGTCAGGGACGCGCCCTCGGCCCGCGCGGCGTCGGCGGCGTTGTGGATGAGCGCCCTGATGCCGTCCTCGCCCTCGTAGACGCGAAGACCCGGGGCGGCGCCGGTGTGCGGGCGCAAGTCAGACGGCGCGGCGGGCGCGGCGCCGGTGTGCGGGCGCAAGTCAGACGGCGCGGCGGGCGCGGCGCCGCTGCCGGCGCGGGCGACGGCCTGGTGCGCCGCGGCGGCGGCGTGCTGTGCCGAGGCGGCGGCCTGCCGCGCCGCGGCGGGGTCGCGCAGCGCGACCGCCGCGGCGCCGCTTGCCGCCGCCTGCTCGAGCACGCCGGCGACGTTCGTGTCGGCCGCCAGACCCACGAGGCGCACCTGCGGGACGCACGGCAGCACCTCGATCGCCTGGCGGCCGATCGACCCCGTCGATCCCAGGATCACCACGTGCTTGGGCGGCGCCGCGTCCATCAGTGTCCCCACGGTACGAGGTTCATGGCGCTAGCGTAGCATCACGGCCACGCAGGGCGGTGAGCGGGGCGGTGAGCGGGGCGGCGGGCGTTCCGCCCGCCGCCCCGCTCACCTCACTCGCCCTCGTCCAGCGGATGACGCCAGCGCAACCCCGGAAACCGCGCGAACCCCCGGTCCGCCGTATACAGCACCGCTCCGGCGTCGACTGCCAC
>Ga0116186_1004437_pt1 | contig 11403 bp, 6 predicted proteins | sample AD_JPNNA4_MetaG_FD_89806 | JGI IMG/M metagenome (GOLD analysis project Ga0116186, IMG submission 89806) | Active sludge microbial communities of municipal wastewater-treating anaerobic digesters from Japan - AD_JPNNA4_MetaG | ecosystem: Engineered > Bioreactor > Anaerobic > Digestate | place...
ACCGCGCGGAGCGCTGGACGCCAGAGGAGCTGCGCCTCCGCCTGAGGCAGCTCGACGCCCTGCGCCCGCTCGTGCAAGGTGAGGTGGCGACCCTGCGCGGCGCGGCGGTGCGGTGGGTCCTCGCACAGGCGTCGGTCACCTCCGTGGTGCTGGGGCCGCGGAGCGTGGTGCAGCTCGACCAGCTGGTCCGCGAGGCCGGGCGCGCTCCGCCCTACCTCGGTCGCAAGCAGCTCACCGCCCTCGCGGCGCGCCTGCGCGACGCCGGGATCGACGCATGACGGAGGCGTTGGCCCGCGAGCTCGTCGGCATCCTCCGCCGCGCGGCGGCGCTCATACGTGACGTATACGCGCAACCGTTCGCGATCGAGTTCAAGGGCCCGGGCGACCCCGTGACCCTCGCCGACCGCCGCGCGAACGAGGTCATCTGCGAGGCCTTGGCCCGGCGGTTCCCGGGGATCCCGGTGGTGGCGGAGGAGAGCCAGGACGACAGCTTCGCCGGTTTCCGGGAGGCCCCGTCCGTGTTCTTCGTCGATCCGCTGGACGGGACCCGGGAGTTCATCGAGCGCCGCCGCGAATTCGTCACCATGATCGGCCTGCTCGACGGCGCGCGGGCGGCCCTCGGGGTGGTGGTCGATCCGACCACGGACGTCGCGTACTGGGGCGGCCCGGGCCTCGCGGCGGCGCGGCTCGACGAGCGAGACGTCTCCTCTCCTCTGCGCACGAGCGAGACGACCTCGCTGGCCGAGGCGCACGTGGTGGCCTCTCGTCGGCGCCCGGCCGCCGTCTCGCGCCACCTCGCGCTCCGCCTCGGGGTCCGCTCCCTGACGGCGCTGGGCAGCGCCGGCATGAAGGGGGTCGCGGTCGCCACCGGCGCCGCGGACGCCTACGTCACGCCCCGCTTCGGAGGAGGACGCTGGGACGCCTGCGCCATCGACGCGCTGATCACGGGGGCGGGCGGGCGCTTCACCGACGCGGACGGCGCGCCGGTAGCGTACCGCGGCCCGGGGCTCGTCAACGACCAGGGGCTGCTCGGCAGCAACGGCCCGCTTCATGAAGCGCTGCTCGATCGGCTCGCGCCCCTGCGGAGGGGCCTCTGAGCGCTGAACCTCTTGATCTTACTCGATTCGTGGAGGCCGGTGCCAACTGCGCGCCGGCCATCTGGGCGTTCCGGTCGCCCGTCCAGGGACAGGATGTCGCGCAACGATGCCATCGTGGCAGTGCGAGCGACCGTTCGTTGACACCCGAGGAGCGAACAGCCTACCGTGCGGAACGCCGGATCCTCAGGGGTTATGGGCTCTTGGCGTCACTGCCCGCCTGTTCACTCAACTGCCGCTCTGGGAGGACACAGATGCTCCGAACGACGCGAACCATCGCCTCGCTCATTCGTCACCTCACGCTCGGTACCACCGTCTTAGTGGCGACCGGGACTTTGGCCACGACCCTCGTTGGCTGCAAGGACGAGAGCCAGCCGGAGTACTGGGTCGACAAGCTCGCCGACTCCAAGTGGCGAGCCCCCGCCATCAAGCGCCTGGATCAGTTCTACCAGGACGGCCTGACAAAGGCGGGCAACGACGCCTCCAAGCCCGACGTGAAGGCGCTGCTCGACAAGATGGTCGAGCCGCTGACCAAGACCTACGTGGAGCACTACGCGGACATGGACACCAAGACCCGGGTGTCCCTGATCAAGCTCGTCGCCTCCTTCCGAGACAAGCGCACCGCGCCAGCCCTGAAGAAGGCGCTCGACGAGTTCGCGAAGAAGCCCACGGGCAAGCAGGAGGAGCAGGACATCAAGTGGGCCATCCGTGCCCAGGGCGACCTGAAGCTCCCCGAGCTGTCCTCGTCGATCATCGAGGTCTTCCAGAAGCTGCGGACGAGCTCGATGCTCGGCGGCATCACCTACAAGGACCTCAACGTCACCATGCTCGCCACGGCGGACCCGTCGTGGGCGGAGCCGCTGAAGTCCCTGCTCAAGGCGGAGGTCGTCCCGCCGGACCAGAGGAAGCCGGAGTCCGTGGACGCATACAAGGACCAGCTCTTCTGGCAGACGGTTTCGGCTCAGGTGCTCGGCGAGCTGCGCGAGAAGTCGGCGGTCGAGCTCCTGATGCGGGTGATCCTCGACCCGGCCAAGGGCGACATCGCCCAGACCGCGCTGCTAGCGCTCGTCAAGATCGGTCAGCCGTCGGTCGACGCCGCGACCAAGCTGCTCGAGGGCAAGGACGCCCAGCTCAAGGACTTCCACCTGCAGCGGTTGGTCAAGATCGGCAACCTCAAGGAGCCGCCGAAGGACGAGCCCTGGGTCCCGATGGCCGCCATCGTGCTCGGGATGTCGGGCAACCAGAGCGCGATCGCTTCGCTCCTGAACGCCGTCAAGACCACCGAGATCAAGAGCAACCGGGCGGTCCTCCTCTCCGAGCTGGCGAAGATCCCCGCCACCACCGAGTCCAAGGCGGGGTTCCAGGAGGGGATGAAGCTGCTCGACCTCGACGTCTCGGTCCCCGGCGGTGGCAAGGCGTTGCCCGTCCTGTTCTCGGACTCCGTGACTCGCTTCTACGACCCGACGATGATCGATTGGATGGTCGATTTCGGTAAGGGACTGAAGGCGCCGAACGCCGAGGACCTCAAGGATCTTCGGGCCACCATCCTGCTCACCGCGTTCAAGCTCGCCAAGGCCAACCAGATGCCGGCGCTGAAGGCGCTGATGAGCGACTGGGGCACCAAGCAGACGGACCCCAAGAGCAAGTACAAGTACTTCGAGGAGCCCCTGTTCGAGCAGGCCGACGAGGTCCTCAAGGCCTGCGGCGATCGCGTGCCATGCTACCTCTCGACGATCGAGAAGTCCGACTCGCAGGCCAAGGACACCCAGTTCAAGGGGATCAAGTGCGCCTACATGCTCGCCATCCACGGCGACGAGAAGACGCCCGCGCAGATCGTGGAGCGGCTCGGCGCGATCGAGAACGCCGCGGTACGCTACGCCGTGGCGAGCGCCATCGACTACCTCTTGCCGAAGGGCTCCACGGAGATCGCCGACGCTCTGGAGAAGATCATCGAGGCGAACGTGAAGACCGCTGACCAGAACCGGATCCAGGGCGACGCGGGGCTGAAGCAGGTGATGTACCGGATCCGCGCGCGCGCCGGGAAGTAGCCGGCCTCCTCCCCAGCGGCACGGGCCTCGGAGGTCGTCCCCTCCGGGGCCCGTCGTGCATCGGCGCCCCACTCCACCCCGTCATCATGGCCGCCACGGTTCGCATCGAGGTCGTCTCCGGGACTTCCTGCGGCGCTGCGCTCGAGGCGAACGCCGGTGAGCTGACCATCGGTCGCGGTCCACGCGCCGACCTGGTGGTGTCCGACGCCCACGTCTCCGGCGAGCACGCCCGCCTGCACTGCGTGGCCGACGGGGTCGTGGTGGAGGATCTCAGGAGCACCAACGGCACGACGGTGATCCGCGGCGAGGCGCGGATCGAGCTCGGTGCGCACAACGCCTGGCGCGCTCGCGTCGAGGACGAGGATCGGATCGAGCTCGGGGGACTGGGCGAGGAGCACCTTGCTCCTGGTCCGGCTCCCCGCGGAGGCGGAGCCCCCCTGCGTCATCGCCACCCGACCGCTGGGTGAGCTCCCAACCGAGCTCGCAAACCCGCAGCGCAACGGCGAGGTGCTCCGCTCGCTCGCGAGGGTTCAGCAGCGCATCGGGACGATGCCCGACCTCGACGGCGCCGTGGCCGTGATCGCGGAGGCCGCCCTCGAGCTGTTGCCACGCGCGACCCACGCGACGGTGATCCTACGGGACGAGAGCGGCGACGGCGCGGCGGCGACCTACGCCCCGGTGGTCACGCGGGTCCGCGCCGCCGACGGCGCCGCCGCGCCGCCCGGGGCGCCGGTGCCGATCCCGCGCGGCGTGTTCCGCCGAGTGGTCGCCGAGCGCGCGGCCGTCCTCGCCGCGGATGCGCCCGCAGAGTCCTTCAACTCCGAGTCTATCCTCGGCGCCCGCATCCGGAGCACGGTGGGGGTGCCGCTGTGGCGGGGCGAACAGATCGTGGGCGTCCTGCAGGTGGACAACCGGGACGCGCCCGCCATGTTCGACTCGAGCGACGTCGACGTGGCGAGCGTGCTGGCCCACCACGCCTCGCTCGCCGTGGACAACGCGCGGCTCATCCGCCGCCTGATGGCGGCGGAGGAGCGCCTCGAGCGCGAGAACTCGTACCTCCGCGGGCGGGAGCGGGCGCGCCGGGGGCAGATCGAGATCGTCGGCGAGAGCCGCGCCATGCGCGCGCTCTCCGCCCAGGTCGACCGCGTGGCGAACACCCGCGTCACGGTGCTGATCGAGGGCGAGACGGGGGTGGGCAAGGAGCTGGTCGCGGCGGCGTTGCATTACCGCTCCCGGCGGCGCGACCGGCTCTTCGTCGCCCAGAACTGCGCGGCGATGCCCGAGAACCTCCTGGAGAGCGCTCTGTTCGGGCACCGACGCGGGGCGTTCACGGGCGCGGTGGAGGACAAGCGCGGGCTCTTCGACATCGCCGACGGCGGCACGCTCTTCCTCGACGAGGTAACCGAGCTGCCGCATGCGCTCCAGGCGAAGCTGCTGCGGGCGCTGCAGGAGGGCGAGATCCGGCCCCTCGGCGCGACCTCGACCAAGCACGTCGACGTGCGAATCGTCGCCGCCACCAACCGCAGCCTCGAGCAGGAGGTCGAGGCGGGGCGCTTCCGCGAGGACCTCTACTACCGGCTGAAGGTGTTCCCGCTCCACGTCCCGCCGCTCCGCGAGCGGCGGGACGACGTGGCGCGGCTGGCGTCACACTTCTTCGAACGGTACACGCGTGAAATGGCCAAGCCCGTGGCGGCGCTCACCCAGGAGACGCTGGAGCTGCTGACCGCCTACGACTGGCCGGGGAACGTCCGGGAGCTCGAGAACGAGATCCAGCGCCTGGTGATCCAGGCGGACGAGAACGGCCTGGTGACGCCGGATCTGGTGAGCCCGCGGGTGCGCAAGGTGAAGGAGCTGCACGCGCCGGGGGGCACCCCGAAGGGGACGCTGCGCGAGATGGTCGAGCACGTGGAGAAACTCTTCATCTTGCAGTCGCTCCGCGAGCACGGCAACAACAAGACCGCCGCCGCGAAGTCGCTCGGGATCACCCGCGAGGGGCTGCACAAGAAGCTGCGCCAGCTCGGCATCGGGTGAAGACCTCGGCGGCGTCGGCGGCGCTCACTGGATCCCGTACTCGCGTAGCCGGCGGTAGAAGGTGCGGCGGGGGATCCCGCTCAGCTCGGCCGCCTTCACGCGGTTCCAGTTGCAAGCCTCGAGCGCCCGGATGATCCGGTCCCGCTCCACCGCGTGATGCTGCGAGATGGCGCGCGCGGAGCGGCGCGCCGGGCCGCTACCGACGGGCACGACGGCTGCGGTGGGCGCGGCGACCGGCTCCGGGGCGGGGAGGGCGGCGAGAGCAGCGACGGCCGGGGGGCCACCGGGGAGCGCGAGGTCCCCCACGTCGAGCTCGGGATCGTCGGCGAGGATCCAGGCGTTGAGCAGGACGTGCTCGAGCTGGCGGACGTTGCCGGGCCAGTCGTAGGCCATCAGGACGCGCAGCGCGTCGCGAGAGACGGTCCCGCGCTCGCGCTTGTATCGCGCGGCGAAGCGCCCGAGAAAGTGATCGACGAGCTGCGGCACGTCTTCGGGGCGCTCTCGCAGCGGCGGGAGCGGGACCACCACCACGTGAATTCGATAGTAGAGATCCTCGCGGAACTTCCCCGCGCTCACCATCCCCTCCAGGTCACGGTGGGTCGCGAAGATGGTCCGGGCGTCGACGTCCTCCTCGCTGTTGCCCCCGACCGGACGCACCTTGCGCTCCTGCAGGACGCGGAGCATCCCCGCCTGCATCTTGGTGGGCATCTCGCCGATCTCGTCGAGCAGGACGGTCCCGCCCTGGCACTCACGGAAGAGGCCCTTGCGCTCCCGGTCCGCACCGGTGAATGCCCCGCGCACGTGCCCGAAGAGCTCGCTCTCGAGGAGGTTGTCTGGGATCGCCCCGCAGTTCACGCCGAGGAACCTTCCCTTCGCGCGCGACGAGGCGTCGTGGATCGCCCGGGCGACGACCTCCTTGCCGGTGCCGCTCTCCCCCGTAATCAGCACGGGGACGTCCGCGTCTTTGACCCGGTCGATCAGCGCGTACACCCGCCGCATCGCGGCGCTGGTCCCGACCAGCCCCTGGTAGCCGAAGTGACCGTAGAGCGTGTCGCGCGTCTCGCGCAGCTTCTGGCGCGCGCGCTTCAGCTGCTCGGTCCGCCCTCCGAGCAGCTCGCGCAGGCGGGCCTGGGCCTCCTCGAGGCGCTCGTTGGCCCGGGCGAGATCCTCGGCCCGGCGGCGGTTCTCGAGCAGGAGGCGGGCGTTCTCGATGGCGATGGCGACCTGGTTGGCGAGCGCCACCAGCGTGGGCAGCTCGCGCTCGAAGTCGAGCCCGGGGCGGTGCCGGGTTTCGACGTAGAGGGCGCCGATGGCCCGCCCCGACGGGGCGTGGATGGGCGCGCAGGCCACCGACCGGAGCGCGAGCTGGTGCACGGAGGCGAACGCCGCCATGCGGTGGTCGTCGCGCGCGCTCAGGCTCACGATCGGCTCGCCCTTGGCGAGGACCGCCCGCGCGACGGAGCGCGAGAACTCCTCGTGCGGCTCGTCGCCGACCCGGGTGCGCGAGGTGTGCACGGTCAGCGCACCCTCACCGTCGAGGAGGACGACGAACCCCCGCTCAGCGCGCAGGAGATCCACCGCGTAGTCGGTGATGCGCGCGGTCAGTCGATCGAGGTCGATCTCGCCGGCCAGCTCGCCGTTGATCTCGAGGATGCGCGCGAGCCGGGTTTCCGGCGGGGTCGGCGCCCGCTCGGTCACCCGGAGCCGGTCCGCGGCGCCCCGGTCCGGCGCCGGCATGCTGGCCGAATACATCGCCGGGTGGAGCCGCTCCGTGGCCGCGTGTCCCATCACCGTCTGGACCGATGCGCGCAGGGCGCGCCGGCGCGCGTCGTTCCAGTAGACCTCGCGCAGGTCGCGCGGCAATCGGGCGCCGATCTCTTCAAGCACCGCCAGCGCCTCCTCTCGATCGCGGCGGGCTGCCACGGATTGCCCAGCGACGTCGGCGAGCTCCGCCCGGGTCTCTAGGGCGCGCCAGATCCACTCCCGCTGCCCTCCGCCGCGGGCTGCGGCGAGCGCGCCCTCGAGCTCTTGGGCGGCGGACGCCGCGTCGTGCCCGACCCAGGCCACCCGGGCGGCGGCGAGCAGCGCGAGCGGACGGTGTACGGGGGAGTCCCCGAGCGTGGCCCGGGCGAGATCGAGCTGGCGACGCAGCTCCACCACGTCCGGGCAGGCCGCGCGCGAGCCGACGAGGACGCCCTCCAGCCTCGCCTCCGCGGCGTCGAGTCCGCGCCCGAGCGCCGCGTACCGTTCCGCACAGTCCTGGTAGAGCTGGAGCGCCCGCTCCAACTCGCCGTTGCGGGCGCAGAGCTCCGCCTTCTGGCCCACGATCTGCGCCTGCACGAACGGCGCGAGCTCGTCGCGTTGCTCGTCGAGCGCCTCGATGCTCGCGCGCGCCCGCCCGAGGCGACCGAGGTAGAGATCGGTGTTCGCCAGGTTCAGGAGCGCGTTGCGAACGGTCGAGAGCCGGCCCGATCGGCGCCCCATGTCGACGGCGCCCTCGAACAGCTCGATCGCTCGCGCCAGGTCGCCGCCGACCTTGAGCACCCCGGCGAGGTTGAGCTGGACGGTGCCGAGCAACCCGGCCTCGCCGGCGCGCTCGGCCGCGTCGATCGCGCTCTCGTAGGCCTGGCGCGCCTCCTCGACCCGGTCGCCCCGCTGCAGGGCGACCCCGAGGGAGGAGAGCGCGACCGCCTCGGTGCGCGCGATCCCGAGCGCGCGTGCGCGCTCCACCGCGAGCTCGAGCGCGTGCCGCGCGGAGTCGTGGTTGCCGAGGTAGGACTCGGCCAGCCCGTGGAAGGCGAGGGCCTCCACGCCCAGCGGCGTCTCCTCGTCGATGAACCCCACCAGCAGGTCTATCGCCTCCCGGTATTCGGCGATGCCGACCAGAGCCCGCGCGAGGTAGACACGACAGCGGACACCTGCCTCTCGCTCGTCGGGGTCGTCGCTCTTGAGCGCCGCATCGGCGAGCGGCGCTACCGCGCGCAGCCGCTCGCAGGCCTGCGCGGCGTTCCCGAGCCCGACGTCGAGGCGGGCGCGCTCGATCTCGGTGGCCAAGCCCCGGTCCGGCAGCCCCTCCAGCAGCGGGCGCGCCTCCGTGTAGCGGCCGCGATCGATCAGGGTCCGGGCCCGACGGAGGGGGCTGCCCTCGCTGGCGGTGCTGGACAGCTCGTGGGCGCTCCCCGCCAGCGCCCGCACGATGTCGGCCTCGGAGGCGACCGGGGAGCGCGCGATCCGACGCACGAGGCGGCGCAGCGTACCGGGACGACCTCCGGCCAGCTGGTGGGCGCGCTCGACGAGCTTCTCCGTGAGCGAAGGGACCGCGCGCCGGATCAGGTCCGCCGCGGCGCGGGGCTCGAGGGGGGGCACCACGAAGTCGATCCCGTCACCGAGCGACGCCCCGCCCACGACCACCAGCCGCGCGCCCGCCGCGAGCGCGCGGCGTGCCTCGGCCTCCGCCTCGCTCGAGAGACGGTCCGCGTCGTCGATCAGCAGCACGAGCCCCCGCGGGGACTCGAACGCCTGGAGCTCGGCGCGGATCGCCTCGGGGGAGCGCGCGACCGCCTCGTCGAGCCAGACGAGCGGCCTCCCCTCGATCCCGAGCGACCAGGCCAGGCGGCGCACGAGCACGGTCCGCCCCGAGTCGACGGGGCCCTGCACGCGGAGGATCGCGCCCGCGGCGAGCGTGCACGTGGCGTCGAGCAGCCGTCCGGCGGTGGCGTCGATGCCGACCACCGGCCACCCCAGCGCGGCCTCGGGGTCGAGGGTGCGCTGCCGCAACCCCGCCGCGCGCCGCAGCGCGACGGCGAACTCGTCGACGGAAGGAAAGCGCCGCTCCGGCTCGGCCGCCGTGGCCCGCGCGGACACCTCGTCCAGCGCGAGGCGCTCCGACGGCGCTAGCGGCGGACCCGACGCCTTCTCGAGCGCCTCCGCGAGCGTCGCGCCCAGGGCGTACACCTCCGCGCGCGCCGTGAGGGGGCGCCCCTCGAACAGCTCCGGCGCGGCGTACTTCGGGGTGAGCCCCTCGGGCGTCGCGCCCCCCTCCTGCCAGGGCGCCGAGAGCCCCAGATCCACCAGCGTCGCCGCCCCGTCGGCGGCGACGATCACGTTCGCCGGCTTCACGTCCCCGTGGAAGAGCCCCGCCCGGTGCACCTCGGTGAGCTGATCGGCGGCGCGCGCGATGGCGTCGAGCGCGCGGGGGAGCGCGCGCCCGCCCTCGATGACGTCGAGCAGGCTCTCCCCCTCCACGAGCTCGCGCACCATGAAGGGCCGCCCGGTCCCCGGCAGGCGTCCGAAGCGCTGCACGCGGGGGACACCGAGGCCCTCCAGGCCCGAGAGCGCGACGGCCTCGCGCACGAGCGCGGCCATCTCTGGCTCGCTGGCGTCGTCACCGAGGACCTTCAGCGCGAAGTCGGCGTCGATGTAGCGGTCGCGGACGCACCAGACCTCACCGCCCCCGCCTCGCCCGAGGCAGCGCTGCGGTTCGTACCTTGGCGGGAACGTGAGGGACACGAGGGGAGCCCGTCGGGCCGCGCGGCGCGCGCTCAGAGGCCGTAATCGGCGCCCAGGCCGAAGAAGAACCCGCTGGTGCCGAACCCGGCGTCCAGGCGCGCCACGAAGTGGCGGTGCGGCTTGATGCGCAGACCGAGCTGCGGGATCGCGAGCCAGGGATAGAGGTTCGGCTTCGAACCCCCGTTGGCCCAGCTCGGCTCGTCGTAGTCGGCGTAGTGGTCGTTGTCGGTGCCACACCACGGGTGGGCGCCCGGCGCGGGGCCGGTGCCGGCCGCGTTCGCCGGGCAGGGCTCGTAGTCCTCCGGGCCGCTGGCGCCCACGGGCGGGAACGCCTGCTGGCGGTAGAGCTTGCCGAAGACGACGCCGAACCCCGCGCCGATGCCGAAATTGATCGCGACCACCGGGCTGAGCTCGTGGCTCCAGAGGAAGTCGCCCGTCAGGTAGAGCACCTTCATCTTGCTCTCGGCGATCTCCCAGGCGTTCTCGGGATCGTCCTTGGCCTTGAACGGCGTAGGCTTCATCCGGTAGTTCGCGAACCAGGGGCTGAGCACGATCTCGAAGCCGTCCTTGCGGACCGCGAACTCGGGCCCGAAGGCGTGGACCGCGACGGTGAGCCCGCCGTCCGCGAACATCTTCGGGATGAACTTGGGCACCAGGAGCGCCCGGTAGCGAGCGCCGACGAAGAAGTAGTTCTTGCCCATCAGCTCGACCGGAGACGCGTCGTCCGTGGTGGCGCTCCCGGCGCTCGCCTCGTCGGACATCTCCGCGCTGTTGGACCGCGCTGCCTCCTTCCGGTCACCGCTCGCCGCCTCGTCAGGCTCGTCGTCGCTCGCCTCGTCCCCCTCGTCGCTAGCCTCTTCCCCCTCGTCCGACGCCGAGGCGTCGTCCTCCGGCTGCGCTGCCGCGGGGCCCGCGGCGAGCGCGAGCGCGGCGATGAAGAGGCTCGCGTTGGCGATGGCTGATCGCGTGTCCATGCGCTCTCTCCTTGGTGGATTGGATCCCCCGATCCTGGAGCTTGTGCCGTGCGCGGCGGAGTGTGCCATGGCACTGTGCCACATGGGAAGCCCCGGCGGCCGGGCGACCTAATCCCCGGTCTTCCCGCCCGAACCTGGACCCGATCCCTCCGCCGAACCACCAGCGCGGGGGCGTCCGTGCCGGCGAGCCCGCGTCAGGTGACGGGCCCGGTCGATGGCGGAGCGCAGCGCCTCGCGCGCGGCCGTGGCGCTGGCCCGCGCCGCGTGGTGCCAAGCGGTGGGACCGGCGAAGCGCTCGTGCAGCGCGCCCGTCGCGGCGATGATCCGGGTGATGAGGAGCGTCGTGCGTGGGCTGCGCAGCAGGGCGCCCACTCGTCGTTCGAGGGCCTGCCGGGGGACTCGATCGCCCAGTAGATGCGAGAGACTCACGGCGGGCTCATACCACGAGCTCTAGCAGTTCCGCGTGGTTCCGGTCCGGGCGAGGCGCGACCACCCGACGGAGTGGCAACGGGTCCGGCGGGTCGTCGTGGCTCATTCGATGGCTCCAGCGACCGGTCGGGGCGACCTTACGGGCCGGAGGCGCCGTGGCCCCCTCGCACCGTTGTCGCTATGATCCGGGGCGTGTCGCGCGTCGGGACGACAACGATCGGCTTGGTGGCCGCGGTGGCCGTCGCTGTTGTCGCTTGCGCGAACCACCTGCGGCGCGCAACGAAGCTCTACGACGACGGCCGCTACATCGAGGCGGCGG
>Ga0116186_1004447_pt1 | contig 11395 bp, 4 predicted proteins | sample AD_JPNNA4_MetaG_FD_89806 | JGI IMG/M metagenome (GOLD analysis project Ga0116186, IMG submission 89806) | Active sludge microbial communities of municipal wastewater-treating anaerobic digesters from Japan - AD_JPNNA4_MetaG | ecosystem: Engineered > Bioreactor > Anaerobic > Digestate | place...
GATAAGATCTTGGTTATTGATAATGGATTGGGATAATCTATTATCTAATATCTAACATCTAATATCTAACATCGAATCTAGCATCGATCATCTAGCATCGTTTTTTTTGATTCTCGATTTTATGGGATAAGATCTTGGTTATTGATAATGGATTGGGATAATCTATTATCTAATATCTAACATCTAATATCTAACATCGAATCTAGCATCGATCATCTAGCATCGTTTTTTTGATTCTCGATTTTATGGGATAATATCTTGGTTCTTGAAAATGATCCGTAATCAACTAGAATCGATCATCGATCATCTAGCATCGTTTTTTTTGATTCTCGATTATCGATTTCATTTATTGAGATTTTGGTTTTTGAAAATGGATCAGGATATTCTAATATCTAATATCTATCGCCTATTGCCTATTGCCTATCGTCAATAGACTGTCAAAGTTTCTTTGATGCAATAAAATCACGTTCAAAATAAAATTTTTCTAATCAGTTAGGTATTCAATTTTAAAGCGGCCCTACGGGGCGCCGAAGGTTTTTGTTAATTTTAAAGTGACAATAAAGCACCCCTACAGGGTGCATTAGATCATGTTACCCAATAAAATTCGTTTTTTTTTTTTGAATGAAATGATAGGCGCAGCATCTAATATCTATAGCCTATAATCGATCGTCTTTTATAAATTGAATGTGCTCCCGATCCAATTGGTATTTCGGGAACATCTAACATCGTTTCTGATTCTCGATTTTATGTATTAAGATCTTAGTTCTTGAAAATGATCCGCAATCATCTAGAATCGATCATCGATCATCGTTTTTTTTGATACTCGATTCTTGATTCTTGATTCTCGATTTTATGTATTAAGATCTTAGTTCTTGAAAATGATCCGCAATCATCTAACATCTAACATCTATCATCTAGCATCAACTATCTTGTATCTTGTATCTTGTATCTTTTCATCAATCAAACGCCTTCAACAACTCTTCCATCTTCGATCCTCGCGATCCTTTAATGAGAATGGCAGCGTTATGAGGTAGATTTTGTTTCAGCCATTGTGCTGCTTCTTCGGAAGTGTTGAAGTGTAAAAATCCATGGGTATGTGCTGAGGCTGCGAAATGTTTTCCTACAACTAAAGTTTGCTTGGCTTCCACAGTAGTTGCTAATGATGCGATGCGATGATGTTCGCCTGCGCTTTCATCTCCTAATTCGAGCATCTCGCCAAGAGCTAGATATTTATCGCCGCTAAATGCATTTCTGAAGTTCATCAATGCGGCAGTCATGCTACTCGGATTAGCATTGTATGCATCGAGTACGATGGTGATGTCTCCTTTGTGGATTACTTGTGAGCGTTGGTTGCCCGGGACATATCCGCTGATTGCATCTGCTATTTTATTCGCGTCAACTCCGAAATGATGTCCGATCGTAACAGCGCATAAAACATTATCGATATTATAATCGCCTGTGAGTTGTGTGCTGATTAATTGATGGAAAGGTTTCGTTACTTCCACTGCCAATAATTCACCTTGCATTGCCACGCTTCCGCAAACAGCATTCGTTTCCGATGTTCCGTAAGTAACAATGTTTTCGTATCCGTTTAATATCTCCACTAAAGCTTCGCGATCGTGTTGAATAAAGATTAGTCCTTTGTGCGCCTTCAGAAAATCATACAATTCACCTTTCCCTTTTTTAACTCCTTCAATTCCTCCGAATCCTTCGAGGTGAGCTTTGCCGATATTTGTAATTAATCCGAAGTCGGGTTGCGCAATAGAAGCCAGCAGTTCGATTTCTTTTTGGTGATTGGCTCCCATTTCCACCACAGCAAATTCGTGCTCTTTAGTGAGCGATAATAGCGTTAAAGGAACACCGATATGATTGTTGAGGTTGCCAATTGTATAGTACGTGTTGAACTTCTGTTTCAATACAGCCGCTACTAATTCTTTCGTAGTTGTTTTTCCGTTGCTGCCCGTGATGCCTAGAACCGGAATATTTAATTCACGACGATGATGAGTTGCAAGCTTTTGAAGTGTAGACAATACATCATCCGTAAGCAAAATACGCTCGTCGGCTTCGCCATGTAATTCATCAACGATAGCGTACGCAGCACCGCCTTTCAAAGCCTCATGCGCAAAGAGATTTCCGTTGAAATTAGCTCCTTTCAAAGCGAAGAAAAGGCAGTCCTTCGTGAACTTACGTGTATCAGTACTAACTACAGGGTGACTTTTGAATATTTCATAAAGCTTTTCAATGCTGATCATAGGGCAGGAGGGAAGAATGTTATCGGGTTCGAAGATAAAATATTGGAGGGAAATATTGAGGGGGTGTTAGTGATTTCTATCAAGACAATGAGGGAATGAGTGAAGGAGTGAATGAATGAATGAGAATCCAAATCCAATAGGCATTTCGGGAACATCTAACATCGTTTTTGATTCTTAATGCTCGATTCTTGATTCTTGATGCTCGATTTCATGTATTAAGATCTTGGTTTTTGAAAATGATTCGCGATCATCTAGAATCGATTATCGATCATCTAGCATCGTTTTTTTGATTCTCGATTTTTTGTATTAAGATCTTGGTTCTTTATAATGGATCGGGATAATCTAAAATCTATTGCCAATAGCCTATCATCAATAGACTGTCAATGTTTCTTTGATGCAATAAAATCACGTTCAAAATAAAATTTTTCTAATCAGTTAGGTATTCAATTTTAAAGCGGCCCTACGGGGCGCCGAGGGGGTTCAGGGTATTTTTAGTGATAATAAATCACCCCTCTGGGGTGGGGTAAATTATAATACCCAATAAAATTTTGGTTTTCTTGAAGAAACAAATGGGAGACTAATCGATCATCGATCATCTAGCATCTAGCATCAATGACTGAATGACTGAATGAGTGAATGACTGAATGAATGAAGGATTGAATATGCTCCCGATCCAATGGGCATTTCGCGAACATCTAATATCTAATATCTAATATCTAATATCTAATATCCAATATCCAATATCCAATATCTATTGTCTATAGTCTATAGTCTATCCCCTATCCCCAACCCATTTACCTTGAATTATCCTCTTTTTACCGTAAATGTTTCGTTTCCGTTGAACTATTTTTAACCTTTGAAGAACTGTTATACTTAACTGATGAAATTACAAGAGATATTGATCCATATCGGCGGCACCCTAGCTTTTTTGCTGTTTCCGGTGTTGTTCTCGCCCGATTGGGATATGTCGTTTGATGTGTTTGCTGTGCGCCCCTTTCAGCGTGATTTCTTCGCCTATGTGTTGATGGTGGGATTCTTTTACTTGCATTATTATTTCCTTCTGCCTCGCTTCTATTTCAAGCGTAAGTATGTTGTTTATTCGTTGAGTGTGTTGGCTAGTTTTTTAATCGTGGTTTTTCTTCCGGGGTTCTTAATATCGGAAGCAGAGCATATGGTAAAAGCAGTGCAACAGATGACTCCTAATGGAGATGGCTTACCACGACATCGCCCTCCGCATGAGTCTTTTTTGTTTTTTATTGCCAGCGCTCGCTTCTTTCAGTTTGCTTCGATAGCAGTGTTCTCGATGTTGCTGAAAATGCATAACCGTTTAAAAGATACTCGTCGCGAGCAATTAGGCTCCGAACTTTCTTTCTTGAAAGCGCAAATCAATCCTCATTTTCTTTTCAATACTTTGAATAGTATTTATTCGTCCGCAGTGCAAGAGAATGCTTCGAATACTGCTAATTCTATCGTTCGTTTATCGGGATTAATGCGTTATGTTTATACTGAATCTGATTCCGATTATGTTCCTCTCGAGCATGAGATTAATTATATCACCGATTATGTGCTTTTGCAGGAGAGTAGATTACAGGATACTGTGCCTATTTTATTTCAGGTTGAAGGCAATTTCGATAATAAAAAGATTGCTCCTTTGTTGTTAATGCCATTCATCGAAAATGCTTTTAAGTACGGCGTGAATGCTGAGGAATCATCGCGGATCTTTATCAATATTTCCGTTACGCGTGATCAATTAATCTTGACAGCTGAGAATAATAAAGTGTCTACCATTTACGAAAGTTCGTTTAGCTCGGGAGTGGGATTGTCGAATGTGCGCAACCGATTGCAGCTAGTGTATCCCAACCGACACGAACTTATTGTGAAGGATTTAAATGATGTTTACAAAGTATATCTCTCAATTCAACTCAGATGATAAAAGCGATTGCAATCGATGACGAACCACCGGCACTGAAATTACTCGAGAATTACTGTGCGAATGTAGATTTTCTTAAGCTGGAACGGACCTTTGTAAAGCCAACTGAAGCACTTAAATATGTGAAGAAATTTCCGGTCGACTTAATCTTCTTGGATGTGCAGATGCCGGGATTAACAGGCATTGAATTGTACAAAAGTTTACAGCAAGAAACGATGGTAATTTTTACCACTGCGCATAGCCGTTATGCACTCGACGGATTTGAGTTGAGTGCCGTCGATTTTCTATTAAAGCCTTTTACCTACGAGCGCTTTTTATTGGCGGTGAAGAAGGCCCAGGATTATCACAATTTCATGCATCGTCCCGATTCGCTTACTTCGGCAAGCATTTTTGTACGCAGTGAGTATAGTCTGGTGAAAATCAAGCTGTCGGACATTATTTATATCGAAGGGTCCGACGATTATATCAAGATCATTCAAGAAACCGGCAACCATATCATTGCCCGTATGACCATGAAAGCGATTACGGAGAAGCTGCCGGCGGCGGAATTCCTTCGCGTGCATAGATCTTTTATCATCCCCCTCTCGAAAATCACCCACATACGGAACAAGAATATCTACATCGGCGACTCCGAAATTCCGGTGGGGGTAAGCTATGAACAGGAGTTCAATCAGCGATTTAAGGGCGAATAACCCGTTCAACCAACAAAAATGCTCGTTTAGTCCTTATTTTTATGGTATTCACCGCTAAAATTTGTTAGTTCGCCAAAATTGAATCATATTTGTATCAGCAAGAACGGGAGACCGTTATTTGCCTAAATCATAGGTAGGTTTAGTGATTGTTTCTTTAAGAAGAAGGAGCATGGAGTTGAAATGAAAGAATAGTAACGGGTTCTCAATTTCGATGACATCTCCTTCTTTTTTTTGTCTTTAAAATACAAAGGGCGCCTCGTATAAACGGGACGCCCTTTATCATTAATTGAGGAATTTATTTGCTGATAATAAACCTTCCTGCGCGCGTTTCTATTCCTGAAAGATTTCGAATGCTGTATAAGCCATTCGACAATGCATCCAAGTTTAATTTTATTTGCGTTTCGTTAGCTGTGAACGATTTGATTAATCGTCCCGCAGCATCGTAGATCGCATATTCACCGTAAGGAAGGCCTTTGATGACGATTGTTCCGTTGCTAGGATTAGGTGATATGTTAATCGCCTGGATATCGTTATTCGGATTAAAGATGCCTACTGTTGAAGTAATGTCAACTGTTGTAGATGTATTACATCCGTTCCCATCTGTAATAACTACAACATAAGTGCCGGCTGTTAATCCGCTGAGGTCTTCTGTTGTTGAACCGTTATCCCAACTATAAGTATATGCCGGTGTTCCTCCATTTACTGTTAAGTCGATACTTCCATCGTTGCCCGTAGTTTCATTTGTAGAAACGAATGTTGCTGTTAAAGGACTAGGTTCGCTAATGGTGATGCTTCCGGTGGTGCTGCAATTAGCATCATCGGTAACAGTATAGTCGTAGATGCCTGCCGCTAGTGCGATTAAATCTTCGGTAATTTCTCCATTGCTCCAAGTATAGCTATAGTTCGAACTGCCTCCATTTACGGTTAAGTCGATTGTTCCGTTTTGGTCGCCGTTACACAATACATTCGATGTTATTGCCGATGCTGTTGGCGCTGCAATATTATTAACTGCTGCTTGGTTCATAATAGTACATCCGTTTTCATCATAAATAGTGAAGTCAAACGTGCCTGCTGCTAGCGATGAAATGGAAGCGTCTGATGATCCGTTATTCCAGTTGTACGAGAGGACGCCCGTACCCCCGTTTGCTGTTACCGAAATTGATCCGTTGTTTTGATTACAATGTTCATCAACAACAGTTACGTTGTATGAAATTGCAGTAGGCTCTGTAATGGTAACACTCGAATTATTCAAACATCCATTGGCATCCATTACTTGCACTTGATAAGTTCCGGCTGTTAGGTTGCTTTCTGTTGTTGATGTTCCGCCCGACGACCACTGAATGTTTAAGTTTCCTGTTCCGCCTGTTGCTTGAATTGTAGCTTCTCCGGTTCCTCCGTTACAGCGTGGAGCAACGGTAGTAAAGGATGTGCTTATAGCTGCCGGATCGGTGATAGTGAAGTTTTGCGTATAGGCGCAACCGTTATCATCGGTGATAGTTAAAGAATATTGCCCGGCGTAAATCGCAGTTTCACTATCTGTTGTACTTCCTGTCGACCAATCGTATGAGTATGCTCCTGTCCCTCCAATAGCAGTAACCGAAGCTGACCCGTCGCCGCTATTGCATAATGGATTCGTGGTAGTAATCGTCATTTGAACTGCTGTTGGTTCATTAACAGTGATAGATGTTGAATAAGAGCATCCATTGTCATCTGTGATAACTACTGAATATGTTCCTGCTAATAAATTATTATCGCTTGCTGTATTTGTTCCGTTGCTCCAGTTGTAACTTAAATTACCTGTACCTCCGGTAGCTGTAACTGTCGCTTCTGCTGTTCCACCATTGCATAATGGCTCAATAACATTGTTAGATGCTGATATTGCAGATGGCTCTGTGATGATAAACGATGCTGTTGTTTCACATCCGTTTCCATCAGTAATTGTACATTGGTATGTTCCAAATGTAAGATCATTGAATGACGATACATTGTCGGTGCTATGATCCCATGCATAGGCATAAGGTGTTGTTCCGCCCATAGGCATAATTTCAGCGATGCCGTTGTTACCTCCGTTACATGTTATATTAGTTTGTGAAGTAGTCGTTGATAATACAGTTGGTTGAGTAATAGTAATCGATTCTGTCGATGTACATCCGTTAGCATCAGTGATATTACAAGTATATAAACCTGCTGTTTGATTATTTAACGATGATGTTACGTCTGCTGTATGATTCCATGTGTATTGATATGGTGCAGTTCCTCCCGCAGGTGTTGCTGCTAAAGTTCCGTTGTTTCCTCCGAAGCAGGATATGTTTGTTGATGCTAAGTTGGTCGATAATACTGTCGGTTGTCCGATAGTTGTCGATCCTGTTTTTAAACATCCATTCGCATCAATAATGCTGTATGTATAATTGCCTGCTGCTAATGCTGTAATCGTTGTTCCTGTCCCGCCGCCTTGCCATGTAATGGTATAGGGTGATGTTCCGCCCGTAGGCGATACTTCAGCTGTTCCATCATTACTTCCGTTACATAGAGCATCTGTTGACGATGCGTTCGATGTAATAGCAGATGGTTGATTGACGGTGTATGATCTCTGTGATGTACATCCGTTCGCATCGGTTAATGTTAAGGTGTATGTACCTGCTGCTAATTGTGTGGCAGAACCGCTTGTTGATCCGTTAGACCAAGCATAAGTGTAAGGTGTTGTTCCTCCTGAAATTCCGGTAGTAACATTTCCTGTCGAAGCTCCATTACATCCCGCATCATGTGCAGTTCCATTAATTGAGATTGCAGTTGGTTGACTAATTGTAAACGATCGTGATGTAGTACATCCATTAGCATCAGTTACATCGCAAGTATATGATCCTGCAATGTAAGCAGGACTCGTTGCTGATGTTCCTCCCGATGGCCATGAGTAACTATATGGTGATGTTGCTCCTGATACAATGATTGTAGCACTTCCGTTTGATCCACCGTTGCATGATACATTTGTAGTTGATCCGCCTAAACTAAATCCACTCGGTTGTGTGATAGTTGCTGATTGTAATGCAGTACATCCATTGTTGTCGGTGATTGTACAAGTATATGTTCCGGCTGATAACGAGCTCTTATTTGCAGTAGTTCCTCCAGATGACCATAAATAGGTATATGGAGATGTTCCGCCTGAAGGACTAATTGTTGCACTTCCGTTTGTTCCTCCATTGCATGATACGTTTGTAGTAGATGCTGAAGTAGCTACCGCTGTTGGTTGAGTAATTGTAAATGTTCGTGATGATGAACAATTGTTAGCATCTGTTACTGTTACTGTATATGTTCCTGCCGCTAGTCCTGTTTTTGAAGAGGTAAATCCGCCGTTCGACCATTGGTACATATATGCAGGTGTACCTCCTGATGTTGATATCGATGCTGCTCCTGTACTTAATCCGTTGCATGCAACATTTGTTGAAGTTGGAGTAGTAGTGATAGCTGTTGGTTGTGTAATTGTAAATGATCGTGCCGATGTACATGAGTTCGCATCTGTGATGGTACAAGTATAAGCTCCTGCAGCTAACGATGATATCGAATTGCTTGTTGCTCCCGTTGTCCAGCTGTATGTATAAGGCGATGTTCCTCCGCTTACTATTACAGTTGCGGTTCCTGTTGTTGTTGCATTACAAGCTACGTTTGTTTGCGACCAAGAATTTGATAAGGCCGCTGCAGGTTGTGTTACAGTAATCGATCTTGATGAACTGCAACCTACATTGTCAAGAATATTTACAGTATATGTTCCGGCAGATAATCCTGATGCGAATGAGTTTGTTCCTCCGGTCGGTGACCATGAATACGTATATGGTGCAGTTCCTCCTGATACAGATAATGATGCTGTTCCATTTGACCCTGAGTAACAACTTACGGAAGTAGAGGATCCGGAAGATGTTATTGCAGGGTTGACTGTAATTTTCAATGCAGCTGTTGTGTCGGATGCGAATCCTGAAGTTGCTATTCTACGATACCATGTACTTACTGATGGTGTAGAAGGTGAATAATTTGTATTCGAATTCGTTCCTGTTGCCGCCGAAAACCCTGACGTGGCACTTGTTGTTGAACTTTGCCATTGATAGGTATAACTTCCTGTTCCTCCGCCTACAGATGTTCCTGTAATTGTTGATGCAGATGCTCCATTACATATTGTTTGTGCTGATGAAATAGTATTTGATGTTACATGCATGTAAATTGTAACATTTGCGCTAATGGTTTGCACAGGGTCTGTTGCAAGTCCTCCGTATTCAACTACGTATGCAAGGCTATTGTTTGGTAAATCGTTCCATGCTCCGGGATTGGATCCTGAAGAATAGATTTCCCCATAGTGTTCTCCACCTGAATTGTTTGGTTCACCGCTATTCCAATTCGTGTATCTCCCTGAAACGGCAGTTGGAAAATTGTTGCCGGTAGAAAATTGTGTTCCTGCTTCAGGACCGGTTACCCAGTACCATTTACCTTCTGAATTTGATTGATTGGAAAAAGTTGTTGTTCCTGTTGCTGCATTGATATACGTATAGTTGTCAGATGCTCCAATCCAAGCATCAGCATTTAATACTTGACGAATGAAATTGTTTTCAGCTGCAGATGTAATAGTTGCTAAATATCCTCCATAACCTAAATAACTTCTAGCTTCTGCGGCTGTTTTTGCGGAAGTCCAAGTAGCAGTGCTGCTTATTAATTCATAGTAGTGTCCGTTGGTAAATGCAGAACTACTACCTGCCGAAAACGTTACTGTACGATCTCCAACTTGTGAAGTGTTTGTGCATCGGTATGTCACTGTTCTCAAAAACGTTTGCCAGTTAGCTGCGGATGTCGATCCTGTGAAAGCTAATGTTCCTGTAGAACTGTTGTAGGCTGTGACACTAATACCTGACGGTAATGTGCCAGTGTACGACAATACATCACCTGATTGCAATCCCGTAGAGATTGTAACTCTAAATCCGCTGATGTTACTGCCGGATGTAACAGTGAGCGCCGGGTCAACTGCGAAGGCAGCGGCATTCAGTGTATAGCCTTGTGTGGCGGTTCCTTCTTTTACCGTTAGTTGTGCATGCGCAGCAGTGCTAACGAATAAAATTATTGCTAGGATAAAAACCTTAGTTAATCCTTTTGCAAATGATGAAATTTGGGGGGTAATTTTCCTCATTTTATATGATATGATTAATAATGTCGACACGAAACTCTGAACGCAATAACTAGCTCAGGAAATTTAAAATAGCCACTACCAAAATGTTCTCATTTGGCTCTTTCTCCGGTCAACGCTCCAATTGATTGTAGAATCAATATTTAATCATTTAGGTGTTGTGTGAACCGGAGGGGACGGTCATATTAAATGAACTCCTATAAATAATTATTAGATGTTTATACCTTTACGAATAGACAGGGTTTCGCTAAAACAGTGCGATAGCATTCAATTGCTTTAATCTAGTATGGTATTAAACTGTAAGGTTTTACATGAAAAGTGTTCGATTTGAACAAACAGTTTTGAGTTTATACCTCTAAGTGATTATACTTATGTCTTTTTTTGACGTTTTGTAAGCTGTATGAAAAGGATATAAAAAAATCCGCTTGTTTGAAGCGGATTTAGCATTAATTCTGAATGCCCATAACATTAGCGGCCTAATTTGAACATAAATTCAACTACATGGAATCTATATTTTCTCAAAAAAATCATATAGATGTTTGATGAATATGACTGGCTATAGTATATTGACAATAGAAATACTTTCCATAAAATCCCGAACATCATTTATTGGTTGATATAAACAATTTTTAACGTTCCCGCTAAAAAATTTAAAGCGGCTACTGCCTTTACCTGCAGGAGCAAGTTATCTCCGTTTCGCAGCTGAAGCAAATTGAAAGAGGACTTCGGTTTCTAATGATTTTAAACAATTCTATTTCTCTGAAAGTAGTGAATTGCTATATTGCATTAAAGCTTTAACTTTTATCCGGTTCATCTCGCCATTCGGACCGGCAACGAATCCGTCGAGGGATATATGCATGAAGCTAATTATTTTTCTCATTTGTATTTCTGTTTGTGGTGTAATCTATTGTTTGATTTTTGTGTAAAGAAAAGAATTATTTAAATTGAAAGGGAAAATATGTGATTATTGATGATCGAATATCGATTATAGATTCTCGATTTTACACAATCAGATCTTGGTTCCTTATATTGGATCACGATCATCTAGTATCAATCATCGATCATCTTGCATCGACTTTTCGGTTTTACACAATCAGATCTTGGTTCCTTATATTGGATCGCGATCATCGGTTGACCTTGCGGAAATTCCCATCGGTTTCTGCACTAAATTCAATCATTCAATCAATCAATCATTCATTGGAAAGGCAATAGGCAATAGATTTTAGATTATCTTGATTCATTATCAAAAACCAAGATCTTAATACATGAAATCGAGAATCAAAAAACGATATTAGATATTAGATGATAGATGTTAGATGATCGCGAATCATTTTCAAGAACCGAGATCTTAATACATGAA
>Ga0116186_1004451_pt1 | contig 11391 bp, 9 predicted proteins | sample AD_JPNNA4_MetaG_FD_89806 | JGI IMG/M metagenome (GOLD analysis project Ga0116186, IMG submission 89806) | Active sludge microbial communities of municipal wastewater-treating anaerobic digesters from Japan - AD_JPNNA4_MetaG | ecosystem: Engineered > Bioreactor > Anaerobic > Digestate | place...
AATCCTGGACTGAATCAGACGAACAAGGACATCTGAGACAGATTGAAATGCAACAGCAACATAATTGCAAGGCTGAATTTTCTGCATCTGTGATACAATATCATAGAAAACCATCGCTTCTTTGCCAACTGCTGTCTTCTCGATCGCATCGTCCGTCCTCGTACTACAGTTTGTCAATTGAAAGGAGAACGATAATGAAGACACGCATGTTACTGATCGCGCTATTGGCTTCCGGCTTGTTGCTCGGTGTGACACTGACGCTAACCTCTGCCGCTTCTCCTGCTGGGCTACGGAGCTTGTCTACCTCCTGTGAATCGTGCGGTATGGCTATGCCCACCCGCGCGCTGCCGGCGCTCTCGTCGCTAGAGGTGACGCTTACGGGGCCGGGCATCGGGCAAAGCGACGTCCCCTACACCTTCACCGCCACCGTCACCCCGCTGACTGCGATGCTGCCGCTCACCTTCACGTGGGAGGCAACGGGCCAGGAGACAGTTATCCGCACCGTTTCCGCCAATACCGACACGATGTCCTACACCTGGCCCACGACGGGTACTTACAGCATCACCGTCACCGTCGCCAACCCGGATGGGAGTGCCGTGGCGCGACACAAGATCACCATCAATCCAGAAAACCACGTTTACCTGCCACTGACGTTGCGCGCATACCCACCTGGACCGCACATCACGGCCTTCCACGCCGACGTCGAGATCGCCGACCCAGGCCAGACCATTCTGCTCACGTGGCAGTCTTATGGGGCGACGACGGGGACGCTTTACTGGCTGTTGCCTACGGGACAATTCGGGAACTTCTGGACGGTGGAGCCAAATGGCTCAATGCCCTACGCGATCCCGGAGACGTGGCGTAACTTCGAGCACTTTATCCTGTATGTGAGCGATGCGGAAGGCAGAACGGATCAGGCCTACCTTTACATCCCGTTGACCTGCCCGGATACGTGGTTCTTTGAGCCGGCCCCGGCCGATTGTCCGGCCAGCCCGCCGCTGTATTCGGCGGGCGCGCAGCAGGTTTTCGAGCATGGCGTGATGCTTTGGGTGGGGGAAGAGGATCGCATCTACGTGATTTACGACGATGGCGGTGTGGGGGCGTGGAGTGCCTTCACCGACGAATGGGATGAGGGCGACCCGATTGATGATCCGAGCATCATCCCGCCGCCGGGATTCTACCAGCCCATCCGCGGCTTTGGGCTGGTGTGGCGCGAGCAGCCCAACGTCCGTGAACGACTGGGATGGGCCACCGCGCCGGAGCAGGGCTACGCGACCGCCGTGCAGCGCACCTCGCGTTGGAAGTACAACGATACCTACATCCGCGCTCTCGACGGCGGGACGTGGCGACTGGGGCCGGAGGGCGGTTCGTGGGAGTATTTGTCCGTGCCGTGAGGAACATCTGCGCCAGACCTGACAGGTTTTCCGAAACCTGTCAGGTCTGAAAAAGATCTGTTCAATTCGTTGACCCTGAACCCGGCAGCCAAAATGCGACGGTCAACCCGCCGCCGGGCGTGGGCGCGGCCCAGATACGCCCGCCGTGCGCAAGGATGATGTGACGCGCAATCGCCAGCCCTAGTCCCGAACCACCGGTCGTGCGGCTGCGCGAGGGATCACCGCGCCAGAAACGCTCGAAGATGTGGGGCAGGTCGGCGTCAGACACACCGGGGCCGTTGTCGGCGATGGTGACTTCGACGCCGTTCTGTGCGGCCCGCGCTGTCATTTGCACGTGACCGCCGGCAGGAACGTAGCGCGCGGCGTTGCTGAGGATGTTGCCGACCACTTGCGTGAGGCGCTCATAATCGGCGTGGACTGTGAGGGGGTGAGGCGCGGGGGTATAGTCGAGCGTCAACCCGTGATCGGTTAACACCTCGCGGTAGCCTTCCGCCGCGTGTTCCAGAAGCGCGCCTATATCCACCGGCTGGCGTTCCAGGCGCAGCTCTCCGGCATCGGCAAGGGCCAGCGTGCGCAGATCCCCCACCAGGCGGTTGAGCGTGCGCACTTGATCCAGGGCCGGCTCGATGTTGTCCGGCGTCGGCTCGTAGACGCCGTCGGCGAGAGCTTCCAGCGTGCCTTGCAGGACGGAGAGGGGATTGCGCAATTCGTGGGCGATGTCGGCGGTTTGCGCGCGGCGGGCTTGCTCGGCGCGTTGCAGGCTCGCAGACATGGCGTTGAAGGTCTGCGACAGCTCGGCGATTTCGTCGTGGCCGTGCACAGGCGCGCGCGCGTCCAGATTCCCCGCGGCTATCGCCTGCGTGGCTTGCGTCAGGCGGCGCACCGGCGCGACGATGCCGCGCGTTAAGAGGCCAGCCAACAGCAGCGCCGCCGCAAAAGCGACCAAGCCACCCACCAGCAACGCCCCGCGCAATTGATCGAGGTAGCGCTGCGCTGGCTCGTCCAACGCGCCCGCGCCCAGCGCCTCCCGGTCGGGCAGCAAGTAGCCGATGACGGCGGCAGCGTTGCGGATGGGCAACGCTCGTTGTTGTTCCGCTGTCGTCAGCTTGCCCGCCGGGGCTGCGGCGGAGTCGGCAACGATGCGCCCATCGGCATCGGCGACCCGGAAATTCCACGTCGCCATGCCGCCGCCCATCGTGTTGCCCCCAGTCATACCGCCGCGCCCCTGCCGCCGTCCGGGCATTGTCGCCAGCGTCCCCATCTGCGCCTGGAGACCGTCCCACGAACCATGCTCGGCGTAATAGGCGGCCAGGTCTTGCGCCAACGTCTGCGCGCGCACGCTGTAGAGGGCATTGTAGGAACGGAAGTTGCTTTCAGCTTGCTGCCCGACGAGGATTGCTACGGTGAGCACTGCGATAAGGATCACCACCGCGAAGGCCAATAGTCCTTTATGATAGAGGTTCATAAGTCTCCCCTTGCTCCAGTCCCGCTTCTCCTGGCTTGCATCCCCGTCACGGGGGCGCGAGCCAGGGGTCAGTCTTCCAACCGGTAGCCCACGCCGCGCACAGTGGTGATGTATTGCGGATTGGTGGGGTCGGATTCTAACTTATGGCGCAGATTTTTGATGTGCGCGTCAATGGTGCGCTCGTAAGCCTCGAAGGCAACGCCCTGCACAGCTTCCAATAGGTCGGCGCGGGAGAAGGCGCGGCCCGGCGCGCTCATCAGCGTCGCCAACAAGTCAAACTCCGTCGGCGTGAGATCGAGACGTTCACCGGCCAGGGTAGCTTCGCGGCGGCCCTTATCGAGGCGCAGGTCTTTGAGCTGCAAGACCTCCGGCGGCAGGGGTGTAGTTTGCGAGCGACGCAGCACGGCCCGCACGCGGGCGACGAGTTCGCGCGGACTGAACGGCTTGGTCATGTAGTCGTCGGCGCCCAGCTCCAAACCCAGGATGCGATCCATTTCCTCCACGCGCGCGGTCAGCATGATGATGGCAACGTCGGGCTGTTCGGCGCGGATGCGGCGGGTGAATTCCAGGCCATCCATCTCCGGCATCTGCAAGTCCAGCACTACCAGATCGGGCTTCTCGTGCCGGGCGACGAATAGCGCCTCTTTGCCGTTGGAGGCGGTGAGCACGCGATAGCCGGCCTTTTCGAGATAGCTGCGCGCCACGCGCACGATTTGCAGTTCGTCATCCACAACCAGTAGCTTTTGCACCATACGCGACCTTTCAAGCCAAAAAGCGTTCAGGGCTTGACAGCATTACAAAACCAGATGCTCATAGAGCATTTCCAGGCTCAAGGTGGGGCAAACCGTTTCGTGACAGAGCACAGTTTGCGTGGCAGCGGTGAGGCCGAGGCGAACAGCTTCTTCAGGGGACATGTTTTCGAGCAAAGCATACGCGACCGCAGCGGTGAGCGCGTCTCCCGCCCCGACGGGGTCCACGATATCGGTGACGAGCGCCGGCAACCGCCCGCTTTCTTCGGAGGTGGCGTAGTATAGCCCTTCCGCGCCCAGGGTAATCACCGCGAGGTTCACCCCTAACTGGACCAGACGCCGTGTACCCGCGCTAATCGCTTCTGGGGTGTTGAAGGGGACGCCCACAAGCGCCTCGGCTTCCTCCTTGTTGGGCGTGACCACGGCGATGTCGGGCAGGTAAGGATGCAGGCGCGGCGCTAAGGCGGAGGTCGTTGGATCGGCGCACACCGGCACGCCGTACTGGCGGGTCAAACGGAAGAGGCTTTCGAGCGTCCGGGCCGCAAGGTTCGCGTCAATGCACACCATATCCACCGTGTTGACCAACCCGCGCAAACGGTGAATGTGCCCAGGCGTCAGCGCGCGCATGATGTCCATATCCTCAAACGCCAACCAGAATTGCTTGTCGTGATGGTGGAGGGCGACGTAGGAGCAAGTCGGTTTGCCGGGGACGACAATGCTGGCGTCCGTGTGGATGCCCAACGCACCGAGCGACTGTAGCAGCGCGCGTCCCGACTGGTCGTCGCCCACGGCAGTGACGAAGTGCACCTCCGCCCCCAAGCGCGCCAGGTTCTCTGCAATGTTGCGCGCGACGCCGCCCCAACCCCAGCGGATGTTTCCGGGGTTCGATTGGGCAGGCTCCACCGCGCGGTCGCGCGGGAAGACTTTGACATCCAATCCGGCAGCGCCAATAACCAGGACGGAATGTTCTGCGTTCATAGCTCTTCCTCCTTTGCTCTGATGAGCACACGCCCAACCCTCACGAAATCCTCGTTCACGCGCTCATAGGGGCCAAAGAGAATATGGCCGTCCATACGCCGAACAAACGAGGATTTATAGCTTGGCATTGCTGCGCGTGTGGATGGATCAGAAAACACCTCCTCGGTCAAAAGAATATCCCCTGCCCGACTGTGCGCAACAAAATCACCGTCAGTTGTTATTCTGAACGCCAGATAACGCGCGTCGGGGTGGAGTTGAAGGAAGGGCAACTCGTCAATATCCAAAGGGACATAGTGCGAAGGCAAGTACGCAACAAGCGTTTCGCGTGGAAGCGCGATCTTGAACGGTGTAATCAGCGTTACACCGACTCTGACTGTAGCCTGATTGGCTATTTCATATACAGGCACAATCATCGCCCATTCACCCGGCGTCATACGCGCTGATAGCTCAAGTAAGTTCGACATCCAGCGGGTCAGATCCTGGCAGGCAGCGACCCGTTCGCGGCTGCTCTCAAATCCCCAATACCGCTCACTTTCGGCCAGGATCTCTTGCGCGTTGGTAAAGGCGCGCAAGGTTTTGCCATCCGCGCGCAACGCAAAGTGAATCAGCCCAGCGAAGTACAGGGCAACCGCGCGGTTATAGTGGGCGACCTGGGTCACCTGGGTGCGCAACCAGTTCAGTGCGCGCTGCGTCTGATCCAGAGTTTCTTCCCAGCGCTGCATCCGGCGTAGGACCTCGGCTCTGTAAAGCACGATGATGGCCGTCGCGTAGCGATCCTGTTCAGCCCACGCTGCGGTATAGAGTGTATCGAGGGAGACTAGGGCCTCTTCTAACTGCCCGGCCTCGTAGTGACGGCGCACTTCGCCCTGCAGCCTGTCGGCCAGCGGCGCAGGGATTTCGCGCAACTCCAGCAAGTAGAACGGGGTCAGTTCATCAGGGACGCAGACCAGACGCATTGCACCTCACACTTTGAGCCATGAAGGTCGTGACGACTAAGGTATTGGCGAACCAAAAGGCGTCTTTTTCTTCTGAATGGCATTGACGATGTGGATAAGGCTTTCGGCTTGTTGGAACATCAACTGCTGTACGGCCGGATCACGATCCGACATCGTCCGCAGCACATCCATAAAGCACATCGCGATCAACGCCGGTGGAACCCCAATATCATCCTGGTTGAGTTCCTGCATCCGCTCCAGCATAATGTTCACGATCTCGACCTGCGCGCTGACGTTCGCCTGCGCCTTCAATTCGGTGCGTTTCACTTCTTCGTCCAATGTATAGCTGTCAATATCACGTTGCAATTTTGCTTGCCAGAATTCCAGCCATTGACGCGAAATCGCATCCTCGTCGGGCAAAACGGGCGCTAAGTGCAGCGACTCCACCACGATGCCCCGTTCTCTGGCAGTGGCGATGATTTTTTCTTCGACGACGGCTTGCACGGCTGTGAGCGCGTCGGGTCTAACTGGGGGTGGCACGGCCGGCTCAGTCGAGGTCGTCGTCCAATAGCGGGGGTTGAAGAAAGCATCCAGGGGATACCTTTCAAGTTCATCCCGCATATAGCCATCCAAAGCCCCGTTGACCAGGCCGATGCGCCAATCCTGTATCCGCCCGCTGCCTTCGCGGCTCTTTACATACTTCGACGTGGCTAATCTGAGAATTGCCTCCGCGTCGAAAGTATACGGTTGGGAGAGTCGGTTTTCTTCGCGGGAATAGAGGCGTTCGTCCAGCGGGGGACCGGCGACCCTGAAACGGATCTCGGCGTCACAATAGGCGGGGATGCCGTCAAGCGTCATAAACTCGACGTGCAGACTGCGCCGCTGGGGACGCAGGTCAATCACGTCCCACACGCGCTCGAAGGGGGCCAACTCATGAAACCCCGGGCCAAGCACCCGGTGCAGTCGGCTCAATTGACTCGTCACCACCACGCTGTCGTGCGCCACGCTCAAATACCCCGGCCCGCCGACTTTGAGCATCGCCGTGGGGCCATCCGGGTCTACCTGGCCCTCCTGCACCCGCAGGATGGGGCGTAGTGGCAGTTCTCTGTGTGGCCCGTTGAGCAAATGCTCGATCAATTGCCCGGTATCGTGCGCCGACAGATTATAAAAGTGCTCTGCGAATTGGATGAACGAGCGCCATACTGTAAAAACCGTGTTACCCAGATAGGCCGCAAAGGCAAGGCCCACCAGCAAGACGCTGAGCAAGATGCTCCACTTGATGGGACTGGCACCCTCCTTGTTCGACAAAATATCCGGGAAATAGGCGAGCAGCAGGGTCACAAAAAAGGCCAGCCCCAGCACCCCCGCCCCCAGCAGGATAAATCCGATGCGCCGCTGTCTAAGATTACTCATCGCTTATCCTCCCTTTGTCATCTGGGATAGCTGGAGCAAGGTGGGGATGGTTGACTCCGGTAGCCGCGCCTGGACTTGCTCGTTGCGCGCCATGTGGATCAAATTTTCGAGCAGATGATAAGCCACAAATTCGGCGGCCTTATCTTCATCCGCCGGCAGCGTTGACAAAGTCTGGCGGAGCAAATCGGAAAGCACATCGGCTCTGGCATTGCTGCGAATTGTGGTCAGGCGTTCGAGGCGCGCCACCTCCACTTTGTTCTGCCACTCCAGCACCTTGTTGATCCAGCGCGCCTTCCACGCTTCCACCCGCTGCTTGATCACCTCGGCGCTGACCGGTGTGACCTTGTTGCCCACCCCACCGCCGAGGATTTCAAACCCCAACGGCTCGACTTCCTTTTTCACCGTTTCACGCACCTCCCCCGCCACTAGCGACCGCCTTAAAGCATTCTTAGTGGCATCAAAGCTATACATATCCTCCAGGCTGTACTGCGGCACGACCTTCTTGAGTTCGTTCAATGCGACTTTGAGCGGGATGTCGTCCCAGGGGCGCGCACGGTGCGCTTCGAGCGGCGTCTTGCCAGTGGGGTCAACCTCTTCAGTGAAAGCGATCCGCCACACATCGCGTTGGTTGCGAAAGGGCCAGGGTTCCTGCCCTGCGAGGCTCTTGAGACCAATCCGCCTGTTTCCTGAGTGGACCCGAAAGAGCGAGGAGATCGGCAGGCTGATTTCGATGCCGTCGCGCGTCATGGCCGTCGTGCGCGTGAGGCGGATCTGGTTGCGCAGGTCAATGACCTCGTGGGGCATTTCAGAGGGCGCGGTTAAGGTGATGCCCGGCCCGACAATGCGCGTGATCGTCGAGCTGTTCTTGAGGATGACGATATTTTCCGGTTCGGTCATCACCCAACCGGGACCGACGCCATAAAAAGGGTTGCCTTTGATTTGTGTTTTTACGACGCCGTCTTCCACTATCCAGGTGGATTTGGGGAAGGTGGTGAAGAACGCCGTCAGCAGTTGCAAGGTTCTGCGCCCCCGTTGCGGCTCATCCGCAGCGAGCGGGATTATCTCCGCGGCGCCCGATAGCAGAACGATGACTGCCAGCACTGGGGGAAGCGTCACAAACACAAAGAAAAGCACGAGTTTGAGCATGTCGAGCGAAGATGGCGGCGCGCTCAGCAAGGTCGCCAGCATCGCAAAGAACGTGATGAACAAAACGAAAAGGCACAGCGCCCAACTTGACCACGCCAGCACGATTTGCCCCAGCGGGCTTCTCGCCGGCGGGAAGACGCCGGCAAGCCACAGCACAGTCAAAAAGATGAAGAGCGGGATAAAAAGGCTATAACTGACTACCATCCCGGCTGTAAGCGGCGGTACCATGCCGATCCACAGCAAGCCCGGCACGAACCACAACAGCGGCCCCCACATCCGCAGCAGCGCCTGCACCAGGCGCACGATCGGCTGGACGAACGTCCCCGCAAAGCGCGGTGGATGGTCGCGGACGTAAGGGTGGATGAAAAACCACGCCCCCATATACAGCGCCAGACCTACAAGTCGCAGAAGCATGATCGAACCTCCTGACAATTCTACCGCACGCGCCGCCGGAGTGTGCGGGCGGCGTATGTGGAACGGCGCACAATACCGAAGCGACCCATGCACCATCCGCCTCGCGCCCGGTGGTGACATTGCGCGTTGTACCTTCAAGCAGGCGATGTAACACTATTTTAAGGCTATTGGCAAATTTGGGCAAGCGCATAGGTAAAAAGGAAAAAACGCCTTCCGCGCGCCACTCGGAGCCTCGTCCCTGGTGCGGTTCTGGCGCTTGTTCGCGCTCAGCGAGAATGTGAGCGGGCTGTTGAAAAACAATCATCCAGGTATACAATAACATCGGTCAGGCGACTACAATCTGCTGTGCGCAACACCGATGCATGACAGGATTCCTAAAACAATGAGCGAAGAAATTGATCTCGAAGAGTTAGCGCCCTGGTTCGTTGTCCTCATCACGCTGGTTGGTGGGGGACTGCGCGTGTTACTCCTCGCCAGTAAAGGGATGTGGTTGGATGAGACATTTAGCGTGTGGGTCGCCAACCACAGTGTTGGCGAGATGCTGCAATGGATTGTGAAGATTGACCAGCACCCACCCCTCTATTACCTCCTGCTCCGGGGCTGGATGACCCTCAATGGCGACACACCCTATGATGTCCGGCTGCTTTCGGCCCTCTTCGGCGCGGGGACCATCCCGATCATTTACCTGATCGGCAAACGTATGTCGGGTGCGCTGGTGGGCCTGGCGGCAGCCGTGCTGCTGGCGGTTTCGCCTTTCAACATCTACTACGCCCAGGAGACGCGCATGTACACGCTCCTGGCATTCAATGCCGCTGTGGCAATGTACGCCCTGGTCAGATTGTTGACAGATGCGCGCGCCGTCAGACCGATCGGCAGCCAATTGTGGGCGTATTGGCGGGCCTGGCGTACCCCTGGGTCGGTCGAATCCTATCATCCAACCGGGTGGCGCGCCTGGATATCCCGCCATCGTTGGTTGCCCAGCCAGACGGTTGAAACCGACCTGGCCTGGATTGCCTTGATCGTGTTTTCGGCTGCGACGCTGCTCACCCACAATACAGCGGTCCTTTTCCTGTTCGCCGTCAATCTCTTCGTCCTGGGGCTGCTGCTATTTCAAAAGCTCAAGCCATCGGGGCCGCTGCCCGCTGTGCAGGCGCCTTCGTTGGGGAACTGGGCGAAGGCGCAGATCAGCATCTTTATCCTGTGGAGTCCGTGGAGCGTGGCCTTTATCAAACAAGCCAGCCGGGTCTACCAGGAATTTTGGATTCCCAAACCAGATTGGGATGCCGTCATCCAGGTCCTTGAGTCCTTTTTGAACCCCGCTTTATCCTATCTTCAAGGCAGCCAGGTCAAGATGATGTGGCTCATGTACGCGCTGGTATTGTGTTTTGGACTGCTGTACTACCGGAAGAAGGTATCGCACTTCTTATTGCTGGCGACTCTGTTTGCCGTCCCTTTTGTGGGTGAGCTGCTCGTGAGCCTTCGCCGGCCCATCTTTCTCGACCGCACCCTGATCTGGATTACGATTCCTTTGCTTCTGGTCATGGCCGCCGGGATCGCCCAGCTAAAATTCCGCTTTCTTATCATCGTGGCGCTGGGAATTTTGAGCACAAGCAGCCTGTTTTCTGCCAGCGATTACTACCGGTTCTGGCAGAAAGAGGATTGGAACACGCCTGCCGGTTATGTCGCCAACTTCGCTGAAAAGGGCGACCTGGTCCTTTTCAATTCCAATTTTGTGGTCATCCCGTTCGATTATTATTTTGCCCCCTACGAAAAACAGTATGCCATCCAGGTAGAGAAATATGGGGTTCCCGCCGACCTGTTCGCTAGTGGCATCCTGGAACCCAGGATGACGAAGAGCGACGTCCCCACGTTGCTCGCATGGGTGCGCGGGCGACGCCGCGTCTGGCTGGTTTACAGCCATAACTCGTATACGGATCCTGAGGGACTGATCCCGAAGACACTCGCTTCGCAAATGAAATTAATCCGGCAGCGCGATTTTTATGGGGGGCAGGTGCAATTGTATGGCGCACCCTGAGCAAGAGACAAAATCAGTCATATACCGCCGTGACGACGAACCCCCACCGGCGATTGCCAAACTGGGATGGCGCTACCACCACATCGGCATACCCACCGACGTCCCGCGCGACGGTGAGGACTACATTGCTCAGTATGGGATGTACGTTTCGGGTTTCAGCAGCAGTCCTTATGGCATCGAATGGATGCGCTTCGAGCCGTGGAGTCCGCTGCCGGAGCTGAGCCGAACTGTGGCACACATCGCCTTCGAAGTCGATGACCTTGACGCGGCGCTGCAAGGCCAGGAGATCATCTTTCCGCCGGGTTCCCCTTCGGACGGCGTGCGCGCCACGATGATTGTGCATAACGGCGCACCGGTCGAATTGATCGCGTTTGATAAGAAGGGCCTGTAAATCGAAGTGCAGGATGTGGTTCAAGGGTGTAAAAACGAAACGATGTCTTCTGAAATTCAAGAATACCTCGATATCCGACAGCAGCGGCGGTGGATTTTCCCGCGCGCGGCGTTGGTGGGTGCTTGCACCGGCATCACCGCTTTACTTTTCCGCGTCGCATTGACTGGCGCTGATATCGCCAGAAATAGCCTGATCTCTTGGGCGCGCGGCAGGCCGGCATGGGGATGGATTTTCCCGCTGGTGTTGACGATGCTCGGCGCGGGAATCTCGGTCGCTGCTACGCGCCGCTACGCTCCCGAGGCCAGCGGCAGCGGCATCCCCCATTTGGAAGCTGTCTTGCAGCGCTTCCGCACACTGGATTGGCGACGCGTCTTGCCGGTGAAGTTTTTCGGCGGGATTATCGCCATTGGCAGCGGTTTGGCGTTGGGACGCGAAGGCCCAACCGTGCAGATGAGCGGCGCGGTTGGGGAT
>Ga0116186_1004464_pt1 | contig 11377 bp, 8 predicted proteins | sample AD_JPNNA4_MetaG_FD_89806 | JGI IMG/M metagenome (GOLD analysis project Ga0116186, IMG submission 89806) | Active sludge microbial communities of municipal wastewater-treating anaerobic digesters from Japan - AD_JPNNA4_MetaG | ecosystem: Engineered > Bioreactor > Anaerobic > Digestate | place...
CCATCACGGCGAGGAAGAGCCCGTCCGGCTTCAGGGCGCGGCGGATCTGGACGAGGGCGCCGGGCAGGTCGTTGACGAATTGCAGCGAGAGCGCCGAGGCGACGAGGTCGAGGCTTTCCTCGGCGAAGGGCAGGGCCTCCTCCTCGGCGATGACGGCGACGTCGCCGGGCCGCAGCAGACGCGGCTCGCGCTCGAGGCGGACGACCCGATCGACCTTGCCGCTCGCGGCGAGCATGTCGGCGACGAGCCCGGTGTGGCCCATGAGGTCGAGGGCGAGCGGGAAACGGCGCTCGACCGCGGCGAGGCGGTCGGCCATGTCCTCGACGACGCGCTCGAGCAGGAAGTCGATCCCGGGCACGGGATCGGCGGCGGCGCGGGCGCGGCGCCGGGCAAGCAAGGCGCGATCGAATACGCGAGGGGTCATCGGCGGGCTCCGGCAGGCAGGCTGAAGGTCGCTATATGGACTGCCGGCGGGCCGCGGTCAAAAAGGACGGCTGTGCGGCGGCCGGCCGTCGTGCCATGCTCGCAAGCCATGGACGAGATGGCGATCGAGGTCGAGAGAGGGCCTGCGCGGAAAGCCGGCGCGCGCATCGCGGCGGCGGGGCGCCGCCTGCTCGACCTCGTGGTGCCGCCGCGCTGCCTTTGCTGCAATGCGCCGGTCGGCGAGGCGCATGCGCTCTGCCCGAAGTGCTGGTCGCGGCTGCGGCTGATCGAGCGGCCTTATTGCGAGCGGCTCGGCACGCCCTTTCCCTACGATCCGGGGCCCGGCGCCATCTCCACCGCGGCGATCACCGAGCCGCCGGCCTTCGACCGGGCGCGGGCGGTCGCGGTCTTCGACGACGTGGCGCGCCAGCTCGTCCACGATCTCAAATATCGCGACCGGGGCGAGCTCGCCGTCGCCATGGGGCGCTGGATGGCGCGGGCCGGGGCCGAGCTCCTCGCCGATGCCGATCTCCTCGTGCCGGTGCCGCTGCATCGCCGGCGCCTGTTCGAGCGGCGCTACAACCAGTCGGCCCTCGTCGCCAGCGCGATCGGGCGGGCGAGCGGGGTCGCGATGTCGGTCGATGCGCTGGTGCGCATCAAGCGGACACGCCAGCAGGTCGGGCTGTCGGCGCGCGACCGGGCGGCGAATGTGCGCGGTGCCTTCGTCGTGCCGGCCGAGCGGCGGATCATGATCCAGGGGCGCAACATCGTTCTCGTCGACGACGTGCTGACCTCGGGGGCGACGGTCGCGGCAGCGACACGGGCCCTCAGGCGGGCCGGCGCGGCGCGCATCGATGTCCTCGTCTTTGCCAGGGTTGTCGGCGCCGAGGCCGCTGCATTATAAGGCGTTCCAAGGATTTCGAGGGGAATCCGGCGGACCCGCGCAAGGCGCTGGCCGCGATGAAATCGGGGGGAAGGACGTCGATCATGGCTTCGGTCACCATCTACACCACGAGCATCTGCCCGTACTGCTTCCGGGCCAAGCGCCTGCTCGACAAGAAGGGCGTTTCCTACGAGGAGATCGACGTCGGCGGCGATCCGGCGCTGCGTCAGGCGATGCGCGAACGGGCGAACGGCCGGCACACGGTGCCGCAGATCTTCATCGGCGAGCGCCATGTCGGCGGCTGCGACGATCTTTTCGAACTCGACATGGACGGCGAGCTCGACGCCCTGCTCGCCTCCTGACCTGTCGCCGGCGGCGCTTGCCGGGCCGGCGGCCGGGGAGTATTCGAGAGACAGGCGGGCCTGGCTTTTGCCGGCGCCCGCGACCCGGTACGGCAGAGCGGAGAGGCGCCGATGAGCGATACGGCCAAGTTTCGGGCGGCATGCGTGCAGCTGCGCACCGGGCGCTCGGTGCCGGACAATATCGAGGCGGCGGTGGCGCTGGTGCGCGAAGCGGCCGCCGAGGGCGCCGACTACGTGCTGACGCCCGAGCAGACGGCACTGATGGAGCTCGAGCGCGAGGCGCTCTTTGCCGGCATCACCGAGGAAGCCGAGGATCCGACGCTCGCCCGCATGCGGCCGCTCGCCGGCGAACTCGGCATCCACATCCATATCGGCTCGGTGGCGGTGAAGGTCGGTCCCGACAAGGCGGCGAACCGGTCGTTCCTCATCGCGCCGGACGGGCAGATCGCCGCACGCTACGACAAGATCCACATGTTCGACGTCGACCTGCCGGGCGGCGAGAACTATCGCGAGTCGCGCACCTACCGGGCGGGCGACAAGGCGGTGGTCGCCGACCTGCCGTGGGGCCGGCTCGGCTTCTCGATCTGCTACGATTTGCGGTTCGCCTATCTCTATCGCCGGCTGGCCCAGGCCGGCGCGCATTTCCTGACGACGCCGGCGGCCTTCACCAGGCAGACCGGCGAGGCGCACTGGCACGTGCTGCAGCGGGCGCGGGCGATCGAGACCGGCTGCTTCGTCTTCGCCGCGGCGCAGGGCGGGCATCACGAGAACGGCCGCGACACCTTCGGCCATTCGATGATCGTCGATCCCTGGGGCCGGATCATCGCCGAGGCCGGCACGGATCCCTGCGTGATCGTCGCCGACATCGACACCGGGCTCGTCGCCGAGGCGCGCGGCCGGGTACCGGCGCTCACCCACGATCGCGAGATCACCCTTTCCGTCGCGGAGGACGGCGCGTGATCCGCTATTCGCTCATTTGCGAAAACGGACATGAGTTCGACGGCTGGTTCGGGCGCGCCGACGCATTCGAGGCGCAGGTCGCGGCGGGCGAGGTGTCCTGCCCGCATTGCGGCTCGACGGCCCTGACGAAGGCGCTGATGACGCCGGCGGTCGGTGGACCGCGGCACGGCGAGGAGACCGGGGCGGGCGACGAGACGCCGGTGCCGGCGCTTGCCGAGACGGCCGAGGGGCCGCCGGCCGAGGTGCTTTCGGCGATCCGCGAACTGAAGCGCCAGCTCGTCGCCAGCGCCGACTATGTCGGCGACCATTTCGCCGAAGAGGCACGGCGTATCCACTACGACGAGGCGCCGGCGCGCGGCATCTATGGCGAGGCGACGGCCGAAGAGGCGCGCGGCCTCATCGAGGAAGGCATCGAGTTCCACCCGCTGCCGATCCTGCCGGACGAGCGCAACTGATCGCCGTCCCGTCCGGCTTCGACGCCGCGCTCAGGCGGCGGCGACCTTCTTCAGGAAATCGTCGACGATCCCGTCGAGCGCCACGACGCGGCCGGTGACGTCGCTCGAGGCGGCGAGCACGCGGTCGGCGGCGCGGTTGGTGTCGGTCACCGCGACGCTGACGGCGGCGATGTTGTCGACCACCTCGGAGGTGCCCATCGCGGCCTGCTGGATGCTCGAGGAGATTTCCATCGTCGCGGCATTCTGCTGCTCGACGGCGGCGGCGACCTGATGGGTGTTGCGCTCGACCTCGGACATGCGCTCGGCGATCGCCTCGATGGCGCCGACGGCGTTGCGGGTCGATTCCTGGATGGTCGCGATCTGGGTGCCAATTTCCTCGGTCGCCTTGGCGGTCTGGCTGGCGAGCGACTTGACCTCGGAAGCGACGACCGCGAAGCCCTTGCCCATCTCGCCGGCACGGGCCGCCTCGATGGTGGCGTTGAGGGCGAGGAGGTTGGTCTGTTCGGCGATGTCCTGGATCAGCGAGACGACGTCGCCGATCTTCTCGGCGGCCGAGGCAAGGCCGGCGACGCGCTCGTTGGCGACGCTCGCCTCGCGTGCCGTCTTCTCGATGCCGGCCGAGCTGTCGCCGATCTGGCGGCGGATCTCGTCGATCGAGGCGGCGAGTTCCTCGGCGGCGGAGGCGACCGTCTGGACGTTGGTCGAGGCCGATTCGGACGCGTGGCCGGAGCTTTCGGTCCGGTTGGCGGTCTCGCCGGCGATCTCGATGAGGCCGCGGGCCGTCTCGCCGAGGTCGTCGGCATTGCGCCGCACCTCGTCGAGGGAGGCGCTGGCGGAGCTGCGGAATTCCTCGATCAGCGCGTCGATGGTGCGCTGGCGGCGGAACTGCTGGTCCTGCTGCGCGGCGGCTTCGCCCTCGAGGCGCTTGCGGTCGGCGATGTTGTCGCGGAACACGCTGACGGCGCGCACCATCGCGCCGATCTCGTCGTCCTTGTCGCCACCGGGAAGCTCGACGGCGATGTCGTCCCTGGCGATGCGGGTCATCCGCGCGGTGAGATCGCGGATGCGGGCGCCGAGGCGGCGGTCGAGCAGCAGCGCGACGACGAGGGCGATGACGAGGGCGAGAATGGCGAGAAGGCCGGTCTTGACGAGGCCGGACGTCGTCGCGGCATCGAAGGCCGAGCGGTCGATGCCGATGACGAGGGCGCCGATCGGCTTGCCGGAATAGTCGGTGACGGGCTCGATCGACAGTGCCATCTGGACACCGCCGACCTCGCGCGAGAAGTCGTAGATCCGCGCCTTGCCGCCGGCGGCGATCGCCTCGGCGGAAAGGCCGGGATCGGCCGTAAAGGTGGTGGCGAACTGTTTCCAGCCGTCGGCGCCGTCGACGAAGAGAGCGGCCGGGGTGTGGAAGCGTTCGGTGAACTTGTCGAAGAAGGACGGACCGAAGGAGAGGCCGTACTCGACCGAGCCGACATGCTCGCCGGCATGGAACACCGGAACGACACCGCGCAGGCCGAGGCCGGCGACGCCTTTCTCGAGGCCGAACACCGGCTTCTTCGTCGTGTTCACCTCGACCACGGTGTGGCGGAATCCGGAAAGATCGTCACCGAATTTCTCCGGCTTGTGGACGCGCAGGAACGAGATCGCCGGCGCTTCGTGGAACTGGTACTGCGAGACGCCGTGGTCGCGCTTCATGTCCGCGAAGCCCGGAACGATCATGGCGGCGAGACGGTCGCGGTCGCGGGCGGCGAAGGCAGCCTGGATGTCGGGCTGGCCGGCGATGGCGGCGGCAAGCGAAAGCGCCCGATGGCTCTCGGCCTCGATCTCGGCCTTGATGCCGGTCGACAGGCTCTCCAGGCGCTGGGTGATCGCGCTCTCGACGAGTTCACCGGTGTGGATGAAGCTCAGCGTGCCCGAGAGGGCGAGCATGCCGAAGGACACGCCGGCGACGGCGATCGTGATGATGCTGCGGATGCGAAGGTTCATGTCGTCACATTGTCCGGGAAAGCCTCAATTTCCCGCAATGGTTCGACGGCATGGTAATTATCCAATTAATGGTTGCTCGGTCCAAAACTCCGTCGCCTAATTTGTCGCACGGGGGGGGCGACGCGGCAGGCGCCTCAACTGCGCCGGATCGCCGCCATCATGTAGTTGACGTCCATGTCGGGCGAGCGCTTCCAGACGTCGGCGAACGGGTCGTAGACGATGCCGGTCTCGTCGGAGAGCTGGAGGCCGGCGCCGGTGATCGAGCGGGCGAGTTCGTCCGGCGTGACGAATTTCGACCACTGGTGGGTGCCGGGCGGCAGCCAGCGCAGGATGTATTCGGCGCCGACGATGGCGAGCGCGAAAGCCTTCATGGTCCGGTTGAGGGTGGCGAAGAAGGCGATGCCGCCGGGCTTCAGGAGTTCGCCGCAGGCCTTCAGGAAGAGATCGAGATCGGCAACGTGCTCGACGACCTCGAGGGCGAGGACGACGTCGAAGCGGGCGCCGGTCTCGACGAGGTCCTCGGCGGTGGTGGCGCGGTAGTCGACGGTCGCGCCGCTGCGCTCGGCATGGAGGCGGGCGATCTCGATATTGGTCGGCGAGGGGTCGATGCCGACGACGGAGGCGCCGAGGCGCGAGACCGGCTCGGAAATCAAGCCGCCGCCGCAGCCGATGTCGACGATCGAAAGACCGCGCAGGGCGTCGGTCGACATCTCGTCGCGGTCGTAGTGGGTGCAGATGCGCTCCTTGACATAGGCGAGGCGGACCGGGTTGAGCAGGTGGAGCGGCCGGAACTTGCCGACCGGGTCCCACCATTCCGCGGCCATGGCGGAAAACCGCGCGACCTCGGCGGGATCGACGGTGCCGGTGGCGTCGGGCGCTGCGCTCATTGTCGTTCTCCTTGGCCTGCTGGCGGGCACCTTGCGGCGGGCTTCCCGTTGGGTGTCGGGCGCGACAGGGGGAATGTCAAGACCGCGACATCACCGAGGTCTTGTCGGAGTTGCGGGCGGGCCGCCTTGTCTGTATCAATACGCCGCCTTCGGCGCCGGACACCACGGCGCCGCCGCCGCGGAGCGATGCCGCGAGCGGACAGAATCCTTGAAAGAGCAGAGAAGAGACGACGATCGATGGCCCGCCTGGTGCTCAAGTTCGGTGGAACCTCCGTTGCGGACGTGGACCGCATCCGCAATGTGGCGCGCCATGTGAAGCGCGAGGTCGACGCCGGCCATCAGGTGGCGGTCGTGCTCTCGGCCATGGCCGGCAAGACCAACGAGCTCGTCGCCTGGTGCAAGGAAGCCGCGCCGATGCACGACGCGCGCGAATACGACGTGGTCGTCGCCTCGGGTGAACAGGTGACGGTCGGCCTTCTCGCCATCGTGCTGCAGTCGATGGGTGTCGACGCGCGCTCCTGGTGCGGCTGGCAGGTGCCGATCATGACCTCGGGCGTGCACGGCTCGGCGCGCATCCAGAACATCGACGGCGCCCATCTCATCGAGCGTCTCGAGCAGGGTCAGGTGGCGGTCATCGCCGGCTTCCAGGGCCTCGGGCCCGACAACCGCATCACGACGCTCGGGCGCGGCGGGTCGGACACGAGCGCCGTTGCCGTCGCCGCCGCCGTCAAGGCGGACCGCTGCGACATCTACACCGACGTCGACGGCGTCTATACGACCGATCCCCGGATCGTGAAGGAAAAGGCCCGTCGCCTCGATCGCATTTCCTACGAGGAGATGCTCGAATCCGCATCGCTCGGCGCCAAGGTGCTGCAGACGCGATCGGTCGAACTCGCCATGGTCCACCGGGTGCCGGTGCTGGTACGCTCCAGCTTCGACGATCCGGACGGGCCGCAGCCTTCGCTGGAAGGGCCGTTCACCGGCCCTGGAACCCTAGTTTGTGACGAGGACGAGATCGTGGAACAGCACATCGTCAGCGGTATTGCCTATTCCAAGGACGAGGCCAAGATCACGCTCCGGCGCGTCGCCGACAAGCCGGGCATCGCGGCGGCCGTGTTCGGCCCGCTGGCCGAGGCCAACATCAATGTCGACATGATCGTCCAGGACGTTTCCGAGGACGGTCGCACCACCGACGTCACCTTCACCGTGCCGGTCGCCGACTTCGAGCGCGCCAAGAAGGTCATCGAGGGTGCCAAGGAGACCATCGAATACGAGGAGCTCAGCGGCTCGACCGACGTCGTCAAGGTGTCGGTGATCGGCATCGGCATGCGCAGCCATGCGGGCGTCGCCGCCAAGATGTTTTCCGCCCTCGCCGAGCGCGGAATCAACATCCAGCTGATCTCGACCTCCGAGATCAAGGTCAGCGTCCTCATCGATGCGGCTTATACCGAACTTGCGGTACGCACTTTGCATTCGGTATACGGGCTCGATAAGCAGTAATCGAGCAGCCCGGCGCAACGCCGCCAGACTCAAACGAACAGACGCGCCGGCTCGGCCAGCCGGGGGCGTTTTCGGGGAAGCGGAACATGCGAGGCTCCCTCGCCGGCCCGCGCGTCCTGCTCCGCCGCCTGCGCGAAGCCATGGCGGAACGGATCAGCGCGCAGGAACGGCTCGACAAGATCGTGACGCTGATCGCCGCGAACATGGTCGCGGAGGTGTGCTCGATCTATGTCCTGCGCGCCGACGGAGTGCTCGAACTCTACGCCACCGAAGGCCTCAACAAGGCGGCGGTGCACGACACCAGCCTGCAGATCGGCGAGGGTCTCGTCGGCCTGATCGCGGCCGAGGCGCAGCCGCTCAACCTGTCCAACGCCCAGAGCCATCCGGCCTTCGCCTACCGGCCGGAGACGGGCGAAGAGATCTATCACTCCTTCCTCGGCGTGCCCATTCTGAGAGCAGGGCGCACGCTCGGTGTGCTGGTGGTGCAGAACCGCACCCGGCGCGTCTATACCGAGGAGGAAGAGGAGGCGCTGCACACCACGGCGATGGTGCTGGCCGAGATGATCGCGGCCGGCGGCATCGCCTCGATCGGCCGGGCCGGCATCGAACTCGACCTCGGCCGGCCGATGCATTTCGTCGGTGCCGGCCTCGTCGAGGGCATCGGGCTCGGCCACGTCATCCTGCACGAGCCGCGCGTCGTCGTTACCCATCTCATCGCCGAGAACGTCTATGACGAGTTGGAGCGGCTCGACGCGTCGATCGCCAGCCTGCGCCTGTCGGTCGACGACATGCTGGCGCGCGGCGAGGTCGCCGAGAGCGGCGAGCATCGCGACGTGCTCGAGGCCTATCGCATGTTCGCCTACGACCATGGCTGGGCGCGGCGCATGCACGAGGCGGTCGAGACCGGCCTGACCGCCGAGGCGGCGGTCGAGCGCGTGCAGTCGGACATGCGGGCGCGGTTGATGCGCCAGACCGATCCCTACATCCGCGAGCGGCTGCACGATTTCGACGATCTCGCCAACCGGCTGCTGCGCGACCTGATGGGCGCGCCCCATGTCGCCGACATGGACCTGCCGCAGGATGCCATCATCGTCGCCCGCAACATGGGTGCGGCCGAACTCCTCGACTACGACCGCGCCAAGGTGCGCGGCCTGCTGCTCGAGGAGGGCGGACCGACGAGCCATGTGGCGATCGTCGCGCGCGCCCTCGACATTCCGACCGTCGGCCAGATCCCCGGTGTCGTCTCGCTGGCCGAGGCGGGCGATGCCATCATCATCGACGGCGACGCCGGCCAGGTGCACCTGCGGCCGACCGGCGACATCGAGAACGCCTATGCCGACAAGGTGCGGTTCCGGGCGCGGCGGCAGGAGCAGTATCTGCGCCTGCGCGACAAGCCGTCGGTCACCATCGACGGCATCGACGTCAAGCTGAAGCTCAATGCCGGCCTGCTCGTCGACCTCGAACACCTGAACGAGGCCGGGGCGACGGGCATCGGCCTGTTCCGCACCGAGCTGCAGTTCATGGTCGCCTCGTCGTTCCCGCGGATCGGCGAGCAGGAGAACCTTTACCGCCGGGTCATCGACATGGTCGACAACCAGACGGTGGTGTTCCGCACGCTCGACATCGGCGGCGACAAGGTGCTGCCCTACATCCGCACGGTGGCCGAGGAGAACCCGGCGATGGGCTGGCGGGCGATCCGCCTCGGCCTCGACCGGCCGGGCCTGCTGCGCACGCAGCTGCGCGCCCTCTTGCACGCCGCCGGCGGCCGCGAGCTGTCACTGATGTTCCCGATGATCACCGAGGTCGGCGAGTTCGACCGGGCCAAGGTGCTGCTCGAGCGCGAGATCGCGCATCTCGAACGGCACGACCATTCGCTGCCGAGGAGCATCCGGGTCGGCGCGATGATCGAGGTGCCGGCGCTGCTCTACCAGCTCGACGAGCTGTTCGCGCGGGTCGATTTCGCCTCGATCGGCTCCAACGACCTGCATCAGTTCATGATGGCGAGCGATCGCGGCAACACCCGCCTCGCCAACCGTTTCGACGCCCTCAGCGCCAGTTTCCTCCGGGCGATGAAGTCGATCATCGATCACGCCGATGCGGCCGGAAAGCCGGTCACGGTGTGCGGCGAGATGGCCGGCAAGCCGCTCGAGGCGATGGCCCTCGTCGGCCTCGGCTATCGCTACCTGTCGATGGCGCCCTCGGCGGTCGGCCCGGTCAAGGCGATGGTGCACGGCCTTTCGGTCGAAAAGCTGAAGGGCGTGCTCGACCCGCTTCTGGAAAACGGCGGCGCGGCCACCGATATCCGGCAGGCGCTCACCGATTTCGCCGACGCGGAAGGCATTCCGCATTAGCCGGCCTTGCGGGTGACGGCGCGATCGCGCCGGCCCGGCGCTGGTGCCGGCTCGTCATTTCCCGTCCGCGACAAGAGGCAGACCCACGGCCATGATGCCGGAAGAAAAACTCAATTCGCTGGTGGCGCGGGCCGCCGATCTGGAGGCACGGCTGGCCGCCGGCCCGGATCCCGAAACGCTGGTGCGGCTGTCGCGCGAATATGCCGAACTCGAGCCGATCGTCGCCGAGATCGGCGTATTGCGGGCTGCCCAGAAGGAACTCGCCGATCTCGAGGGACTGATCGCCGATCCGTCGAGCGATGCCGAGATGGTCGAACTCGCCGACACCGAGCGGCACGAGCTCTTGGAGCGCGTCGAGGCGCAGGAAATGGCGATCCGCCTCCTGCTCCTGCCCAAGGACGCGGCCGACGAGAAGAACGCGATCCTCGAGGTGCGCGCCGGCACCGGCGGCGACGAGGCGGCGCTCTTTGCCGGCGATCTCTTCCGCATGTACCAGCGCTATGCCGAGCTGAACCGCTGGAAGGTGACGATCCTCTCGGCGAGCGAGGGCGAGGTCGGCGGCTACAAGGAAGTCATCGCGACGATCTCGGGCAAGGGCGTGTTCGCGCGGCTGAAGTTCGAATCCGGCGTGCATCGGGTGCAGCGCGTGCCGGAGACGGAATCGGGCGGGCGCATCCATACCTCGGCGGCGACCGTCGCCGTCCTGCCGGAGGTCGAGGACGTCGACTTCGACATCGACGAGGGCGATCTCCGGATCGACGTCTACCGCGCCTCGGGCGCCGGCGGCCAGCACGTCAACACGACCGACTCGGCGGTGCGCATCACCCATGTGCCGAGCGGCATCGTCGTCGCCGTCCAGGACGAGCGCTCGCAGCACAAGAACAAGGCGAAGGCGCTGAAGCTGCTGCGCGCCCGCCTCTACGAGGAGCAGCGGCTGAAGCGCGACGCCGAGCGCGCCTCGAGCCGGCGCTCGCAGGTCGGCAGCGGCGACCGTTCCGAGCGCATCCGCACCTATAATTTCCCGCAAGGCCGCGTGACCGATCACCGCATCGGCCTCACCCTCTACAAGCTCGACAAGGTGCTGCTCGGCGAAGCGCTCGACGAGATCGTCGCGGCGCTGATCACCGACCACCAGGCCGGCGAGCTCGCCGCGCTCGACGAGGACGGGCGGTCGTGAGCCTCGAGCTGTCGCCCGAGAGCGGGCGGGCGGCGGCCTTTCGGGCGCTGCGCGATGCCTTCCGCGCGGTCGGCCTCGCAACGCCGGACCTCGACGCCCGGGTGCTCGTCTGTGCCGCGCTCGACATCACCGCGGAAGACCTCGCGCGCGATCCCGACATGGCGATCGGCGCGGTCGGTGCCGGACGGATCGCCGAGATGGCCAGCCGCCGGGCGGCGCGCGAGCCGGTGGCGCGGATCGTCGGCCGGCGCGAGTTCTTCGGCCATGATTTCGCGGTCGGCCCGGCGACGCTGGTGCCGCGGCCGGATACGGAAATCCTCGTCGAGGCGGTGCTGGAAGCGCTCGCCGCGGATGGTGCCGGCGAGGCGCCGGTCGCGATCGCCGATCTCG
>Ga0116186_1004465_pt1 | contig 11377 bp, 15 predicted proteins | sample AD_JPNNA4_MetaG_FD_89806 | JGI IMG/M metagenome (GOLD analysis project Ga0116186, IMG submission 89806) | Active sludge microbial communities of municipal wastewater-treating anaerobic digesters from Japan - AD_JPNNA4_MetaG | ecosystem: Engineered > Bioreactor > Anaerobic > Digestate | place...
CTAGGAGTAAACAAGGGAAGCCCTGGTCCGACTAAATCTGAAAAACAAAATAAATCTAACTGTTGCCCTAAGATTCTATGGTCACGTAACTTTGATTCCTCAAGAGTATTAATGTATTGCATCAAATCGTTTTCATTATGGAATGCAGTCCCATAAATTCTAGTTAACATTTCATTTTTTTCATTACCCTTCCAATAAGCTCCAGCAATTGATAATAATTCAAAACAACTAATTTCGCCTGAATTACTAACATGAGGGCCAGAACATAAATCCACAAAATCACCAAGCTTATAAATACTTACATTACCATTTCCTTTTGACACTAATTCATCAATTATTTCTAACTTATACGGTTGATTTAGATTTGAAAACAACTTTTTTGCTTCATTGGCAGTAATCTCTTTTTTTTCAAAAGGGATTTTATCTTTTATAACTTGTATCATTTTGTTTTTTATGAGAACAAGATCTTGTTCAGTAAGTTTTAACCCTTGTGGAAAGTTGACATCATAATAAAAGCCATTCTCAATTGATGGACCTATTCCAAATTGTGCCTCAGGGTACAATTGATTAATTGCATACGCCATTACGTGTGATGCTGAATGACGAATAACATCCAATGGGTATTCTTTTTTATTTTGTGCTGGCATTTTGGTATTTTTAAAATTAATTTTATATATAGTGCAACAAATATGATTTAAATGAAAGAGGGCTCCCTTCGGGAGCCCTCCTTTATTTATTCTAATAATAAACAACAGAGCATCCCTAGGGGAGCTGTGTTGTTGTGATATTATTTACTATTAATATTTTTTCCATGTAGGTATTTTAACATATATAAAATGCAAAGGCAATTAAATGTGAAAAGGTAGAAAAAGGCCAACGTCTATGTAGATTCAACCGTTTCAAGGATAAAAACAACAACAGGAGTATAATCTTCAGAAAAATTAGGACCCCAATGTTTTTTTACCCTTATTGTAGAAACTAAACCTGAGTCGCCTAAACGATATTGTACAGCAACCCTTGGTTCCTGTATATTATTACCGTCCAACAGAAACCATTGACCAAGGCTGTTACAAAGAATACAGTTACCTCTACGTCTTTCCCCCTTTAAAACAATAAATATCTTACTATATTTAACCAAATCTTCTTATGTAATTCTGTATTAAAACTATAACCTTTCGTTATTAAAAAGTTTGATAATTTATCAAAGTTATCAATTAATGAAGGTAGCACCGACAAACCAAGTACAGGATCTCCTTCCGTACCCACATCGCTATGTAATTCTTTGAATTCATCGCTCATAATATGAATGCAGTCAAAACAGATAAATACAATGATTCTTATAATTAATAAGGATTAATTGTAAGTCTTTTATTTCTCTTTTACAAGTAATTGGACTAAATCTGTGTCCAAATTAGGATCTGGATCTGTTATTTCCTTAAATCGCTTGGGGATTTTAAATAAAGAACCTTCATATGGTCTTCCCCAAATTCTATCTCTTGCATTTTGCGCCCATGAAAGAAGTCCCCTATCATCTGGATCATCACCAATAAACTCTGCCATTTCTCTTATTTCTCTTACCATTATTTTGAGATATTGTCGACCTGTTCCTACAATAGCGATTGAAGTTAACTGTTGTAATGGAGTACTACCTTGAGCTCGTAATAAACTTTCAGCAATCACCATGGCATGTAAGACATCTTTCATAGTCTTGGCAAAACCTTCATTATATTTACAAATAATAGCCAACTGTCTTTCAGTTAGGGTTTCATTCAATCCAACCACTTTTAATAATTCTCTAGCCCTATCAGTCGGAAATTCAATAACTTCTCCAGTCCCATTACCATTCATACTAATGAAAGCATCTAACCATCTATTAAACATAGCTACTTTTCGTTCTGGAGTAGCTTGTTCGCCAATAGGTAAAACATTTAGATATTCAGCAACAATATCAGTTCCTTTTTGGACAGTTGCTGATCGCATGACGGCATTAAATTTTTCATCATCATACCTATGTCCAGTTTGTCCGTTAAAGCCATAACCTAAGTTTTTACCGGCAACTCTTCTTCTAATTAACTGGACACTTGCAGCAACTGCTAATTCTTCCCACAAATCTTGACTAAATCCCATACCACTTTTTAAGTCAAAATTGGCAAATGCTTGTTGAACTTTTCCTGCAGTATCGAGTTCAAAACCTGTAACAGGCACTTTCTCTGGCATTAAGTAATAATCGGGACAAGAATTACCAGGTCTAAAGATGGAGCAAGCTTCAAAAGGTATCTTAGTACAATAACGACCTCTATCATCTACTACCTCCAAATGTTCACCACTCCCACACAAATTATCATAACGCCACTGTGGCACAAGTGTCCTGGTCGCGTTAGAATTTTTGAACTGGTCTTGGTCCGATCCATCAACCCCTAATCCAGGAATCATCAATGTCCGTTCAGTAGGAAATCCACGATCTAACATGGTTTCTTTAATTAATAAAATTATTTACAAGTACCAACTTCACCTATTATATTAATACTACTCCCAACAGACAACAATGTCAAGTTTTTCCTTTAATATATAACTTACTATTCTAAAACGACATTACCGGAAATAACTTTAATCTTCATGACATACTCTCCCTCACCTTCAACAATATAATTACCATCTCCCTTTAATTTATTATCTCCAATTTCAATTGAACCTGAAGTAACATCGTATTCAATTCTTATGCCCATATCTTTAGGAATGTCGAACTTCACATTACCAGAAGTAACATTTATCTCAACAACATCTGGTAACTTTTCGACATCTCCCAAATCAATATCTGCATTACCAGAAACAACTTTCAGGTAAAAACGATCTTTTATTCTAGATTCTTTTTTGCTATCTAGTGAAATATTTCCAGATGTTAACTCAACCGTTAAATTATCATAAACATTTTCATCAAATTGCATCTCTGCTTTTCCCGATACAATTTTTAACTCTAGATCTGTGGGAACATCAGTCTCCCCCAATTCTACTTTAAAAGTATTATCACTTTGTTCACCCCAATAAAGCCAACTGTTTTTAGCATCAACATTAAAATTAATTGAAAGCTCACCGTTTTGAAAGTCATTGTCAAGGTTAGGATTAACAACATTTTCATGGTACCACCCATAAGCAGTAAAAGGAGTTTTGTTTTCATAATTCTCTTTAAGTTTTAAAAGTCCTACATCACTTTTGATTACTATCTTCCTTCTTTCTTCATTTGAAAGCTGATCAGTATCTAACTTAAAATCTTTATAAATTTCATTTCCACTTCCTGTATTTTGATTTACCCAATTTCCTATCTTTCCTAAATTAATAACATTTGAACTTACTAAACCATATATTATTACGATAGATAATAGCAATGCTGTAATTAAAAGCATAATAATACTTTTCCACCATGATTCTTTAAAAACCTGTTCTATTCCCCACAGTATTATCATTACTGGCCAAAACCTCCAAATATTACTCCAAATTCCCCAAGGCAAAATACTAAAGTTATTCAATATTAATATGACTCCTAAAACAATCAAAAATAGACCTGCAGAAAGATCTGGATATTTCTTTTGAACCTTTTTATTTTCAGTGTAAGTCTTTTCATTGTCTTGATCAATTGATGAAGGTTGATTTTCAAAAGTTTTAGCTGTTAACTGGGTATTAATATGTTCCACTTTTTTTACTACTTTATCAGTCATTTTTTTTAAATAATAAAATTATGCCCACAATAACCAAAATTAATGGCCAAAATTTATCCGAATCAAACCAAATTTTAATCCCAAGAGATGATGCTAATAGCCAAACACCTACTAATATTATTATCACTCCAAATAGCTGTCTTCTTTTTGAAAAATCAGTGTTATCTATTTCTTTTTCAAATTTTCCAGCTAAATCTTCAACTTTCTCTCCCATTTTTTTTTGCATTCTGTTCAACTACTTGTTTAGTTGGAATGTCTTTTTGATTTGGAGTGGGAATTATAATCCAAAGTACAATATATACAAAAACACCTGTTCCTCCTAGTAAAGCAACAAGTACCCACAGAAACCTAACAATTGTAGGATCGATATTCAAATAATCAGCAATACCCGAAGCAACGCCTCCAAGTATCTGATCAGTTTCAGACCTATAAAGTCTTTTCGATTCTTTTTCCATATTTTATTAATTATAAAAATTAAGGTTCGAGTGGAATTATGATTAACAACACTAGATATAACATCAAACCACTTCCTCCAAACACCGAAATTAAAACAAAGGGCAATCTAATAACGGTTGGATCCATCGAAAGATACTTTGCAATACCAGAGGCAACACCACCAATCATCTGGTCAGATTTTAACCTATAAAGTTTTTTAATTTCTTCCATAAAACAATTTAACAAAAGATTAATTAACAATATTATATTTGAGATCAAGACATAATTCAAATGAAGCTATTCTAAAGCTTTGACTTTTTATAATTTCCTATACTTCTTTCTAAGAGAGAGAAACAACATCCACAATAATTCTGCTTATAAAAGCCATGATTACATAAATCTTTATTAATATTATCAGGTATTAAAAATTCAACCCCAAATTCTTTTGATAATTTTTTACATAAGTTAATAATTGTTTTTTCATCTTGATATTTACTTGATAAGAGCGTTGTAGTCACGAAATCAAATTTTTGTTCACTTGCAAAATAAAATGACTTTCTTAGTCTTAACTCCCAACAAATAGGACATCGAATTTCTTGAGGCGGAGGTATAAAACTTAAAGGAATTTTTTGAAAATAATCCTTAGGACTCATGTCAGGAATTACAAGTTTGTAGTTAAAATCAGTTATATTTTTCACAACGTCTTTCAAAGTATTTAATCTCGCTAAATATTCTGTTCTTGGATGAATATTAGGATTGTAAAAATAAAAGGTAATTAGGGTTAGTTTTGGAAAAACCGAGTTAGCTCTTAGAGAATCAACAATTTTCAAGAGACAATCTGCACAACACACATGTATTAAAAGCTTCATGATCTAATAATATCGACTTATTTTTTGTTTATTTATACAATATCAATAACTTAATTTTATCACATTATTTATGGAAAAGAATAAAGGCCTTCTTATCGCAGGTATAGGATGTGGAGCACTCCTCCTTTTATCTGTGTGTGCCGTTGTTGTGGTCATGTTCGTTTTAATTCCAATGGCTAAGAAAAGCTCATCAGATGGTGATGCAACCGCAATTGAAAAAATTGTAAACACTGTTGGATATGTTGGAGTTAAAGAATTAAAAAACGAAGAAGATCGAAAGAAAATTTGGGAAGATGCAATGAAAAATATGTCTGAACAAGATGAATTTCAAATGAGTAGAAGTATGGAAGAATCAGGACGAAAGGTTGACATGACTGTAAAAGTCAAAGGTGATGATATGGAGATGAACATGAGTACAGAAACAGATGGTACCTCTTATAGTATGACAATTGTTACCATCGGAGAATACTTGTACTATGGAGTTAACGGTAATGGTGTAAAAATGTTAAAAAACACTGATACTTCAGAAGAAATGACAAGCGAATGGGATACTGATGAATTGAAGGAATCTTTAGGAGATAGTGAATGGGATGCAGAAAATATTGAATACAAAGGTATCGATACGATTGATAACAAGAAATTATACAAATTCTACAATAAATCTGATGAGTCCACAATTTGGATTGATGGTTTAACAATTTTACCTGTTAAAGCAGAAAGCGGTGAAAATGGAGATATTACAATAACTTATTCAGATATCGAAATCAATGAACCTGAAGGATATGAGGATATTTCATCCTTATCAGAAGATGAACAAGGTATGAAGTTATTTGAAATTTTAATGGGTTCAATGGAAGATTATGAATATAATGACTATAGTGATGAAAGTTATGATGAAGAGGGAAAATGGTAATCTTCAGTAAATGAGTAAGTGAAAGGTGGCTGGTGAAACCAGCCCTCTTTTTTATTGTGATCATAAATTTAAAAGCTAACTTGATTCAAAAAAGATTATTGCATAGTCATCTTTCTGAAATGACTTAGATGAGTTTTAATAAATCTTAAACTTCTGATAAAACCCATGTCCTTTATAAAAAAGGAAGGATTATTAACCTTTCCTCTAAAGATTAACTGGAGTATCTTTTTCCTATACAGATTATTTCTTACAAAAATCAGAGCTAAAACCAAAGGTATTACTGTATATAGATATTCATTTTTTGCAACCAGATATTCAAGATCTTTTTTATAAATAAGATCATCAATCAAATATTTTGCTAAATTGTATCCTGCCCCTGTAACATAAAAATTACTTCTCCCCTGTCTCACATTTATTTCAAAAAACTTGAATTTATTATCCCTTTGATCATATTTCACATCAAGATTAAAAAATCCGACATATCCTAAGTCTTCAAGCATTAATTTTACTTTATTAGACAACTCTTCATTAACATCGTTAATTACAACAGAATGATTTCCTAAACCTTTAGGAGTATGCTCTTCCATCAACACATTACCCAGTGCCATCAGTTTAACTTTTCCATTACTATCTGAATATCCTGTTAAAACATACATAAAAGTATCATCCCCAGGAATCATGTCCTGTATAATTATCTTGCTTGTATACCCTACTCCATATATTTGATCAAGCACTTCAAATAATTGGATTTCATCTTTAATTTTATATATTTTTCTTTGTCCCTCAAACTTATAGTTCCAATACATTACACTATCCGAAGCCTTAAGAATTATTGGATACTGAAAGCCATGAGGAATATCTTTCCCCATTTCTCTTGAATATACAAATGTTTTAGGAAAGTCCAATTCGTACTTAGCACACATCTCATAAAAATTATGCTTTTGAGTTATTCTATCAATTATCTCAAAATCTGTATAATTTGATAAAACATTAGAAGGAAATTGATGTTTTAACTTGCTAATTAACCAAACATAACTGTCACCACAACCAACAATGATAATTTTTTTATCTTTATTTTCATCAGCAACTTGATTAACAACTTTTAAGAACTCGTCTTCGGTTTCTATGTTTTCGTTAACTCGATAATCAACGATTTTACTATTACAATTGGGACCTGTATAATATTTACCATAGGCGATTGATTTGACCTTATATTCTTCGCAAAATGCTCTAGCCATACTGTAACAGTTAATATCCCCAGAAAATAAAAGAGGAACAAAGGATTGCTCGCTAAATTTCATTTTTAACCTTTTAAAGTTATCTGTTATTATTATACCTTAATTAATTAACAAAAGTAACGTATTATGATAAAATATCGCTGAATTATTAATTTATGAATTCCAAATTATGAATTCCCCAAAAGCTCCTAATTCACCTCTTGTAAATCCTCAGATTATTGTTGGAATTATTGGAGGAATGGGCCCCGAAGCTACTTTAAATCTATTTGGTAAAATAATTGAAAAATCAAAACCTTATGTAAGAGTTGACCAAGATCATATAAGGATAATCATAGACAATAATCCCAAAATTCCTGATAGAACAGAGTTTATTATGAAAAAAGGTAAAAGTCCTCTTCCCCAAATAGTAAAAACAGCCCAAACACTTGAGAAAGCTAGAGTTACATTGGGAGTAATTTCATGTATGACCAGTCATTATTTTTTTGATGATATACAAGGATCAGTAACATTTCCTATATTAAATGCTTATATCGAAACTTATAACTTTATTTTACAAAATCATCCAAATGTAAAAAAAATTGGAGTTTTAGCAACTACCGGAACAAGGTCAACAAAGCTGTTTGAAAAATATATTACCGGTAAAGAGATAATTTTTCCTTCACTTTTCACTCAAGAAAATAAAGTAATGGAAGCAATTTATGGGGAACAAGGAATCAAAAAAGGAATTATCTCTACGCAAAATGCAAAGTTATTAGTTGAAGCTTCTAACGAGCTAATTACCGAAGGAGCTGAAATTATTATTGCAGGTTGTACAGAAATACCTCTTGTATTAAAACAAAATATGCTAAAAGTACCGATAATTGACCCAATGGATGTTGTTGCAGAAGTAATAGTTGAAAAAGCTTATTTTATTAGAAATTGACAAGTAAACTTATTACTTATTAAGCGATAAATGATATATGAAAAAGAAAATTAATACAATTTTTTTAGGATCAAATTGGGAGGCACTAGCTATATTAAAAACGCTATATGTTGATTCAAGGTTCAATATTGTTGCAATTATTACTCAACCTGATAAACCCATTGGTAGAAAAAGGATAATTATCCCATCAGATATTAAGAATTTCGGCAAGCAAAACAATATTCCAGTAGAACATACAGAAAACAAAAAGGAAAAATACAATGAAATAATTAATAAATATACTCCTGACTTAATTGTATGTATTTCTTTTGGAGAGCTTATTCCAGAATCATTTTTGATTCAACCTCCATGTAAAGCAATAAATGTACATTTTTCCCTACTTCCTAAATACAGAGGTGCTGTTCCAATACAAAAAGCTATTTTAGAAGGAGAAAATGAAACTGGAATTTCAATAGTACAAATGGTAAAAGCGCTTGACGCAGGACCAATTCTTAGTCAACACAAAGTAAAGATTTTACCAACAGATACGAATCAGATTTTAAGAGAGAAATTAATAAAGTTAACTTCTGAAATATTACCAGATAAACTTTCTCAATGGTGTAATAATGAAATAATTCCAATTGAACAGAATCACAAAAATGCAACTTATTGTCAGCAATCTGACATATCAAAAGATAAGGCTTATATCGATATTAATCTTCACACATCAGTACAAATTGACCGAATGGTTAGAGCTTTTATCCCATGGCCAGTTGCCTGGACAAAATTTCAAAATAAAATGCTAAAGATTTTTAGTTGCTCAATTATTGAAAGAGAATCTACTGAAATTATCAAAAATATCGATAATTTTATTTTATTCAAAACTCAAGAGATAAATCTCACTTTTGGTTTTATCTCCAATGATAATAAAGTTATAATGTTAAATGAGATACAGATAGAAGGGAAAAATAAGATTAGTGGAAGTATTTTCGCAAATGGAATACAAGGACTAAGGAACAGTTGATATCTCAACTCAGTCTAGAGATTATTCTTCAATAACTATTTTAAAAGGCTTTAGTAGTGCCAGTACTTCAGGATATGAAAACATTGCATTTTTACATCTATTGTTACTTATCTCAAAACAATAATTCTTTGCTTTTCTAAAATCTGCTTTTTCTAAAATAGTATTTTGAAACACAGCTTCAAACAAATCACTCCTTCTGAAACTTGCTTCTTTCAAAGTTGAACCTGTAAAATCACATTTTTTAAGAGTTGACCTAATAAATTTACTACCTGATAAGTCACAATTATAAAATACCGAATAAGACAAATCACACTTATAAAAACCAAGTACACTGTTCAATTTCAAATTTGCAACTGTCCAATCGATTCCTGTAATTTTAGTTGAATTCCATTTACAACGAATAAATGAAGTTTGGGGAATTTTTATTACGACAAGAGTACAATTTGTAAATATACAGTTTGTAAAATTACATGATTTAAAAATGTTGTATGAAAGATCACAATTTTCAAACGTACAATTTTCAAATTGAATATTTTCAAAATTGTCATTAACATACACCTTATTGATAAACTTTATACCTTCATATTGTTCACCTGATTTAAAAACCACATGATTGCTATTAAAAGTAATATCTTATATAATTTTATCATTAATTTGTAAAAGTTTCTACGAATTATTTCATAACAACCCATTAATTTTTAGAAAAATAAATGTCAAAATTTTACATAGTTTCAACACCAATAGGAAATTTAAAAGATATAACACTTAGAGCAATTGATGTTTTAAGAGATGTTAAACATATTTTTTGTGAAGATACTAGAACAACCGGATCACTACTTGCCAAATACGGAATAAAAAACAATTTACACCGATATGACACTATTAACGAAAAGGTATCTGCTCCAGGAATAATTAATCTCCTTAATCAAGGATTGGACTGTGCACTGGTTTCAGATGGTGGGACCCCTATTATTTCTGATCCTGGATTTGAAGTAGTCCGACTTATTAAATCTACGACATCTCATACAATTATTCCAATACCAGGAGCTTCTGCAATTCTATCTGCTTTAGTAGCTTCAGGATTACCACCAACTCCCTTTGTTTTTTTAGGATTTTTAGGAAAAAAAGAATCACAACTTATGGAAATTAATAAACATATAGAAGATGATAACACTGTAATTTTTTATGAATCTCCAAAGCGAATAGTTAGAACTTGCAAATATATTGCTTCAAAATTTCCATCTGCTTATGTTTGCATTGCACGCGAACTAACCAAATTACATGAACAAATAATTACAAACACTGCCAAAGATACAGTTTTGTTACTTGGAAATCAAATTTCAATTAAAGGTGAATTCACCGTTATAGTCCGCAATATTAATAGATAACATCTATTCTATCTAAATAATTATAACTGCAATCTGCATTCTGAGTTCTGCAAACTTTAAATATTTGACTTCTTTAAAAAAACAATGTAAAGTTGTTATTATTACTGCTTAAATTACAACACTATATCATGAACAACATTGGAAATAACGGATTAGTTGTAACCGGAAATACAAAAGAACCAGATAAAAAAACTTCAACCATCACGGCTTCTGATGGGCATCATATAATTATCTTACAATGCCCTGGTTGTGGTGAAGAAGTAGAAAAGACATATAAATGTCCAATATGTGGAGAACATATGAAAGTCGTTTCTGTTATAGACTCTGCAGATATCGATGATGATATTCAAAAAGATCTTGATGCTTTTGATGATATTGAACCTGATGAAACAGAAGGTGATTTTGAAAAAGACGATAGTGTTGCAAAAACCATAGACCCCTTTGAAATATGAAAACGATTAAAAATAAAACTTATCGAGAAATTAAATTCGTCACTTGTTACTTCTTAGTTGTTACCTGTTACTTAACAACCACACTATCCTCAAATAGTCTGAATTCGGTTCCACTTGTATGATCTGGATAATTTTCAAGTGCTTTGTCAAAGTAAAAAAGCGACCTCTGATAATCCAATAGACAGGAAATACTCATTGTTTGGTCATAAGATACAATACTAACTTCTGATGGCGAATTGATAATATATTCACGCACCAAAAATCTTGACTGAATAGAATTACACTTATTTACTATTTTTTCTACATCAACTAGACAATAATACAAGCATGAATCTTCAAAAAATTCAGATGCAGAATCTGGGTTAAAACATTCACATTGACAAATCTGAGCACAATCTAATTATTGTTACACCTCAACGAGAACTCTCCCCTCATTAAAAGCAA
>Ga0116186_1004475_pt1 | contig 11363 bp, 9 predicted proteins | sample AD_JPNNA4_MetaG_FD_89806 | JGI IMG/M metagenome (GOLD analysis project Ga0116186, IMG submission 89806) | Active sludge microbial communities of municipal wastewater-treating anaerobic digesters from Japan - AD_JPNNA4_MetaG | ecosystem: Engineered > Bioreactor > Anaerobic > Digestate | place...
GTTACAGAAATTTACACTTTTATTTAGAAAATGGGGAAAAATTATACGAAGGGGAGATAGTAATAATGAATTTTCAATATATGAGAAGTTGCAATCGCCGGCACATCTGCGCCGTAGCTGTTCACTCGCTGTCGTACGTTCCGATCCGACATTCTCACATTTACTTTTCAATTTTTTCTTTAGTGTATCATGTAATGATAAAAAGAACGCCCGTTAAAAACGGAATGATCATGTGTAATGACAGGTCGCTCTCAAATATAAGTCCGATAATAAATCCGATTAAAATGGGTATGGATACTAAAAAACCGCCTGTCTTTTCAAATTTCCAACCTAATCCCAGACCAATAAACATCAGAGGAAAGATCGTCAACCAGGTATTATCCCAGACCGTGTATTCCGGATTAATAAAAGGCAACGGATTACCATATCCGAAATAAAAAGGCAGACCAAAGCCAATTATTGCAACGGCTAAGATCTTGGCTACCCATGTTATCACCGATTGTTTTCCTTTTTTTTCATCGTAGACTCTCTGTGATGTGTTTTGGAATATTTAGTAACGGCTGGCGGGTATGCGAAGTCTTGAACGAAGTGAAGGATTTGGGTGAGGAGCGAGCCGAGCCCCGAACCGCATACCCGCCTGTTAAACGACCCGAAGGAACGAAGCGACCGAGAGCGCAGCGTGGCACGGAGCGAAGCAGAGTGAGTTTTTCATATCCGAAAATCATCCTGCCGCCGTAGTTTTTTCTTACGTTCCGTGAGGGGTTCTTCGTAAAAAGTGCCTATCTGAACCTTCATCCCCTTCTGTTAGCTCATCTGCAATCATTTCCGCTTGTTTAAGTACGGTTTCTGTAGCGATGGCTTGCATGTCTGGAGGATAGCCATATCGCCGGAGTGTTCGTTTGACAATCACTCTTAGCTTAGCTCTAACGCTTTCTTTAATCGTCCAGTCAATGGATGCGTTTTGTTTCACTTTCTCATACAATACAACGGCCAATTCTCTTAACGTCTCTTTCTGCATCAATTCCCTGGCACTCTTGTTATCTGCTATTGCGGTATAGAACGCATATTCGTATTCAGATAAACCCATTTCTTCCGGTTCTTTGTCCATTTTCTTTATTTCTTTACTGAGTGCGATCAGTTCCTCAATCACCTCAACCGCAGTAATCACCTTGTTGTGATATTTCTTAATTGAATCCTCCAGCATTTCCATAAGCGTTCGGCTTTGGACAAGGTTTTTTTTCATTCTCGCCTTTATTTCGTCGTTGAGAAGCTTTTTCAGAACTTCAAAAGCGATGTTCTTGTGTTCCATATTCTGGACTTCTAACAGAAATTCCTCTGACAATATGGAAATATCCGGTTTCTTGATTCCAGCGGCATCAAAGATATCTATAACTTGTTCAGTTACAAGAGCTTGATCAATAACCTGTCTGATTGCAGTTTCGATTTCCTCGTTGGTTCTGCTGGTTCCGGTGGTATCAAATTTTACAAGCCTGGTCTTGACCGCCTGATAAAATGAGACTTCATCTTTAACCGCCATAGCTTCTTCATGTGGAATTGCGATTGAAAATGCCTTTGATAAAGTCGTAACTTCGTCAATATATCGTTTCTTGCCATTTTCAAGGCCGAGTATGTGTTCTTCTGCGGCGAGGATTGTTGATAACTTTGTTGAGGTGTCGGCTGTAAAATAGTGATTGTAGGTAAAGCCGTGAAACATCTGGGAAACGGTTTCCAATTTTTCAAGCATAAGTTGAACAGCCTGTTCTTGGAGAACCGCAGGATCTCCTTTTCCGCCACTATCGGAATAAAACGATAATGCCTCTTTCAGATCGGAGGCGATTCCAAGGTAATCAACGATCAATCCGCCCGGCTTATCCTTGTAAATCCTGTTCACCCTTGCAATTGCCTGCATCAGCGTATGACCCTTCATAGGTTTATCCAGATACATGGTATGCAGACACGGGACATCGAATCCGGTAAGCCACATATCACACACAATGACCAATTTTAATTCATCTTCCGGGTCTTTCATCCGTTCGGCTAATACTCTTCTCTGTTCCTTTGTCGTATGATGCTTTGCCATTTTGGGTCCGTCAGAAGATTGAGATGTCATTACTACCTTGATTGCGCCCTTTTTCAGTTCATCATTGTGCCATTGCGGCTTTATTTTGATGATCTCATCGTACAAATCGGCGGCGATCCGCCTTGACATGGTTACTATCATTCCCTTGCCTTCAAACACCTCCTGGCGCTGCTCGAAATGGGTAACGATATCCTTGGCAATTTGCCGAATGCGATCTTCACTCCCGATCAGAGCTTCGAGCTGGGTCCATTTTGCCTTTGCTTTCTGAGCTTCAGCAAGGTCTTCTTTTTCCAACACCTCATCCAATTCTGAGATGAGCTTTTTACCTTCCTCGCTGAGAGTGATTTTTGCAAGCCTGCTCTCATAGTATATCTTCACGATCGCACCGTCTTCCTGCGCCTGTGAGATGTCGTAGATATCGACATAGTTTCCAAAAACAGCCGGCGTGTTTCTGTCCTCTTTTTCTATCGGTGTGCCTGTAAAACCGATATAGGTAGCGTTCGGCAGTGCGTCCCGCATATATTTTGCAAAACCATAAACAGTCTTTTTGCCTATGACATTCCCTTTGTCGTCTTTTTCGTCTATCGTCTTTGCCTTGAATCCGTACTGGGTCCGATGCGCCTCATCCACTATAACGATTATATTTCGCCGGTCTGATAGCTCCGGATAAATGTTACCCTCCTCCGGCTGGAACTTCTGGATCGTTGTAAACACTACGCCGCCTGATGCAACGTTTAACAGCTCTTTCAGATGTTCTCTGCTCTCTGCCTGAACAGGATCCTGCCTGAGAAGATGTTTTGACGCTGCAAAAGTATCAAACAGCTGGTCATCAAGATCGTTTCTATCCGTGATCACCAGTATCGTAGGATTGTCTAACATCTGAATGATCTTGCCTGCGAAAAATACCATTGATAGCGATTTGCCGCTTCCCTGAGTATGCCAGATAACGCCTCCTTTACGGTCTCCTGCGGGCTGGGTATCTACACTTATCAGGCCGTAGTTTTCAGGAGATTCCATAACGTTAAGGCCATAGGCGTCTTTCTCCACAAAGTAACCTGATGCTCTCAGGGTAGATTCTACAGCTTTATTCACTGCAAAATACTGATGATAGTATGCAAGTTTCTTGACGGTCTGAACGAATGTGATGCCCGTCTCTTTATCCTCTTTCTTTGATTTGTCGAAGACGATAAAATGACGGATGATATCGAGCAATGTCTTCTTGTTCAGCATTCCTCGTATCAGAGTCTCCAACTGGCTGACAAGCTTTGATGCTTCCCTCTTTCCATCTATTGACTTCCACGCCATAAACTGGCTACAATCAGAGGATATGGTGCCAGCTTTTGCTTCTAAACCATCAGAAATTACTATAAAGGCGTTATAATTAAAAAGGGCAGGTATTATTTGTTTATATGTTTGAATCTGTCTGAAGGCAGCACTTATGGTTGCCTGTTCATCTGCGGGATTTTTCAATTCTATAACAATTAAGGGTAGTCCATTAACAAAAATAATAATGTCAGGACGCTTGTTAACACCACCCTCAATTACTGTAAACTGGTTAACAGCGAGAAATTCGTTGTTTCCCAGATTTTTAAAATCAATGAGCCAGACGAGATCGCCTCTCTCAATGCCATCTTTTTGGTAGCTTACCTTTATTCCCTCAGTTAGCAATCTATGAAAAGATTCATTGTTTGTAATAAGTCCTTGAGAGCCAAAGCGCTGTATCTGTTTAATAGCGTCTTGTCTTGCCTCGATAGGGATATTAGCATTGATCCTATTAACTGCATTACTTAAGCGGTCAAACAGCAAAACATCCTCAAATGATTTTCTTTCTGCTTTTTCTCCGTCTGGTGCAATATCAGGACCGGATACGTATTCATAACCTTGATCTTCCAATAGTTTTATAGCAAACTCTTCTATCTCGGATTCTGTTATGCGCGTCATACTATTACTCTCACTTCCCCGCTCATCAACTTTGGCAGTAGCGTATCCCGCAGTTTTTCGAGGGTGCGGATTTGCTCTCTATTTGATTTTTTCTTCTTAAACAGATCTTGTGCAAATGCCTCAAATTGCTTGACTCGCTCCCTCCGTGAGTATTGTACCTCCAAGTCAAGTATCAAAGCCTTATCGGCATGAGGTATTGCTGAGCCAGTTGTGTTTTCTCGAATATATTTCTCATTCAATTTAAGAAAAGAGTACAAGAATAGTGGAAAGGGAAAGATACTCGTTGGTCTAAAAAGACCTATCGTTGATCCTATTATGCCATGATATCCTATTTCAACTCGTCCACTACTTGCTCCATCCATAACTACCAGAATGTCCTTTTCACCTGCGATGACCGTCTCCTCCGGTCTTGAAAACATATATTTTCCAGAATCAAAACTCTCAATAAGAATCTGCGGTACAAGCCCATCGTCTTCGATTTCAAATGTCTCGTAAGGTTTTTTTCCCTTTTCAAATACCACTAATTCTGACAACTTCTTAATTTCCCACCCCTCATCCGCTTCCTCCACGAACCACTGCCTGAAAAGCGTTTCCGCCATGGCTTCGAGGGTTTTATTCTGGCGGTGGAGCAGGTCTATTTTATCGTCGAGACTGGAAAGCACCGAGGCGATGGCGCGCTGCTCGGGGAGAGGAGGGAGGAGGATATCAATTTCTTTGAAATCTTTAAGGACAATTCTTGGAATTACTGCACCTGTTACATAATTTGCTTCTACGGTATCACGAAAAGACGGGTTGAGAAAAATATATTTAAGGTATTTTGGTAATATTTGTAAAATGTCAGGTCTAATAATTGCTATAGACGATAATAAAACAACATTTTCTTCTTTCGTCACATCGAAAACATGTTTTAAATAACTACCATCTTTTGCGATTAAAACATCATTAAGAATTGGTTTGCAATCGTTTTTGACCAACTCAATATAATCATCTTCGGATATTTTTCTACAGGTATCTAAGTTTATCCGATTATATTCCATATCTTTAACTGATGCCATAGGGTACCCATGAATCGTTGTGGGTGGGCTATTATGTGATCCATCTGTTATTTTTACGCAAATATCCTTAAGTTTGCACTCCCGCCACTCACTCATCTGGCATCACCGCCCGGAGGTTTTCGCGTATGAGTGCGTTCATTCATTCTTTCCCCTCCATTGAGATTTTTTCCAGATTCTCCAGAATCTGCCTGTTCAGTCTTTCTTCCTCTTTCAACTGCTCTTCGAACTCGGTTTTAAGCTTGGGGAAGCGCACCTCCTTACTTAACTCTTCTTGTATTTGCACCGATTTAGTGTTTCTTTGTGCATTTTTAATAAGGTGTGCACAATGCAAGTGCATTCTCCGATAGATATGCACAAATTTCTCATCTTTTTGTGCACTCCCGATGGGTGTTGGATAAAGGCTGTGCATTTCATCAATTCTTAAATATCTCATACAGACCCTTATTTTTGAAGATAAACTCGTTTCCAACCTTCTCCTTTTCAAGTATCCCGATTTCTACCAGTCTATTCAGATATTTGCTTGCAGTGTTTCTCGATGCGATCCCCTTTTCTACTAGAAAGGCATATTTGCAGTAGACCTGCATGAACAAAGTCTCCAGCAATTCATAACTATAAATCCCAGGTGCTTCACTTTGTATCTTAGCTTTTGTGTCATTGAACAATTCAAGTATGGTGAATATTTTACTAAGGGTATATCTCGAAGTTTCTTCTACCGCTTTAAGCATAAAGAGTATCCATTCTTCCCAGCTGTTCTCACTGGTTACACCCAGTAATAGCCGATAATAATCGTTCTTGTGCTCGTTGATGTATTTCGAGAGGTACAGGACAGGATCGTCCAGCAAATTGTATGCAGAGAGCAGCAATACATTGATCACCCTGCCAGTTCTCCCGTTACCGTCTTTGAACGGGTGAATTGCCTCGAACTGATAGTGAAGTATTGCCATCTTTATAAGCGGGTCTATCCCATCGGATTTTGAGTTGGCAACCGTTATCCAGTTGTACAGTTTATCTAAAATCACATCCCTGCAACATGGTGGCGTGTAAATTCTTCTATAATCATTTCCGATATAGACTGGAAGATCACGAATGCCATCATTTTCATCTTTGATGTTCCTGTAAATCTTCTCGATGAGTTCAACGGAAAACTCGTTCCCAGATTTTATAACTTCAAATCCATCTACCAATGCCTTCCCGTATCTCAATACTTCCTTGGTGTGCAGGTCTGCCTCAGAATCTGCGGTAAAGGCCTTGAAAAGTTTATCATTCGTTGTGAAGACATTCTCAATAGATGAGCTGTCTTTTGCTTCCTGAAGGCTCAAAGTATTTATAAATATTTTTGGATTTGGAATTGCTGATAGCCTACCTTTTAATTCTGCAAGAGCCCGATTCGCTTTATTTGCTTGTTCATAGATAGTTAATAAACGCCAATATCTCTTATCTGGCAATATCTCTGGCAACTGATTGTAAGGTTTATTAGCATCAAACTTCATTATCCTTTCTCCATTGAGATTTTTTCCAGATTCTCCAGAATCTGTCTGTTCAATCTTTCTTCCTCTTTCAACTGCTCTTCGAACTCTGCTTTAAGCTTGGTGAACCGTTCCTTGAAATCGAAGTCGTCCTCCTCGTCTGGCAGCCCCACGTAACGGCCGGGGGTGAGAACGTAGTCAAGTTCACGCACCCGCTCGATACTGGCGGAATTACAGAAGCCCTCTACGTCCTCATAATCTCCGTCTGGATTGCGCCAGTTGTGGTACGTAGAAGCTATTTTCTCTATATCATCTCTCGAAAGTTCACGGGTCTTTCGGTTGATGAGATGTCCCATGTTTCTGGCATCAATAAAAAGGATTTCATTTTTTCTGTTTCTATATTTCCCATTTGATTTATCTCTGCTTATAAACCAAAGACAAGCTGGAATTGGCGTATTTAAAAATAGTTTCGCTGGTAAGTTTACTATACAGTCAACAAGACAGGCTTCTATAATATTTTTTCTAATTTCTCCTTCCCCAGATTTTTTTGATGTAAGAGACCCCTTCGCTAATACAAAGCCTGCAATACCAGTTGGAGCGAGATGATAGATAAAATGCTGCACCCAAGCATAGTTTGCGTTCCCTTCTGGCGGTACGCCATACTTCCACCGTCCATCTTTTCTTAAGAGATCTCCGCTCCAGTCGCTGTCGTTGAAGGGAGGATTTGCTAGAACATAGTCGGCTTTGAGATCCTTGTGCAGATCATTCAGGAAAGATCCTTCGTTGTTCCACTTCACCTGCGAGCTGTCTATGCCCCTAATAGCCAGGTTCATCTTGCAGAGACGCCATGTTGTGAGGTTGCTCTCTTGCCCGTATATGGAGATATCGTTTACTCTACCTTGATGACTTGAAACAAACTTTTCAGAATGAACAAACATGCCACCAGAGCCGCAGCATGGGTCGAAGACCCGACCGTTATATGGTTCCAGCATCTCTACCAACAGTTCAACAACGCTTCTCGGCGTGTAGAATTGGCCTCCCTTCTTTCCCTCTGCCAGAGCGAATTCTCCGAGAAAGTACTCGAAAACATGACCCAATATGTCAGCACTTCTGGCTTTTGCATCACCGAGAGCGATGTTTCCGATAAGATCGATAAGACCACCTAGATTGGTCGGATCAAGATTTCCTAGCGAATAGACCTTTGGCAGAACTCCTTTGAGTGAAGGATTTTCTTTCTCTATTGCGTCCATTGCATTATCCACAAATTTGCCGATTTCAGGTTGTTTGGCTTTTGATTGTAGATAGGACCAACGGGCTTCTGGTGGAACAAAAAAGACATTTTCGGCTTTGTATTCGTCCCTGTCTTCTGGGTCTGAGCCTGCATAGTCGCCTTCACCCTTTTTTAATTTCTCGAACAAAGATTCAAAAGCATCAGATATATATTTTAGAAAAATAAGCCCCAAGACAACATGCTTATACTCTGCTGCGTCAATGTTCTTTCTGAGTTTGTCAGCCGCCTTCCAAAGCTGTTTTTCAAGAGGTTCATCCTGATTGTTATTGACCTTCTTTGCCATCTATTTCATCTCCATTTTAAATTGAATCTATACCATATAATAAAAAAGTTGGGTCTCGCTTTGCGAGCCGTTTAACCGTTGTTATGCAGGGTTGCGAAGCAATCTGGTTCGTGTTATCCTTTCCCGTTGGTTTGGTTAACCGAAGGCGGCAGGATGAGATGATTTTCGCTTGTCTGGATTGTCCAGGGATGCGAAAAATTTTGTTTAACTCGTGTATAAATGAACTCTTGTTTCGTATATCTACCCGTTTTTGGTGTGCTATACGCCATATGGCGTCTATTTCGCTTATGTCTGAATTGGTTTCGACAAACGGTTTGGAATAAAATAGCGCCTTCCGGTAATAAAGCCGGGTTGTTTTCCTATGAGTTTCCGGTGGTAAAATGCCTATCATCATTCTGGTTGTCTTTCTGACGTTAATTCTACAAACTAAAATCAATAAATTCAATGGAAATTTACTGTTTAATTTTCTTAGTTTACAGTTTGTAGTTTGCGAGTTTCGAGTCTACATTTCCGAGGTTGCAGTTGCATGTCCCTTGTCGGGAATTCCCGTCACCTGCCACCCGTTACCTGTCACTGTTTTACAAATTTGGAAACATTTTGGTTTTTAAATACATTTCAGCGTTAATTTCAGGATGAGGTTGAAATTTTGCGGCGTATATTCGACATGCCAAATCTAAAACGGGATCTGGCGGGTGTTGAAAATATTTCCGCGTTATTTTACCCGCTGAATTTGGAAATTGCCTCAGGCGAACTAAATTTGGCGTTCTTTTGAAAGGTAATAATGGCAAAGCACGATTGGCGCAATCTAATCGCGAAAATTTCGCAGGCTGATAAGATCCTGCTGACGACGCATCATAATCCGGATGGCGACGGGCTAGGTGCAGAAGCGGCGCTTTACCATTGCCTCAAGCATCTGGGTAAGTCGCCATTTATCTTGAATTCATCGCCTTTGCCGCCGGAGTATTCATTTCTGAATGAGGGTGAAATTTTCCATACTTTCCCCAACGAGTTAGATCAAGTTGAACTAACTGATTTCGATTTGTTAATGATTCTGGATGCCAGCCATACGGAACGACTCGGGGCGCTCGGTCCGATTCTGAAATCGCTTAATATTCCGACTATTTGCATTGATCATCATCCGTTTAATAACTGTCTGCCGGAAAATATTAGCGTCATTGATGATAAAGCCCCGGCAACAGTCGCACTGGTATTTGAATTATTAAAAATCATAGCGCCGCAAGCAATAGATCAAAAAGTGGCTGAGGCTTTGTACGTCGGCTTAATGACCGATACTGGTTCATTTCGATTTGAAAATACTACTGCTGAAACGATGCTTTTAGCGGCTGAACTTTTGCGGTATGACGTTCAACCGGGCTTGATTTATAATTATGTTTACGAGAACTATCGTCCAGAAAGAATGAAATTGCTCGGGATGGTATTGCAGAATATTCAATATGAATTTGAAAATCGGTTGGCATGGTTTTGCGTAACGCAGGCTCAGGTAGCCGCCGCCGGAGCCTATTTAGATGAAGTTGATGGTTTTACGGATGTTGTCCGCTCAATCCGGGGTGTCGAAATTGCCGCTATGTTTCTGGAAGAGCGTGATAACCGCACGCGGATGAATTTCCGTTCCAAAGGGCGTTATCCCATTAATAATATTGCGCGCCAATTTGGTGGTGGTGGGCATCCGTATGCGGCTGGTTTGGTACTGGATGTCGGATTGGAAGAAGCCGTAGAAACAATTTTACCGGCTTTGCGAAAAGTTTTTCTGGATGAAGGATAAAATGAGCGTCAAGTCCGATCGCTGGATCGAGGAAATGGCTTTGAAACATAAAATGATCGAGCCATTCGAAAAAAGTCAGATCAGTTCAGGAGTAATTTCCTTCGGTGTATCTTCCTACGGCTACGATGTGCGAGTGGCGGATGAATTTCGTATTTTTCACGGTCGAAAGGATACAGTTCTGGATCCCAAACAAATAACGACGGATTTATTTATTGATTACAAAGGTGCAGTTTGCACGATTCCGCCGAATAGTTTTGTACTCGGACGTAGTCTGGAATATTTTAGGATACCGCGCAATGTTATTGCCGTTACGAACGGCAAGTCAACTTATGCAAGGTGCGGGATTTTCGTTAATGTAACCCCGCTTGAGCCGGAATGGGAGGGTTTTGTTACCATTTCTATTGCCAATCTCGCGCCGGTACCGGTGAAAATCTATGCCAACGAAGGTATTGCTCAGGTTATATTTTTGGAAAGCGACGAGGCTTGTCGGATTTCGTACGCCGATAAAAAAGGAAAATACCAAGCCCAGCGAAATATTACCAACGCGAAGATCAAGGAATAATGGCTTTAAAAGTCAACATCTCGGCTACGGTCGGTTTTTGCGCCGGAGTGCAAAACGCAGTAAAGAAGGCGCAAACCGCGGCTCAAAAATTTGGTCGGGTGGCGATGCTTGGTGACATTGTTCACAATGAAAAAGTGATTCGTGAATTAACCGATTTGGGTGTCGAAGTAGTACAAAACCTTGACCAGATCGAACCAACCGTACCCGTTTTATTTCGCTCGCACGGTACACCTCGATCCATCTGGGATGAAGCGCATCAACGAGGCTTGAGAATTATTGATGCGACCTGTCCTCTAGTTCGTAAAATTCACAACGAAGTCCAAATGCTGGCAAATGAAGGCCGCCAGGTGATAATTATCGGAGATAAAAATCACGAAGAAGTCAGCGGCATTGCCAGTCAAATCAGTGATCCTATCATCGTTTCGAGTCCGGAGGAGGCAGAACGTTTACCAAAGATGAAAAAAATTGGGATTGTAGCGCAATCCACTCAGATGATTGAAAATGTATCGGCAATCGTCGCGATTCTGGCGGCTAAAACCGACGACCTGCGCTTTATGAATACTATCTGCCGCCCAACTCGTCAACGTCAAGAACAAATTCGGGAACTCGCTTTAACCAATGACGTTATGCTGGTCATAGGTTCAAGAAATAGTGCCAATACACGGAGGCTGGCAGAAATTGCCAAAAAGTTGAATACCAATACTTACCACATTGAAAATGCCGAGCAAATCAATCCGGACTGGTTTATTAATAAGACATCAGTCGGCGTGGCGACTGGGGCCTCGACGCCTGTTGAAGTGGTGGAAGAGGTGGTTAAAAAATTAACCAATTTTGACTGAAATGTCTTAAATTTAATCGTATGAAAAGGAGTAATTATTCAAAATGGATAAAGGTTCTTTTGA
>Ga0116186_1004478_pt1 | contig 11360 bp, 6 predicted proteins | sample AD_JPNNA4_MetaG_FD_89806 | JGI IMG/M metagenome (GOLD analysis project Ga0116186, IMG submission 89806) | Active sludge microbial communities of municipal wastewater-treating anaerobic digesters from Japan - AD_JPNNA4_MetaG | ecosystem: Engineered > Bioreactor > Anaerobic > Digestate | place...
CTTTTTTGGCGGTATGATCAACATGTAAATATGATCGATCCTTCATAGCTGTACAATAGCTAATTATAGCTATTGATGCATTGGAAGGTTTTATATTCCTTTACATACAGGCATACCTGTTATGCCTGGGCCATAGATGTTGGGGTTTGTAAAAATATTTAGTAACCATCCCTGCTCAAATAGGGATTTATACCTAGTGATACAGTTGTCATGAATAAGAAACCAGTTTTAACAGCTGTAAAAAGAGAGGATTTTAAGGAGAATTTTGGCGGTAATGCCAATTTAGGGCATATACAACCCGAGGAATATTTTAAGCCTACCATCAATCATTTTAAACGATTGGCTGCAGGCCCGTATTTCTGGTTCATAGCTGATGCCGCCAGGGGAATAACCCATTCTGCAGGTGGTATGGTGGAAAAAATCCTTCCGCTTACAACAGCAGACCTGGTAAATAATACAGCAGACATACTTTTCAGGAACAGCCATCCCCAAGACATTACCAGGCTTTTTGCATTTACCAATCACTGGATAACATTCTATATGAACCTGTCCCCCGAAAGAAGAGCGCAAGTACGCCCAACGATCTACATAAGAATGTTAAACCCACAACACATCTTTCAATGGGTGATGATACAGTATGCCGATAATATCTTTGATGCAGAAGGTAAAATCGGATACGGGTTAACGCTGGTAACAGATATCTCTCATATAAAGAAGGATGGAGTTGCCATGATGAGTGTGCTGGATACACATGATGACAGCTGTCAGCTTTTCTTTTGCTCAGATGGTAAAGCTGTACCCGACACAGTCACAATATTACCCAATATAAGCCCACGTGAAATTGAAGTACTAAGGTTCCTGGCAGTTGGCTATAGCAGCAAACAAATTGCCACCGAATTGAATCTTTCTGTAAAAACAGTTGACAATCACCGGCAGAACCTGTTGCGCAAAACCAATAATAAAAATACGGGAGAACTGGTTGCTTATGGAATTAATATGGGCTTTATATAACCCTGTTTAGAAGAAAAAAGGTAAGATGCTTCGTCTATTCATCAGGGATACAGCCTCGCTAAGTGAATGAACCTGCAGCTTTTCATATATTTTCTTCACGTGGTTATTCACCGTAAAATAACTGATGCCGATTTTATCTGCCACCATTTTATAACTAAGGCCCTGCGATAAATAACCAAGCACTTCTGTTTCTTTACTGGTAAGATTGTATTCCTGGTTCACCGGCTGTTTTTGCTGGTTATTAAAATAGCGCATCACTTTTAATGCAATAGAAGGACTCATGCTGGCTCCGCCTTTCATTACATCATCAATACTTTGGGTTATCTGTGCAACAGAAGCGTTTTTTAGTATATAGCCTTCAGCTCCGGCCTGTAATGCAGCAAAAACTTTATCGTCATCATCAAAAGCTGTTTGCATGATCACTTTTACATTTGGGAAGTATTTTTTTGCGATGGCAACCCCGCTGATCCCGTCGGTGCCGGGCATCTCAATATCCATCAATATCACATCAGGGTGATTGGCATTAATATCATCAGCAATATGATCACAGTTTTCAAAACTACCTACAGCTTCAAAGTCCGGAGTTAACAATAAAAATGCCTGCAGGCTTTCCCTCCTCGCTTTATTATCATCGTAAACTGCAATCTTGATCATATAGTAAAAGTAAATCAGAAATTTATTATACGGTATGGCTAAATATAGCTATTGGAAAAGTACAGACAATAGCAACTCCTTTACCCGGATCAGTATCAATTGTAAGGCGTCCATTCAATTGTTCACAGCGTTGTTTCATATTACCCAACCCGTTGCCGTTCATCGCAGCAGCAACATCAAAACCCTTTCCATTATCCCGGATCGTTAGAAGGACATCTTCTCCTGCCTGTTTCAGCGATATTAAGACCCTGTCAGCCTCACTGTATTTAGAAATATTATTCATCGCCTCCTTAACGATGAGTAAAAGATTCTTTCGTGCAAGCGGATTGACTATTTTATCAGAAATTGTTTCATCAATATTAAAATCACACGTAATTTCTTTGGGGCTTAGCAGTTCGCTGCTATAGTTTTTCAATCTGGTTATAAAATTGTTTTTCTCATCTGTTAAGGGTTTCATGCTCCAGATAATATCGCCCATCTTCGTCATAAGATCTTTGGCCTGCTCGGTAATATTGCCTAACATTTTTTTACTGGTCTCCGGTTTTGTATCCCATACGGTTTCGGCCAGGTTACCATAAATATGTATGCTACTCAGCGTTGCTCCCACGTCATCATGCAGGTCGCTGATAATGCGTTCCCTTTCTTTTATTATACCTAATTGTTTTTCATACAATACTCTTTTTTTGTAGAGTTTATTTTTTATGTACAACCTGATCAGCCAACTTACCAATATACTGATGAGCAAAACAAGCAATACTTTAAACCAGCCTTGTTTCCACCATGGTGGAGAAATAACTAAAGTAATACCGTTGCTTTTACTCCAAACAATATTGTTATAGCTTGATTGAATTTCTACGGTGTATTTTCCGGGCAATAAAGAATAAAGGTTAAGCTCATTTCTTCCCTGCAGGCGGAACCAATCTTTACTTGTTTCTATTATCCGGTAACGATAATAAACCAGGTCTGGCAACTTAAAATCATTCGCAGAAAATCCGATACTGATATTGCTTTGTAAATAAGAAAGCCTGATCTCTGCCTCAATTGGAATTTCACTGCCATTCACTCTTATTTCTGTAATAGCCAACTGAGGTTCTATAACAGTTTTCTCCACATCCATCGGTTTAAAAAAATCAATTCCTTTGGTACCGGAAAAATAAAAGGTACTGTCGGGCATCATCAAACCGCCGATACAATTATATTCTGCATTTAATAAACCATTGCGTTGTGTATAATTGCTAAATGTCTTTTCGGCCAGGTTAAACCTGCATATCCCGCTATTTGTAGAAAGCCAGTAGTTGCCCCTGTTATCAGGAAGGATAAAATACACAACATCATCCGGCAATCCATTCTTTACAGTAAAGGCAGAGAATGAATGCTTTTTTTTGTCGAAAATATTAATGCCGCCTCCTTTTGTTGCAATCATGAGGCTATCTCTTCCTGCTTTTAAAATATAATAAATGTAATTTTCACTGATGGAAGATGAATTTTCAGGGTCATTTACCCGGTTTACATAATGCAGATCTTTTTTATCCAGGCATCCAAGGCCGCCCCTTGAGGCTATCCAGTATTCTCCATCATCGATCAATGTGTAATTGATGTGTTCCCTGCTTAAAATAGTTTTTGTAGTATCCTTAAAAACAATCACTCCCTTATGACAATAAATAACGGTAACGCTATCGTGCAGGATGAATTTATAAGGTATAAGCATCCCGGAATCTGCCATCATTTTAAGAATTTTTCGTTGCGGCTTCGTTAATTCAGAAAGTTGTTTGTTGCAGGTTGTTTTCAATATGCCAGCTATATCTGATTTTTCAAACTCCTTGAAGCCTATGGCAATATTCTGTTGCAGCAATGAAAATCTCAGGTAATTATTCTCTACAGCCAATACATTACCGGGCCATTGATAAAGCCCATAGATCATACTCTTGCCACTGCCCTGGTTTATCTGTTCTGTTGAAATGGAAGAAAAGGCTTTCTTTTTTATATCGGCCTGCAACAAACCATCGCCAAATGAGGCTACCCATAAATTCTCATCACGGTCAACAAGAATATCTCCTATATTCCTTATCTGTTTTATTGCACCCGATTGATCGGAGATATTTAACGGAGATAACCTGTTAGTGTTTTTATCGAAAATGTACAGCGCTGCGTTAATGGCTAAATATACCTTCCCGTTTACTGAACCGGTAACTCCGGAAATTTTCGTTTTAATATCCGGCAGCTTCTCTTCAATAACTGCTGATGTAATTAATTGACGATTGGCATTGAATATAAAAATATTGGCAGCGCTGTGTAAATATGTATAGCCATCGGCATCCTGAAAAAAATACTTTACCGGGTTACCGGGACTAATTCCAGGGAAATTGAGTGACGAATTTTTTCTAAACCGGTTGCTTTTCTTATCATACAGCATCAAACCTGAATCAGATGCAATTACAATAGAACCGCTGTTGGCGCTGGCCCTGAAGGATCGTGCATTTATACCAGGAGATGCATCCATCAATGCTTTACTCCACTTTTGCTGAACAGGTAAATAAAGATAAAAATCGGCCGGATCTATTTGAACCAATAAACTATCCCTGCCGATCGCAAATAAATTATTCACTGCATATTTAGACTTGTAACCCGGAAGAGAGATCCTCTTTACTTTTGATTCTGCTACGTTCAGGATATTTAATCCATTTTCTGTGCCTATCCACAAACGGTTCGGCGCAGCTTCGCTGATGCAATTGATTTCACTACCAGATAAACTACAGGTGTCATTATTATAGGAATAATATTTTTTGAAACTGTAGCCATCAAACCTGTTCAATCCATGGTATGTGCCTATCCAAAGAAAACCTTTGCTGTCTTGAAATATACAGGCAGCCGCATTTTCCGACATTCCATTTTCTGAATTAAATTGCCTGAACCGGAGACTTTCCTGGGCTTTTGTTGAACCCATTGTACAAATAAAGCAAATGCACCACAAACTTTTCCTGGCATGAATAAGTAAATAATACATAAGGATGTGAGCAGTTAATCAGGCGTGAATATAATTTAAATTATCTCCTTATATTATTGAACCGTAACATTAATTGTTTAACCTGTATGGCTAAATATAGCTATAGGAAAAATACAAGCAATGCCAACACCATTTCCATTTCCCGATTCTATTTTAAATACGCCCCCCAATTGTTCACAGCGTTGCTTCATGTTACCCAGGCCGTTACCATTCAAAACAGCATCGGTTTCCAATCCTTTCCCATTGTCGGTTATTTTTAGAACGATCTTGTCTGCTTCCTGCTGAAAAGTAATACTGGCTTTATTTGCAGCACTGTATTTAGCAATATTGTTCATCGCCTCTTTGGCAATAAGCAACAGGTTCTTTCTAACAACAGGGCTACTGATCTTTTTAACCAGGTTTTCATCAATATCAAAAACACAATTAATCTCTTTAGGCGCCAATAATTCAATGCTGTAATTTTTTAGGCGTGATGTGAATGAACTCTTTTCTTCATCAACAGGCTTCATACTCCAGATCACATCACTCATTCTTCCCATGAGGTCTCTTGCCTGGTTGGTCATCTTGCCGATCATTTCTTTTGAATCGGAAGGTTTCTGTTCCATTACCGAATGCGCCAGTTCCCCATACAAATTGATACTACTTAAGGTTGCCCCAATGTCATCATGCAGGTCTCTGCTAATATTGTTCCGTATAGCAATTTCCCTCAATTGCTTTTTATGATAATAACGATATACAAAAAATAAAATGACCATGCTTATTAAAACCAATAAAGCAATGATAAATCTCGTATTGGAAAGTGATTGCTTTTGCTGTGATTCGGTGACAGCATGTTCGGCGTTTGCAAGCTTCAGCTCTGTGATCTGTTTTTCTTTTCTACTCGCCTGGTACTTTGCCTCAAGCAGATTTAGTTCCTGTAGTTTGGATTCTGTATCAAGTTTATCTTTAAGCGTGTATGCCGCACTTGAAAAAAGATATGCATTTTTGAAGTCGCCTGTTCGTTCATACAAAGTAGCTAATTCGAAAGCGGATTTATATCCATAATCTATTATCTGCTCCCGGATACAGATATCATAAGAATGTTTAAAAGCTTCTATAGCGGATTTATAATCTTTCAACGAATCACAGGCGATTCCGATCTTATTGTATGCAATAGCAATATGGGTTTGGTTATCCAGTTGGATGGAATAATTAAGATATTTTTTAAAACAGGATACCGCGGCGGCATAATTTTTTGTGTAGTTTAATTCATATTGGCCGTGAAGCTTTTGTGCAATGCCCGCAAACTCGATGCGCTGGGTTGTGCTTAGGTCAAAATGTATAACAGCACTGTCAAAGCGGGATAGTATCTTTTTTGATTCCTCTACCTCGCCATTCAGCAAAAGGTTTTGGTAATATTCATAATAATAATCCAGCTGGTGATTTCCTTTTGCCAGTGGAACTTCCTCTTCTATTTGCCGCAGATATTCTATTGCCTTTGTACGTTGATCAAGATGGCGAAAATCGTTTGCAATACTCAGATAAGCACTGATACGCCCATTTGCATCTGTTTTTATGCTGTCTATTAGTTTCAATCCTTTAAGGCGATAGTCGAGTGCCGAAACATAGTCGCCCATGTAGTTGTAAACTTCTGCCAACCCCATCAGCCCTTTAAAATTCATTTCGTTCCGCTGAAATGACTCAGGTATTTTATCAACTGCAGACAAGGTTGCTTGAAATGCCTGGATACTTTCATTCCATTTGGATCTATTAAAATAATAGCGGGCCCTGAGTTCCCTGGCTCTTGTAATTGAGTAAACATCATTCAGTTTATAAGCAAGATTTTCGGCTTCAATTGACCAAAATATACAGGAAGAATCATAAATACCTTCTTCTACCAGGTGATCAGCCAATGCCAGCATATTTTTTGCCTTTGCCAATCCGGTGCTGGAATAAATTAATTTCTTTAAACTATCGTTAGGGGTTAATTGAGTATTTCCGGAATATACAATGCAATAAATCAGCAAAAGAAAAAAGAACCTTAAAAAAAAAAGCTTTAAGTTTCATCTTAAGTCGGAATTTATTTCGTTAGTAACATACTTTGCTCCTTCAGCAATTAAAACAAAAACAGCTTATACGGTTTGATTAAAAATAGCTATAGAAAATTCAGCTGTAATAATAACCCCTTTTCCCTGAATAGATTCTATTTCACATGTTCCATTGCATTGTTTACATCGCTGCCGCATGTTTCCGAGGCCATTGCCGTTTATACTTTCCGGATTGGAAAACCCTTTCCCGTTGTCACTTATCACTAATAGAGGTTTATCATTTGCCTGCTTGAAATTTATCCGCACTTCCGTTGCACCACTATATTTTGAAATATTATTCAATGCCTCTTTTACGATCAGCAGCAGGTGCTTTCTTGTTATCGGATTACTGATCTTGCTGCACATAGATTCATCAATATCAATTTCACAGGAGATATCCTTGGGGGCAAGCAACTCGTTGCTATAATTCCTCACCCTTGTTGTAAATGAGTTATTGGTATCTTCTGCCGATTTCATACTCCAGATCACGTCTCCCATACGCTGCATGAGGTCTTTCGACTGGTCGGTAATTTTGCCGATCATTGCTTTGGATTCTGTTGGTTTATCATCCAGCACCGTATGTGCCAGTTCACCATATATTTTAATACTGCTCAGTGTTGCTCCGATATCATCATGAAGGTCGCGGCTGATCTTGTTGCGTATCTCAATCTCTTTTAATTGTTTACTATGATAATACCTGTAAACAAAGAATAAAATAACCATACTAACAAGTACGAGTAAAGCAATTAAAAACCTTGTGTTGGATAAAGCCTGTTTATGTTTTGCATCTATTACTTCCAGGTTTGCTGCACGCATTTCATTAGCAACACTTCCTTTAACGAGCAACGCAATTTGTGCATCATTCTTTTTAACTAGCCCGTTTGCTATGGAATCTTTTAAATGCAGGGCCTTTATCTGCCACTGGGGCTGGTCAAGGATTACAGAAAGCCTCACTACATCAGTTAAAAATTGTTTTACAAAAAGATCGTTGAGGTAAGGCTTTTCCTGCAACAGCTGAAACCCTTTCGTTATGCTGGCAAGTGCAGAGTCTTTTTGTTGCTGCAACAGGAAACATTCTGCAAGGGCACTATAGGAAACCAGGGAAACATCCGGATGCCCTTTTGTTAGGCCCAATGAAATTGCCGCTCTTTCAAAATACAGTGCAGAATCTATATTATTGGTTCTTGCATAAGCAAGACCAATCGCATTGCAGGCTACAGCCACTCCCCGAAGCCAACCAATTTCTGAAGCCAATTTTTTAGACATGATGGCTGCTGCTTTGGCCTTATCATACATTCCAAGTTTTAAATAGCATTCAGCAAGGTTGCCGTACATGTGGTGCGGCTTTGAGGAAGTAAAGTAATCTATTGCATAGGGCGGTTGCCTGATGAATTTGATCCCTTCTATAAAATAAGGAACAGCTTTTTGAGTGCTGTCCATGTTCATATAGGAAAGCCCGATAAGGTTATAAGCAGTGCCAAGTAAAATACTGTCTTTCAGTTCCCTCGCAATCCTCCACATACGCTCACTTTCCTGCAATGCCATTCTTACAAGGCCGGTATAATAATAATTACTTGCCTGGTAAGTTGACAGGTAGAAATTAAAATAAGAAGGTTTACGAACAGGCAATCTCTCTGCTATATGATTAAGCCAAACCTGGGAACTGTCATACAAGTCCTGCATCATGTATTTTTCAGCGATGTAAAAACTTGCGTTTATATATGCAGAATCTGAAGTACTTGCTGCTGCTACTTTTTTGGCCGAGTCAATATTTCCTGCAGCCGGGCGCTGCCCACAAAGTGCGACAGAAAGTAGCATAAAAACTAAAATGCAGGAAGTATTACGCAGAATCATAAACGCTGGAACAGGTTGAATAATAAATATAAAAAATATTCGGTTGTCTGGCTCCTTCTGTCTATGTTTTTACTTAAATGAGACTGGGTCACTTTATATCCTGTAAAAAATCTTTGATGCCCCAAACGATCTTTCCTGCTATTTCAGTTTGAAAATTTTCGTCAAGGATCTTCATCTCTTCCTCCGGATTACTGAGGAAAAGCATTTCTACCAATGCATTTGGATACTCGGTAGGACTATTAAGCATAAAATTAAACGATCCGTTATTGCCATATTCTTTAAGCCCCAGCTGACGCATTCTATTGTAGATCGCAAAGCTCAGCGGCCGGAAGCCAATATACCGGTAAAACGTACTCGTTCCTGCTACATGTATTGGATCGGAAGCTGAATTGAGGTGAATGCTGATCAGCAGGTCTGGCGTACTATCGCGGTAAAAGAGTATCCTTTCCTTATTATCAACAAAAGTCTCCGTTGTTCTTGTCATGATCACTTTGGCTCCTTCGGCTTCAAGTTTTTTCTGAAGTTTTAATGCCACCGCCAGGGTCAGGTTTTTTTCCTGAACGCCTGTCGGACTGCCTGCTCCCATATTTGTTCCTCCATGGCCTGCATCAACAGCAATGGTTAAGCGCTCTAAAGAAAGATCTACCGGTTGTTGCTTTACCTTGATAACAAGCATATTCCCTTTGTAATAAATACTATGCCCCCAATGTTGTGAATGCCTTAATTGTATCGTTATCCTGAATATATCATCGGCAACCTGCTCATAATCTACATTGGATATTTCTTTCGCTGTTCCCAACTGATTTATCCAATTCGTATTATTGGTAGCGCCAAAAACATCCACAACAATTCTTGATGGATCGAGTAACTGCATGGATTGATAAGGCAATCTGGCAGAAAGGCTAAGACTCACATAATCATATTTTGAATCACCTGATACATACATCTTATTTGTTAGAGAGGATCCTGAAAAACTTCCTTTGGGCATTAATGTAATCACATCATCCGGGATATATGCTGTTCTTGATCTTGTTAACTGGACCTTATAATGTGATCCCACTTTTCCAACTATCTTAAGTGGAATAAGGCTGTCGATATACCCGATCTTGGCACCACCAAGCCTGTCGTCTCCCAGGCCATATTCCAAATGTGCAAGCCTTCCTTTTGTCAATGCAACATCACTGGCCAATGGCGACATCACTGAGAATTTATTATCAGTCTCCTTTGTGATTTTTTTTCCGGAACTATCAGTAATGGTTACCGGCATTTTTATATTCAAAAAATTATCTGTTTGTTTCACTTCATATTCTCCCTGGTAAATGCCAGGCATTCCGTTTGTTTGAGAAACAGGCAGTTCGTATAATTTGGTTCCATTAAATGTTGAAACTGCTGAACCAGGAAAAGCCTTTACTTTAAAACGTATTTTATCTCCAGCCATCAGCACGAGGTCATTTTCGGGGAATGTTTGAATGCGTTCAATACCCAATTCTTTCACAGGCTCTGCCGGTTTTGGAATTGTATAATTGAATACTAATTTTTTAACCGATGAGCTATTTTCTGATAATGCCATGATCTCAAACAGATTTTCACCTTCCGACAAATTAAGTTCGTAAGCAAATGCGCCGGTAGGATACACTTTTACAGGAATGGCATTAATGCTCAGCACACATGACTTGCAGGTGCTGCCAACAATGAATTGTTTTGGCGCAGAGACATTAATGATTTCTTTTAAAGGATCTGTAAGTTTTATAAATGGATTCCCGCTGTCTTGTGCTGAAACAATTACACCAGATAATAATAAAAGTGTAGCTAAAATGATCGTTCTATTAAATACCATTGAGTAAAATTATAAAAAAATGCCACGAATACACGAATAAAACAATTCGTGTATTCGTGGCAAAATCATTTCTTCATTATACTTCTTGCCTCAGAAATAAATAATTAATTCCGCTTTAACAAAAATGCCACCCAAAAGGATGGCACTTGTTATTCCCGGTTTATGCAAACAGTCCCGGCTCAACACCGGTCAAAAGGAATATTGTTTATCAGCAATCAATTTATCAGCGATCCTTCTCCTTGCATCCTTTGTATTAAAAGGAGCTGCTTTTGAAAAACGTTTCAATCCAAGCAACAACATCCTTTGTTCATCACCACTGGAAAAAGAATTGATCGCATCCTTACCAGCTTTATTCACTTTATCCAATGCATCATTCAAATAACAACGCATTATATCAATTTGGATCTGTGATGCGGCTTCTCCGTTCTTATCAACCATCTTTATCACACGCAGCAAAGCGCTCTCGGCATTGAAGGTTGCAATGGCCATATCGGCTATATTCATCAGGATTTCCTGTTCATCAGATAATTTCATCATCAATTTTTGCACAGCTGCACCGGCGGTCATCAAAATTGATTTCTTCATATTTATTACAGACTTCTTTTCTGCTGCAAACGCTGTTTCGTCTTCTGAACCAAAATCCGGAATACTCATCAGCTCTTTACTCACAGCAGTAGCGGGACCCATCAGGTCAAGCTTTCCTTTCATCGCACGCTTTAACATCATGTCAACTGTTAACAAACGATTGATCTCATTCGTTCCTTCGTAAATGCGGTTGATACGGCTGTCTCGGTAAGCACGGCTTGCCATGTATTCATCACTGAAACCATTGCCGCCATGGATCTGTACGCCTTCACCCACCACGAAGCTCAACACTTCACTACCCTCCCCTTTCAGCATGGCACATTCGATGGCAAATTCTTCTGCAGAGCCA